>JAAUXT010068956.1_pt1 | contig 13669 bp, 22 predicted proteins | sample 7278171 | NCBI WGS metagenome assembly JAAUXT01 (sample SAMN14350112, study PRJNA611818) | marine sediment metagenome | isolation source: surface marine sediment (1.8m) | place: French Polynesia: Moorea | collected 2018-08 | reverse complement strand
TACATTTTCATGCTTGCAATTGTTTTTTGAGAAACATAATACTATGCACACATTCTTCGACACACACAAGTGCTGTCCTGCCGATGTACGCTGCGTGCGGCTGATTCTCCACTTGAAAGTCTAGTTTTTGTTTTGCAGCTGTGTGTCTTTTGCTGTTGAATCTGCACCCAAGCCCCCCCCCCCCCCCCGACACCAGCTCCTGGATCCTCCCCTGTAACCAGTGTCTCTTCCGCAGATACCCACTGCCGCAGACGGAGATCGTTGCGCTCACGGAAACGCTCAAGTTTTCCACATTCATCGTCGTCATCCTGTGGAATCAGTCGTACAAAACGGTCAGTCGTGGATCTACAAAACGTTCAGAACAAATTGCAATTGTACGAGGATGAATCACTTGTTCTTGGGATTTAGCATGCTTTCAGAGACAATCATGACGAAGCTATTTGACACAGTTTTCAATGTCTTTTGCTACTTGGAGTCAGCAGGCATTGTAGTCTGTTGCGCAACAATCGGAGCAGTCACAGACACGAAAAATCCCAAGAACAAGTGATTCATCCTCGTACAACGATGTCCGACAGTCTATCCCAGAAATCGTGAACCCAGCAAAAGAGTACCCAGCCAAACGGTTTACCAAACATCATCACGGTCTGCTCGCGTTTGGTAAATTTTCGTCCCTTCTTGGGTGGACCTGGCCTGTTCCAACTTTCTAACCACCTGCCTGTCCCTAATTTGCCCTTGGGGGTCGCACCACTTTTGTCGACGTGGGGGCGCCACCGGAACCTGTCGTAATCCACCTGTGCATTGCTTGTATTGTCAGATGACGCCGTATGTCGCGAGGTCAGTGTTCGTGCGTTTATGTTCGGATAATGCTGTTTGAGTTGAAATCGTGCTGTCGGTGTGGTTACGCGGGCACTACATGTTTGTGTTTGAATGTCGCCGTCGCTGTGGTGACCCGATCAGTGTGTATCCATTCAGATGACGCTGTCACTGTGGTACGCCGTCCCGTCACTCGTCTACGCCATCAACAACAACATCTACCTGTTCGCGCTGCACTACGCGACGCCACCCATGTGGAACGTCGTCATCCAGCTGCGCATCGTCTTCACCGCCGCCACCTACCGGTGTCTCTTCAAACGCGCCGTCACATCGACGCAGGTGAGGTCTTCGCCACCAGGTGTCTCACCTGACCAGGTGAGCTTTTTCATTTGCAGCAGCTGAGCTGATCACATCCAGCTGTCTCACCTTGTTGAGCTGTACCAAACAGTTCCACCAGTTTGCTTTGGGTTTGGCGCAACCTCTGACTGAAAATTCCTGGGTCTGGTCTGTGATGATGTGAACGTCACTGACAAAATGTCGTGGTTTTGTGGCCTGTGGAGTTGTGGCCTTTGAGCAAAATGCAGATCAAATGTGATTCATGAGGTGGTGCACTTCTGAGTCTGCACGACAAAATAAACGTGACATTGTGCGTCTGACATTGGAACAAGTGCCAAGACTGTGGTGTCCACTGCGTCTGGTGTCGTGAAATGACACGTCGATTTGAGAACGTGAAACACGATTGAATTTGAGCTGTTGTTTCCAGTGGGTGGCGCTGGTGCTGCTGATGGCGGCGATCGTGATGTCGAACCTGACCGGAAGTCAGCTGCTGGAAGGGAAGAACAACCTGACAATCACTCTGGTGCTGGCCACCGTCGGGTCTGTGATGTCGGTCATCGGCTCAGTCACGATGGAGGTGAGGACGCACGCTTCCGGTAGTGAAGGTGCACGCTTCAAACAGTGAGAGCGCTCGTTTTCGGTGGTGGGTGCAGCATTCTGCATGAAACCTGTGTTTCGCCCAGCAAAGGACACCCACGTGAACAGCACAGTGCTGTTCACTTCGAACGGCCCAACGTCACACTTCGAACGAGCTGTTATTGGTCTGTGCAGATGAACACTTCTGGTTGTTTATTTATCTGAGTGGTTTGCTTTTTCCCGCAGTACCTGTTCAAGAACGACTCGCGCTCGTTCAGCGAGATGCAGGTTCAGCTGTACGGGTTCGGCTCGCTCGTGTCGTGGCTTCTCGTTCTTGTCGAGGTCTTCCGGCCGGGCAGCGAAAGCACAACCCAGATAGACCCAAACGGTGTGTGCGTATTTGTGCGCGTGTGTGTCCGTTTCCTTGTCCTCACGCGCGCCCGCACGAGCGTGTGTTTCTGTGTAGAACTCGTGTGAATTGGATATCACTGGCTCCACCTGCGCGATAAGACCACGCAAGTGAAACGCATACGCTTTGACTATTTCAGCGGACGGGATGATGGTGTGGCTGGTGGTGATATTCGCCATCACCATGAGCATGACGAGTGGGGTCGCCACGGCCGCCATCATCAAGCGCCTCGACAACATCGTCAAACTCTACACACAGGTCAGAGATGTCGCCTGCTTCTGCATTGAATGCGAAACGCGTTGTGTGTTCTCAAGCGGAATGAAGATTGGGGTCAGAGTGACGATATCAGTCTCGAGCAGGGTGCCTCAACCAGCCAATGGGAGGTGCGCATGCCACATGCACTGCAGCCTTCGTGCGTTTATTTGCACTTGTATTTTGTGTGCAAGCGTTTCAGCGTCGTGTGAGGGGGTCATTCGGTGAGTGACTCGCCATTGACGTCAGATTCACAAGCGGAAGCTGTTTGTTTCAGGCCCTTGCGAACATGCTGACGTCAGCAGCCTGCACCCTATTCTTTCCGGACCACTTCCACATCAACGTGTCGTTCGTCGCTTGTCTCCTGCTCATGTGTTTCGCCGTGTTCCTGTACGAAAACAAAACCTTGGATCTGCACAAGCTGTGGACGGACGTCAGGCACATCGGCCTCCCGCGGAAACGCGTCATGTTGACGACGGCGCTGTGCGTCATCCTGTGCCTCTTGCTGTACTACGAACTGGTGTCGTCCACTCACATTCCGGCCATGTTGAACTTCGCTCAGTCGAGGTGAAGACAAAAAACTTTCTGGTCAGGTGGTGCTCTTATGGGTGCGTGTCCACTTGGAACTTTTCTTGTGGTACGCGCAGCAAACTTGGGTGATGACGGCATTCTTCGGAAACCAAACGTGCGCAAGTGCGTAGGATTGCAGTTTGTGTGTGCGTGATTTGTTCTTTGTTGTTTCTGCACTGGTGGAGGTTTGTTGTCGTTGGAATGGTGGTCACACGAAAAAGATGACCAGAGAAGTGTGGATGACGGCAGTGTACTTACTGGTCACTCTTTATGTCACAAAACACGGCAATGCCGTGAGCGTTGAAACCGCAACGCTCACATTGCAGAAATGACAGGATTTGGATTCTGACATGTTCATTGAAAATGCCTGATAGATCTACACCATGCCACCTCCAAATCTTGACTCCGGAATATTTATCAGGGGGGCGAAAGGCGGCTTGACGCGTGCAGGGATGAAGTTCAAAACCTTTTGCTGGTTTCTTTTCACTTTCTCGGGATCAGCTGACAGCTAATGTATCAACACAGGTTGACGGCACAAGGTGGTCAGAAATGATCCGCCCGCAATGCCAGGATGTTACGATTTCATTCTCCCAGACCTGTCAACATTTGTGTCAAAGTGGTGTGGTTTGCTGGTCGGGGTGACTGCCTTTGTTCCGGCAAACCCCGGAGAACGCGTGTTTTATTTGGTCTTCACTTGTTTGAGAAACGAGATTTGTCCACTTGGGCAAAACCAGGATCTTGTTTTGTTTGCGACCTGGAAGAACTTCCAGTTGTTTGCGTTTGAATAAAGAGTTTTTCAACTGCGACTTCCCGTCAGTTTTGCTCACATTTCCACAAACACAACCGCTGAGAAATTGAGTCATTTTATTGAAGGAATGTACAGCTGCAAGTTACAAAATGTACAAAAGCGATCCGAATCTCCTCACGGTCACACACAACTCTGGAAACACGCGAAACATTTCCAGCTTGTCGGCTCACACTTGCTTCGTTTCCTTCCACAAATCCAGTTTCCGGCCAGGTCCATTTGACACAGGCTGATCTTCTGCGTTGGATTTTAGATTTGCCCACTGAAGTGTGTGATCTCCATGGAAACACTATGTCCGGGCCTCCAACATGCGAGTAGCTGTTCTGGCGCAGATCCTCGGTTCCTCAAAGTTTTGTCCACCACGGCTACTTGAGGTACTTCTCGTCCTGTTCCTGGAGGATCTTAGCGGAGGCCTTGGCGTCGAAGAAGAGTTCGTTGATTTCGTTGATCTCGTCTCTGCTGATCTGCGTCTTGCCGTTGACTTTGCTCAGCAGATAGGAGGGAGTCAGCAGCTGCACCGCGTACCTGCCAACACAAATACGGGCCGTTTTCTTGGTCACTCAGCAGAGAGGAAAGACAAACACAGTATCATCGGAATCAATATTCTTTGTTGTCGAATGGCTGGGCTATATCAAGCGAGAGTGCATCCAACTGAACAAACAAGTGAGCTGAGAAAGAGATGTCTGCTTCGGGTCTGGAAACTTCCTCAAAAACATCGCATTCGGTTTTTCGACTTGTCACCGAACCACCCCCGGAATCACGTGACTCCCACGTGTTCCGGCGTCGCGTGAGAGAGCGTTACCTGAGCGTGGTCTTGACCCCGATGTCACCGAGCAGTGTCAGCGACTCGTCGCTGATGGAGATGTTCTCGGTGGCGGCGCGGATGCGGATGATCTGCATCATCTCCTCGTGCGCGTACGGCAGCGTGCGCACGATCATGAGGCGGTCCAGCAGGTCGAGCGGGATCCCGTGCGGAGACACCAGGTCCTGCGTTCCTCTGCCAAGCAGAAACATAAGTTTGTACGGACGCTGGAGCAATCAGAAATGCCCCAAGAGAAGTGACTAATCGGGACGAAGAGGTTCACGGTCACACTCAGTGAATGGACAAAGCAGAATATTCATTTTTTCTTCAGTAGCCTTTGAGCTAAGTGAATGCTTCATCCAACTTAGCGTCACCCACCTGATGGTGCATTTCCCCCTGTTGGTGGCGAAGATGACAATGGGTGCGATGGAGGTTTCCAGGGCTCGGTGCAGATAGGTGAAGCACTCGATGTCGAGCATGTGCACCTCGTCTATGAATAGAACTCCAGGCACGAGCTCGGCGATGCCCTGGTCGATGTACTTGTTGACCACTTTGTTGATCTCCTTCCGTAATTTGTCTGACAACAGAACAGGACAGAAAGATGAGATTAAAATCCTTCCCATTTTGTTGTGCACAAAAATTTGTACCCGTAACAAGATTCTGAACAAGTTGCTGACTCCGCAGTCAAAAGGGGCGTCGTCTCGTGAACACCGCTGGGGTGCCACAGGGATGTTAGCGACTGACGTAAGAGCAAACCTAACCTGTAATTTCTGTTTTCTTGGGTTTCAGCAGCTGCCCCATCATCGACATGATGTCTTGTCCTCCCTGCGAACAAAGGGCAAGAATCTTTCATTTTGTGTCCACAAACAGATCCCAGACCGCGACCGAGATACCGTAGTCTTTCTGGTGCCCCAATATTTTCTCCGTGGCGACCAAACGAACTCTAAATTGCAGCCTCTTATGTCATTCGTCGGAAAACAAGAACCACTGTCGGTGTGAACACGCGCAGTGCTGACTGGACAATTGTCAGGGCGGCCTGTCTACATCTCCTACTGGTGTGAATCAGTGTGTTTTCGCTCCAGTCGGCGCTTTCAAAAACACGCGGCATCTCACCTGCGGCCGTGCGTTCGCAATGTCAAGGTCATGCAGCGTCACGTCCTGAATGACCTCCTTCTTCTTGTGCACGTCGCCCTTGGGCAGCGGCACGTACTCTTCCGCCTCCAGGTCGTACTCCGTCGCGAACGTGTCCGACCGACCCTGCCTCTGTGGGAAAGAACAGGTGGAAACGTCAGCCAGGGTCATACACCGACTGTGAAGACTACACCGGTGAACCTAAAAGTTCGGCAACTCTGAGGTTGCAAAACTGCTTTGATCCAACGAATACTGATTCAAGAACGCAAGCGGAATGCGACCAAGTGCACAGACAGCACACGAAGGAGGACGAACCTTGACGGCGCCGCTGTTGGCCTCGATGTAGATGACGTCTCCCACCTCCACCTTCTCCTTCTGTAGACTCTCGTAGATCGACGGGTCCAGTTTGAGCTGCTTTGTTCCTTTGGCCGTTTTCAACCCAATGATGACGTGACTTACTGTTTTCCCGTAGCCTACCATGACAAAACACATGTTGGCCTGAACGTGAAATGTGTTGACTTGGATGGGCTTGAGAAGACACAATGACATCTTCCACATCGTCTCAAAAACAGCACACAAACTCAACGTTGGCATGAAAATTGTCAACGAAATCATAAAAGTTGCGACCCCCACCTCCCATCGGATTCTCCGTTTCCACTGGCGTCAATTCTGTAACTTCTCCTTCGTAAACTTCCTTCGTCTCCTTGATTCGTAAACCTGCAAGGCATTTTGTTCTTCAGACAAAGACTCGCGAATATGCTCAAGTCACAATTCAACACCAACAAAAATGGTGGCCAAGACAAGTATTGTTCTCACCGATGGCTCTTCGGAAGTTTTCCATCAACACCTCTGTCTTTTTGATTTCTGAAGAGAAGACTTCGCTTCCAACCATCGGGCAGAAGGGCACTTTGTTTCCGAGCTCCTGCGCCGCTGCCAGTGCCAACGCCGTCTGAAATCAGCACCACAATCAAACATCTTTGTATTGTCCGGTGTCAGTGTCAGGTCCAAGGCCACATGCACGACTACTCGTACATTTGCGAAATCCCTTTTGCGCCGCAAATTTTCGAAGTTGTAACGATCGCCCTCTGGACGGAACACTCTCCAACCCCACCCCGCTGTCTGTAACTCTGAGCTTCGTCTCTCCTTCAGAGTTGAGTCTGCCGAACCTTTCCAGTTCCCGGAGGTCCAGCGAACAGCACCGCTCGTCCCGACATCTTCTTCGATTTGATCATCTCCACGATGATGCCGCACGCCTGAAGAAGGATGAAGACTTTTGGAATCTTGTGAGCAACGATGAAACGTAAACACTTGCATACTTGCTGCCTTGTGTGCAGGCTGTGATGAAGAACCATCACAACAAGAGAATGTCATGGTCAGAGTGACAACCCTGTGAGAAGAAGCACTTGCATCAAAAGCTGTCAGCTCTCGGGGACAAAGACTCGAGTTCAAGCCAGAGAAAATGCAAAACGTTATGGTCTGAAAAAGGTTTCACAGGAAACACACTGTGTTTTCAGAAAACCTCTGTAGATGTGTCCAACACCAAGATATTAGTCTGGAAATTGGTTGCCACGACAACCTGTCACAACATGTCCCCCACACTGCACAACGCTGTACTCACCTCACGTGCAGTTTCCTGCCCGACCAGCCCCGACGCGGATTGAATCGCGTTGCCAGCCTCGTCCAGTCCAAGACCTTTAACATGACTGTGCGCAGCTATCCGCTGTGTTTTTGTCGTACTTTTTACCTCTTCGATCTTCATTTTGCCTCAAAATGAACAAATTTGTCAAAACAAAATATTTTTGCCGGCTTCTCTCATTCACCGCGCATGCGCTGACTGACATCAGTTTCTCACGCGTTTGAAGAATGGTGGATCGCATTCAACAAATCTAAAATCTCATATGAAGTGATCAGAATTTATTACAGGACGTCTAATCATCACTATGTTTGTAACTTGTAGGAAAACATATTTGTATAGTGAATGCTTTTGTATGTCTGTCAAGTGTTCGATTTTCAATGGTAAAATTTGTCCCATCGATTCTACGCGTCACTCACCTGATTTTCCTGCAAAAGCGGCAAAGTTGTTTCATGAAACTTTTTGGCTGTTTGGCATTTGTTTGCCATGTTGTTTTGTTGATACAGGAGCATTGAACACTTTATTAGCCCAAGCTAGCACGCGAGAACTGATCTCTGCCCAGATCTCGCGAATATTTATTTCCTTAGAGCACATTTAGCAAGTCTGAAAACTTTGGTTGGCATAGCAACTTGACTGTTTGGGCTGCCATGATGAATGGCGAACGATGAATAATTCAAGCTCTTTTAGCACTGGGGAGACCACCACATAGCGTGTTTTGTCGAACGAAAATCGTCTGCATTGCGTGACATCGAGGTGAAGTACTGTCGATGGTTTTAACTTTCAGATTGACAAGCACAGACGCTGCAATTTGTGCAGATTTCTTGTGATTGAAACAGATCCAAATCTGTCAAGGCTTCCTTCTATTCTGACAAATGGTTCTGACAACAAGATGCAAATGCCCGATCAGCAACCAGTATCGGGCAGGTACAATGGCCGACTGTTTTTGTTGACGTCTGATCCGTGTCAGTCCGATTTTCGTTACAAAAAGACACGTGCGCGTGACTGTGGAGCCATTGGTTGTCGTGGGTCCCCAAAAACGAAAGAGTTTTATTTGTGATGCTTATGCTGTGCACGGAAGCTTCCCTCTGCTGAAAATGCAAGGCATAACACAACACAGGGAACAACGTTTTCCTTTTATCTGCAGTGGAATATGAGTGACTACGATGAGGAGGAGCAGACGTTTAGATCCGGAACATCGGACGAGCCTCCAATATCAGCGCTTCCGCCGAGAGTCGTGGCTCAAGAGGAGAGTCAGGTTGAAGTCTCCGCGAGCCCAGCCTTCCAATGCGTTGACGAGGTACGTAGTTCTGCGCCAAAATGACGATGCCAATTCAGCCCTGACTCAATTTAATCGACAGTGGAATTGGACGGTCGTAAAATTGTTTTCCACACAGTTGATTTAATCACAAAACTTGCTGTTCCATTGCAGTTATTTCGAGACGGTAAAATAACAGGAACAAAAGCAGCACTTTACAAGTCAAAATACGCGGAATTACACGAGTTGTTGAAGAGGTACTTTCCAAACATTCTGCTTTCATGCATTGCTGGATCCACAGCTGAATACATACCAGACCCACTTGTGCTGTGTTGCCATGTGAACGAAACGTTTACTATCCATCCTGGAGGATGTTTTGTTTCAGTGCAGTTCTTCACCGTTTCTGCCTCTGTTTCGTTTCAGCACCAGGGAAAATGAAGCCTTCCTTCTCCAAAATGCCAAAAAGTACACGACTGAGCTGGAAAAGTGCAAAGCCGAGCTGGACAAGGCGGATAACTTTCCAGAAAACTCCAACACTGAAGTTTCCAAACTGAGGCAACAGCTCTTGAAGTACAACAATGATCTCGCTCAGGCGGAGGAAAGAGCGTACAATTACGAGGTCAACATTGAAAGGTACATGGGCCAAAATGTTTCACTGTTGTCAGGTTTGTCGTTCGCAAATAACTTGAGTGATCATGGTTTGACAAATTTTCAGTTTGAAAGAAGAAAAGGTGCTGACTGAAAGGGAATATTCACGAATGCCAAAACAAGGGGTAAGGTTTTCTGCTTTGAATGATGGAGACTTGAGAACGTGTACCAAAAGTGTCAAAACCTGTTTCACGCCATGCCACCCAATTCCAGGAAATAGAAAGGAAAATAGACGAACTGAAAACGGCGTGCTCAGATTTGAGAAAGGAAATCAGTCAGCGTCAGTTGGAAGTGAAAACTATGAAAGAGGAAAACGAAAAACAAACTCGACAGATTCAGGAAGACCAGAAACAACGCGACACTTCCCGCGACACTGTTATCAGCCTCAAGGTTGGAATTTGCGCGCTTATTCCACAGAAAACTTTTCTTGGAAGCTGCTTGCTCTCCAGAACCACGCCTTCATGTTTCTTCTTTCTTCAGGCTGAATTGTTGACAGCCAACAATGAACTGGCTACTCTGACGAAAGAAGCTGACAGGTGTCACAAGCAAACCAAGTGAGTACTCCTCACTACTGGAAGTTTCCCTGTGTTATTGGGGAGTTTTAGCAACACGCTCCGTAGCCGCAACACGTACACGTAACACGTAGCTCACAGACACAACTCCCCTGTTCCAGAAGAGTCCACAGTTGACTTGACAAGAATTTCTTGAGTTAGAAACCTAAAGAATCTCTCCTTTATTTTCCTAATATTATACAGTTTCAATGGGTTCTCAAACCTAAGTTTGGTTTTGAAAATAGTGTGAGTCTTTGTCTGTTTTCACTTCTGTGGACTCTTCCAGAATAGGGGAGTTGCATCTGCAAGCCACGTGTTACGTGTACGTGTTGCGTCTACGGAGCGTGTTGCTAAAACAGCCTATTTCTTCAAATTTCCCTCACGCGTGGTTGAATTTTTCGCAGCGAACTCGAGAAAAGTGGACGGGAGATGGACAGGGAACTCACTGACTTGCGAGAGGCACTGCGAAAACTTCAGGTGAGACAAGCGAGACAAGTCTTCAGTTTCAAACGAAAATATTTGCTCGGGTCAGGAAGTTTGTGCCTGAGTCCAGAAGATCCAGCTTCTCACCGACGCTTTGAGTCTTTTGGAAACGCAAAATCAAACGCCAGCTTGTTGTTTTGCAACACAGAAAAACCAGGCGGGGTTGCAGGAGGAGAAGTTTGAGTTGGACACGGAGGTGGACAGGTCGTCGGGGATGGTGACGGATCGGGAGCGCGAGTTCCAGATGCTCGTCAAGGACTTCGAGTACGCGCGGGATCGGGAAGCAGTGCTCATGGGAGACAGGTGCGTGAGTGTGTGTGTGTGTGTGTGTGTGTGTGTGTGTGTGCGCGCGTGTGTGTGTGTGTGTAAAGGTAAGGTGTGGTGCAAAACTGACCTTCCGCCAGTCAGAATGATATACAAAACTGAATTTGGCTGAACTATTTGTCATATAAAAACATTTGCTCTCTTGGTCAGATTCCTTTTGTCGTGCACGCCTAACTTAAGAGCGTGTGTGAAATCGGTGGACCCAAAGACAAAACCATCCTATTCTTCTAGGGCGACCCTGGAGCTGAACGTGCGTCACGTTAGTGACGAACGGCAGACACTGCAGGAGGAGATCTCGCGGCGCACGCGCGAGAAAGACCGAGAGCTGCGCGCGCTGAAGAAAGCGGACCTGCAGCTGCGTGTCGCGCAGGACGGGCTCGAGCACACGAGCGGTGTGCACAACAAGATGCAGAGCATGGTAAAGACTGTTACGTCGCGCCACAAGTCTGCACAAGTCAAAAGGCGTCGCACAGCGGGGAAGGCGAAACTGATTGCACACTCGTGACAACAGCATTCAGGATCTTCTTGCTTTTGAGTCGTATCGCTATTCGCACATGAGGTCTTGGTGTTGGTTTGTGACTCGGGAGTGTCTGATCCCCATCGCAGGTGGACGCGTGTCCCAAAGACGACGGCTCGATGCTGAAGAAGAGACGCGAGCTGCTCAGGGAAGTGGACCAGATCAAGGGGCAACTATCTGGGCAGGTGAGGAGCACCGCGTTGAGAACACTTCGTCGGAGTGATTGTGTTTGAATCAGTCACGTTCACGCACTGACGCCTGACGGTAGTCATTGGATTCGCTGGCGGCTCAGTGTGGGTGTGGGTGTAGGTGTGGTGTGCTTGGATCCTCACAGACAAGTAGCGTTCGCTGCGTTTCAGAACTCGCTGACGGCGCAGGAGACTGTGCGCGTGGAGCAGAGCATTGCGGAGGAAGAGCGGCTGCTTTACGAGCAGAGCGACCTCCGCGTCGAGGTCGTCGAGCTCCAGAGACTCGCCGCCATCAAGGTCAGTCACGCCAATGAGCAGTCAGTCAGCTCAATGAGCGACCAGCCAGTTCCCCTGCTGAGTTTGAGACAAGTTTTACGGTCCTCGAAATCATTGGCGTTTTTCTGCAGAACGACGAGCGGGAGCAGAAGTCGCGCGACTTCAACCGCGCGGAGACGCGGCATCAGAGGGCGCTGCAGGACCTGCGGCAGAAACAGCTCGAGATCCAGGACAAACACAAGAAGTTCCAGGAGATGCAGACCAGGTGACGCTTCCTCAGATTCCCCACACTTTAGGAACATGGAGCTCACATGTCTGAATCTCAACTGTCCCAAACGCTGCTTTGTTGGAGCTTTATTACTGGCCAGACTTCAGAATATTTAGCGTATGCAGAGGAGCCAGTTGTCTCCTGTTTCATCAGTATTGTGTTCGTGACGCCCGCAGTCGACTTTGCACCGAAGGAACGAACAACCCTCTGCTTTCGTTGCAGATTGAAAGAGTTCGCCAAACAATACGACGTGATCAAGACTGAACGCAACAAGTACGTGAACCAGATCCAGACAAGCACGCAGAAGTCTGCAGAGATGCGCGACAAGATCAAGGTTCTGCAGAACGAGATCGAAATCCAGCGCACCAGCGCCGTGCATAAAGACAGGTACACGACCCCGGCCAATGCGAACACGACGAATTCCGCACACTGGTCAATTCGTTGTCAAGTTTGTGTGCAATTTTGAACCTCGTGTCTGCGTGTCCACAGAGGCACCGCTTGTGAATCAGTGTTAAATTCCCTGGTGTCTCGGCAGGACGCTGCAGAAGCAGCGCATGAAGCACGTGGCTGCGCTCGTGGTGCGCGATGGGCTGCGCGGCGAGGTCGCGAAGCAGCGCCGCCTGGAGGAGACGCTGCGCGACCAGCGCGAACAGCAGCGCGCCGACATCAGCAAACTGAACGCTCTCATCAACCAGGTGCGTGCGCGTCACGTGACACTCAGGTTCACCAGTTATTGTCTGAAGCTAGTTTCGTTCTCGATGAGGCTCGTGTCACACCCATTTCGCGTTGCGTTGGCCTTGCGACGCAGCTCCAGCAGTTTTGTTCAGTGTTCACCTGGCCTCAGTGTGCGTGGGTATCGGGGCCGTGTTCGAGTTGGTATGCTGTGTGCTGAGAGCGGAGCATTCTCCGTTGACTACAATGGGCATATCTGACTCGGAGCGCACTGTACGGGAACTCTAACGCGGCCTCTGTAACCGCTGCAGGCGGAGGAGGAGATGGTGCGGCTGCGGAAGCGCTACGAGGCGGCGGTGCAGCAGCGCAACGACCGCGGCCTCCAGCTCATCGAGCGCGACGAGGAGGTCTGCGTCTTCTACGAGAAGATCAACATCCAGGGTGAGTGCAACGAGGTCAGCGTGGGTCTGGGGTGAGTGTAACAGGGTCAACATCCAGCGTGAGTAATGCAAGAGGCTTGTAAGGTCGTTGTTTGAAAAGAACATGATGGGTCAGTGAAAAAGAGCAAGGGTTCGGGTCTCTACCACTCTCTCACTTCTCCTTGAAGACAGTCCCAGCGAAGAGACACAGACTGCTGCAGTCAGAATTGAGGGGATGGAACTGCAATCGTTCGGTGCTGTCTACATTGTAATGTTCACGGGTCTGCTGCAGAGGTTCCCTCTCCCCCAACAGCGACGCCTGTGGGAAGTTTTTTGTCGCACCCAGCATCTGGCCTGAAAGGCGACTTTGCAGTGATAAGCAGAACTACAGCCTGGTGCGAGAGAACCACCTTGGGACCCCAGGCATCACCATTGCCTCCGGTTGCGTTTGCAGACCAGATGCTGCGGAACGGGGACGTGGAGATGGCGGCGCGCGAGGAGGAGATCCGCTTCCTGAAGATGGCGCAGGCGGAGGAACAGCGCGCGCTCGGACTGCTGCAGCGAGGCGTGCCCAGCAAGCGGCAGCTCGAGCAGGAGATCGTCACGCTGCAGATCCAGGTGCGGGACACGGGCCGCTACCGGGGGGGGGGGGGGGGTGCGGGGAAGGTGGGGGGGTGTGTGTGTGGCGGGGGGGGTCCGTCAGTGGCGGGTTTGGTTGTTGGACCCCCAAGCACAGGCGGC
>JAAUXT010113188.1_pt1 | contig 13672 bp, 14 predicted proteins | sample 7278171 | NCBI WGS metagenome assembly JAAUXT01 (sample SAMN14350112, study PRJNA611818) | marine sediment metagenome | isolation source: surface marine sediment (1.8m) | place: French Polynesia: Moorea | collected 2018-08 | reverse complement strand
TCCCCCCCCCCCCCCCGGCCCCCCCACCCCCCCACCCCTCCCCCAGGGGACCTCCCCACAACGGGGCGGGGGGGGCTGTTTTCGGACTCCACACGTGCGCCTAATTCCCCCCTCCCTGTCATGCACAACTGCGGTCGGGTATGGATCACATGTGTAAGTGCTGCTCCACGGTGCACATGTGATGTGAGCACACTGCATGTGAGAGAGAAATCTCGAAACTGAGTTCTTCGTGCGTTTTGCTTGTGCGTGGACGTCTTGTTTTTCGCTTTTGTTTGCAGTGCACTGGCAATTAAAAGTTGAAAAATGCCGAGCAGTCAGAAACTGATGAAAAAGGCGCAAAGACAAATCATGACTGTTTGCAGGTTCCACTTGGACATCAGCTACTTCATCTGTTTCCTTTTATACCTTGCTCCGGTATGATATACGAGTACGAGGTTCGTATACTTTGAGATGAACATGTGCAGAAATGAATGGGAAGAAATGGTTTGATTTTTTCCATATTTGGGTGAGTTCTTCTTTACTTGTCGAAGCTCATTGTGTCATCATGGTGATTCATTTGGGTCACGGAATGACCCAGTTATGGGCATTGACATTGTGCGAAAGTTGACTGGTCGAGCGATGTGTGTGGCAATATTTGTCAGCACTATTTCTGTCGTGATTTTGAGTGACTTTTTCTGCAAAATGGAACACAGTAAGTTGACACAACATGCTGAGATTTGCATATTTCATATTCAAGGGAAAAATGTGTCTGAATCAGAGAACTGGTCAGAATTCATGGTCAAAATGCACTCAGTTTGAGCACTGTGCGACGCTGGTTCTGGAAATTTGCCGCTGGTCTCAGAGATTTCTCAGTGAAAAAAACTGGTGGTCACTTGACAAAAGTCACTGACAAGAAACTGGACGAGATTAGAAGTCTTTTGGAAGAGGACAACACCATGTGCCTCCGGGTTATTTCACGCAGAACTGGACTTTCTTTGAGAACAGTTCACAATGTGTTGTGCAACAAGCTCCAATTGAAGAAACGTCCAGCAAAGTGGATACCACATTTGCTGTCAGATGACCAGAAGGCACATCAACTGAGGATGTCCAGAGACTTGCTGCAACGTTTCCGTCGTGCCCCAACCCTGCAAGACTGCGTGGTGACAGGAGACAAGAGTTGGTTCTGGTGTTATGAACCGGCGACCAGAAGGAACTCCTCAGCCTGGCTGTGCCGAAATGAAAGGAGACCTCAGAAGCCTCTGAAAGACAGATATGTCAGGAAGGTCATGGTGGTGATATTCTGGGATTCTCAAGGAGTGATCTTCCGCCAGTTCATCCCCTCCGGTCAAGGAATATCCAAGGAAGTTTATCTGCAAACCATGCGTGACTTGCATGAGGCCATCAGATGACGCCGACAAAGATTCTGGGCAAGGCAAAACTTTTGGTTGCATCATGACGGTGCCCCAGCACACCGAGCTGACATTGTTGTGAATTTTCTGCAAGCAACAGGAACCAACATCCTTCCCCACCCACCATACTCGCCTGACCTGGCTCCTTCTGACTTTTTCCTTTTCTCAAGGTTGAAGAAGAACATGAGGGGAATCATGTTTGAAAGCCTGGATGAGTTGCACAAATGCGTGGACTTCGAAATCGGTCAAATCGCGCACTGGGAGTTCGCTCATGCAATCAGAGAAAGTTGGGTGAAAAGATTGGAGAAATGTGTGCAACATGACGGAAACTATTTCGAGACATAAACCTGAGCAGAAAGACTTGATTTGAGTTGTTAAAACTGCGCACTGACATGTTTTTGTGCGGTCAACACAGTCAAAAGAGATGCATTGTTGCACCCTCCAAAAGGGCAAGTTACCGATGAAATTCTACCCATGTTACTGTTAATGAATTTCATATCTGTTGCACATACATATGTCTTAGGTAATAAAGTACCTTCACTGAAAAAACCAAACTTTTCCATCCAAAGAAACCGGAGATATCGGTGGATGTTCATCTCAAAGTATACGAACCTCGTACACATGCGTGCATGGACGTGAAAGAGCTCTGATGCGTGCCCGAAAAACAGGTGATCCTCAAAGCAAATGCAAACAAAGAAAAAAAGTACAGCAGAAATAAGGCTCGTCGCTGTTGCTTCAGAAAAACATGGCGGAATCCAGGTTCTGCCGAGAAAGCAAAAACGCAAGAAGCAAAATGCAGCCAAATGCATGACGCGTGCCTAGTTACGAGCTTACCTGCATTTTCCCTTCGATATTGAGATGCTAAAATTGATTGTCATGATACTCAGCAGAAAGTTCATGTGGGACGGACGCGGGAATCACAAGCCTTAGCCTGGAGCACAGTTTCAATTGAGGGTTTAATGGATCTGCACTGAGCGGATATGAAGGGAGCCAGGATTTGTCTGCGTGGTTCCAAATTTCATCAGCAGTCTGATGAAAAGTCAGCGAGGACGCATGCAGGTTCTATTACAACAGTGCTGCTTTCTTCTCAGTAACATGCTCAGATTGCTCTTCGGCCTCTTGTTTCAAGGTGTGACAAGGATCAGTCGCCAAACTTCCAAGAACACCCCAAACGGCACTGAAGTCCTGTCGCTGCTGGAGCAAAGCAACGAACGGACGCGCTGAACCTCTGACAGAGCAGAAGGCACGTTACCTGAGTGGACTCAGGATACCCCTGCGCTTGACGTTCCTCCTCTGGAAGAGACTCCCCCTGGATCCGGAGGAGGTCGTGATCGGGGTGAAAGAGCGAGGGCGCACGAAGTCGGACGACCCGGAGGAGCTGGAGGAGAAGCGGTGCTCCCGGACCCAGGTCGATTCGAACCGGGAGGCAGTGAACATCCGGCTTCGAGTCACGTGCACCGCAGTGGTGGCGCCACCACCGGCGCTGCTGATCCCAGTCACGTTCATATCCTCACTGATCGAGTAAGACCCGTCTCCAAACACACTGTCGTTGTCAGGAGATTGAAGCTTTTCATCCATCCTGGACTGATATCCGGGAGAGAAAGTGTGTTTGCGCCGACTGGCCTTGAGAATCACATGTGCTCCCGAGCCAGTGTGTTATTCTCAAGCCTTGCCTGCCTGTCAACTTCTTTCCTGGCAGTGGTAGTGTTCTCGCGTGGAAGTCCGGAGCACGAATGATGCTTCCGCTGTGGGCGAGCGAGGTGTTTTTGCGTTCATCCTGGCATCATATTCTAACGAGTCAGGTGTAGCGTGGAAACCGCGGACCTCATCGGGAGACGCACACACCTACGTAATAATCCGACGGACACACGCTGTGTTCACGGTAATGAGCAGACCCATCCGATTTAATAAAGTCCCGGGAATGTTGGCCAAAGAGACGCAGTATCTAACGCAGCAAATATGCTGCATTAGGCTCCGAAGAAAGATGGGCCTTCTATCCTCCAGCAGTCTGCAGTGATGAGCTTAAGAGCTGTCTACTCCAAGCCGCCTCGCTGTGTCAGCTTCCTGTAGCGTAAATGCTTCTGGCCATGTAACAATTATACGTGCCATCCTATTGGACAAATCCTAGTTTCTTTTCTTCAAAACAATCAGACATATCTGCTGTCGAAGAAAAAATACACATGTTGCATGTGAAAGCGACAGCGCAGCACTTGTGCAGCTTGCCATGGGTTCCTGTCAATGTAAGACATTTGAGTCTCCGAAGCCACAGGCCGACCTCATGCCAAGGTTGCTGCCTGTACGGTGAGGCGTGTATTAATCTTTGAAGACCTTGTCCGTCTTACGTCTTGTCGCTGTCCGGTGAAATGCTAAGCCTGTCACTCGCAGGAGAAACAAGTCTCAATTTGCTGCAAAGCCAACAACAGTCCGTCCGTCCGTCTGCCAATTTCGTTCCGAGGACATCCAACTTAAGTTGCTTTCTGCGGGACAACCAGGAAAATGCCACAAGAGAATATTGGAACCTTCTTTGTTCTGTGAAGACTTGTCTCCTTCTTCGTTGGAATTGTCTTCGTTCTGTGAAGACTTGTCTCTTCTCCTTCGGAGTGTCAGTCGGTTGTTTTTCAAATTCACTGCCGACTTCCCTGTGACCTTCAGGTGCGCTTGAGTCTTGTTAATTGCCGTCACTTGTGACGATCATTCCACACCAGACAAAAAACCACCTGTGTTTTTTTCAAATAGAGAATCTCCCAAAGGTTCAATGAAGAGACCAGCGTCTGCGGAAGACCCCGTTCGAAGCAAACGACAGGCCAATTCCCGGTTCTGCGATGTTACAAGCATCGCAGGGAGGATCACTGCCACCGACGTGAGTTCCACACCAATCCACACACAATGCACGCGCCACATGAATACACTCCAGTTGTGAATAGACTCCAGTTGTATTCAACTGATGAGAAACACTCGCAGGATTCTCTGTCGGAGCGGAAGTTGCCGACTCGGGTGTCTGCTCGCTCGTGTCGCTTTGTTCCGCTCTAGTTTTACGTGCGCAGGACGACGACTCCGCAGCTGAAGTGCGAGCTTCGTCTGTTTGCTTTGAAACCATTTACATTCTCCGAGTGTCGTGTTTGACTCGGTCAACTCAAAGCTGCAGAACAAAAGGAGGTCTCTCTCTGTCTCTCATTTGCTATTCTCTGAAGCGTCCTTCTCCATGGTCGTAATCCCATGCATGGAGTGCTCCTTGTAGCCAAAGTTATCCAGTAAATATGGATTTACTTGACGACCAGACAATTGATCACGTACACTGGGAACACAATAGCACTACACGCAGTCAACGAGCAGGATCGGCTCAGTAGCCAAGACATTGTTGTGTGAGCGAAGCACTTGTACACAATCCTATCGATCTTGTAGTCCTGTTTATGGCGCTCATAGCCATGTGTCTGCGGTGCACAAGGACTCACTGCGCTACCCGCTACATATGGTAATACTGAAGGCAATAGTTCACCAGAGTGGATGGAGCCAGTGGGAGCGCCTATCACCATCTGTTTCGTCTCAATCAAAGGTCGCGTTTTTCTTGCGCCGTGAAAGGAGAAAAACACGTGGCCCGCCCAGACCGGGGCAGGAACCGAGATGAATAGCAACTCCCGAGTGAGCTTCGGGCTGATTGGGCGTCATTGGACAAACACATGCAGTGACGACTTCAAGTGCGAACAGAGCCATAAAAGTTCAGAGCTGACAAAGGAAATCCTGGTCTTCTGCGTATTTTTGGCGTCAATCTGGCTATTTTTCGGAAAAGGAATGCTTTGCAGAGAGAGGGAGAGACTGTCACGACAGATGTATTGAAAACAGAAAAACGCTCCTTCCTTTGACTGTGTGTGTTGAACAGGACTCTGCTGTGTCCTTGAGACTGAAGCTGACAGCTGCATAACCGGATCACTTCAGCTTCTGTGTGAAACAAAGTGACTCGGACTTTGCTGTTCTGACCTTCGTTGGGGCAGGAATTGCAAGACGAGTGCCATTTGTGTGCTCTCGTGGCTGTTCTGTGACCAGTCTTTTCGTAAAGCCAGCTCAACAGTTGTTGGTGAAGGAGGGAGAGGGACACCACCTCTGACCACAATGTCTCTTGCTGGTCCCACCCATTTTGTGTCCACTCCTTGTACCCGCGCAACAAGCAACGACAAGGCCAGAGCGCTGAGTCGAAGCCGCCCCCGCCCTACCTGACCCCAGCACCGCGACCCTTCCCGCAGGTTCACCCGAAACCCACTGCAGACGAGGAGTGGAGCCGAAGCCTCCTGTTCTCACAGCTGGAGACGCACGGCATGGCGGGCTCCGGCACAGGTGAACTCTCCCACCTGTGCTGCTTGAAGCGTTATACCGGCTGTCTGCATCTGTGTCTGTGTGGGCACGAATCGCGCCGTTGGTTGTTCCATCTGAACCTGGAAAGCTGTTCTCTGTGCGATGGGCTGAAGCGGTGCCTTTCTGAGGAAGATGAACTTTTCCGTCCAACAGCGCAAGCTTCTGATTCCAGAGCCCGAGTCTGAGGACTCCTCCACATGGTCAGTAGACAGGGATTTTCGTCTTCTGAAAGTCTGCGTACAGAGTGCAAACTTAGTTCTGACAAAGAGTTACTAACAAAATGTCAGTCTTGTACACACACATACACACACATGTCGGGAACAATGTGTTTTTGTCATTGCCGAGCACGCTCGTACGGTGGGGCTTTCTTTGCTCAGCTGAACCTTGAGTAATCAGGCAGGCCAACTCACATGCGTCTGATTTCTTTGCCCAACCTGATTGGATCAAAATCAATTTCCTCTGGCAACGTAAGGTTCCAATCAATCTCACAGCACGCAACAGTCCAACAAATTTGTGCTGGCGTCATCTTGTCACGTCCCGATCCAAAAAATCGCCTGTCAAAGGGAAATCAAGAGCATTCGTATGCACGAAGAAACAAAACACGCGGTTTTATCCTCTGTGGTCCATTTCAGCTGCACGAGGCCACCAAAGGTATCATCGCGGAGATCACACAGACGCGAAGGGAAACTCAGAGCAAACAGGTTGCACGAGCCTACAACGTGTCTTGTGCGATTGAGGCTTCCTTGCGGCCAGAACACCCAAACCCGTGCACGCTGAGATCTCGTGCTCTTTGATGTCCTTCCTGTTCACGCAGACACAACCGGTGTAACAGGACCAGACAACGACCAGGACCAGACAACGACCACACTCCGAGGTTGTTGTGTGGTCCTAAAATTTCAGGACCAGGCTCCGACCTGCCTGGCAGGTTGGAGCCTGGTCTTGAAAATATTTTAGGACCAGACAACGATGTCGGAGAAATGTTGCAGTCGGGGTCTGGTCCTGAGACACCGGACGACACATTGGTTCTTGTCTATTGTTTGTCCGTGCCCTACAGCGCACATTGCTCGTCAGTGAACAGACACAGAGAAACAGGCACTTGCTTCGGTTGACCCCCCCCCCCACGCATGAGTCAATCGGTGTGATCTGTTGGACACAAACGCCGCGCCATACAGACGCAAAAAGCTGATCGTTGATTGGCTGATACAGAAACATGGACAAACGTGTACTTACAACGGTGAGTACTTGTTCCTGTGGAAGCTTGTCCCGCACCAGGAGTAGGACAGGTTCGGCCGAGGCTTCCCCCGAGAGCGGGGGATGGAGACGTAACCAGACATGCCGAGTCCAAGGTACGAGGTTCCCTGTCTGGCTTCAGTGCTAAAGTGTAGCGAGACTCACTGGGAACTGGCTTCAGCGTTGCAAGCTCCAGATAAGACGTCGATTTATCATGTAGCCATTGTTGGTGCTATGGCTCCGGTGCCAGCGTCCATTGTGATCCACAGAATAATCTCAGCATGATTCCAGTAAATCCCCAGGTGACTATCAACTTTCATCTCCACAGACGAGTACAAAATTCCTCCGACGGACATGCATCTCGTCGTCCTTTTGTGTTCCTTATTGAACAGAGTCGGTCTCCGTTGACAACAAAATATTGTGAACCTCAGTGCGTGTGACTAATCCATTGCAATAGGCGCCAACTCTTGGAGAACAAATTAATGGGTCTGATACAAGAAGAATCAATGACAAAATGAATGCTTTTTACGAGCCTACGGAACTCCACGACCGTAGCACAATGACGTCCGTCTCCTTTGGACCCTCAGTCGACAGCTGGTTGCAACAGGTTTGCATAATTGATTTTAATCGCACGAACAAGGCCTTGCGGTTAGAGCCAACACAAAAATCCTGCTCTCTTCTATGTACACACTGTACACTCATACAGAAGCCATGTGTATATACACGCAGAGCACAAGTGTGTAGTTTGTTGTCAACAAAAGAGCTGACGATACCTCAATAATGAGGTGAGACCTCGATAGGGCCACTAGTGCGTCAGATTCTGGGGATCGTCAGCCGCATTGTGAGGCGCAGGGGACACGGCCGAGGAAAGCCGAGCATGACCGACGCGTGGCGCCCCCTGTCAACCAGAATGGCGACGCTTGTGTGTCGTTTTCATTGACGATTGTTGTGTGGGTAACATTTTTTTCCAAGTCAAGTGTGGTTCAAACGTGAACTTGGGTGAGCATTGACGCTGTATACCTGTTTTGGATGGAGCGTCAGGTGTGTTTTTTAACACCAGGCACTTCTGTTCTCTAAGGAAGCAGGCTTCGAGGCTTGGAACCATGCACGACGTGCAGAGTAAAGCGGGTGTTGCATCAAGCCAAGCATGAGAACCAAAAAGCAGAAAATCACCACAACGTCAACAAATAATTTAGCAACTGCAGGAGCCACAGTTTTCCTGTCTTATTGACACAACAATGAACAACCACATGGCTGGATCATCAACTGAAGATACACAATCGAAGAAAGACGAAAACTTCCTCTTGATGTGTGCTCTTTCCGTGAACTCCCAGTGGATGTGTTTTGAAAGTTGCTTCCAGAAAGAGAACTGAAGGTCAAGCCAATCTCTTCGTCTTTAAAACGAGTTCCTGTTGCTGGATGAAGCCGGGGCTGAAGACCGAGTCGTTTTCTTGATACAAAGCGTCAAGATCGTGAAGCCTCCGCGGCAGGTGAAAATTACACCGGAGGAAACTCGGTTCTGACGAGAGAGCGAATTCGCATCATTCCTCTCATCTGCTGAGCAGCTCTCAGAAACAAGGCAACCCGTTCAAGGACGCGAGAAATCTTGGAAAACTGACGAAATGCTCTCCGCTGTTCTGCAAAACCTCGATTCTCAGCACTATTTGTCATGTTCTTTGGGTTACGTACTCGTACAAACATGTTGTAAGAACAGTCGTCTTGCCCGAATCAGAGATACTGATTCGCGAACCCTGACCGAATCTTCGGATTCAGTACATCTCAGGATTGTTTTCGCACGCGGAAATCTTTTTGCGTCAGAGATTCCGGGAAGCCAGCAGAATCCTTGCAGTGACCTTCACTTCAGAAGACTGGGAACTGAGCCAAAGGATTGGAATGGAACAGTGAAAACGCGCGTAGGCGTGTGTGTGCGTATGGTGTGTGTGCGTGTGTGTGCGTGTGTGGTGTATGAGAATGTGGTGTGCACGTGTACAGTGCGTGCGTGTGTGAGAATGTGATGTGTGTGGTGTGTGTGAGAATGTGGTGTGCATGTGCACTTGCGTGTGGTGTGTGACAATGTCTGTGTGTGCACAGGGGTATGTGTGGTGCATGTGTGCAAGTGTAAGAATGTGATATGTGTGTGTGTGTGAGTGAGAGAGAGAGAGAGAGAGAGAGAGAGAGAATGTGGTGTGTGCGTGTACATATGTGTGCGTGTGTGCGTATGTCTGGGAGTACAAGTTGTATCCGAGAAAAGCCAAGTGAAGTCACTTTTCAGAAATCTTGTCGGACTCGAACAAGGGCGGAGCCCGAAACAACCGCGATGCACTGCGTCTCCTTCGGGTCACATCGTCTGCGATGTCGTTCTTTTTGTCGCACGCACGTTACCTGACACAGCGGCTCCAGGCGGTCTGGGCTCCTGCACGTGAGACAAGGCTGTTCGCAACCACGGCAAAAAACAACGCGAATCTGATACGTACCTGCAAATAGAAAAAATGAAAAACATCTTTGAGAACGTTACTCACGATTTCAGTATTCAAAGTTCAACAACGTCAATCCAACGCTTGCAGCACAGAAATGATGTTTTGATTCAGGGGCACAGGAGTCAGATTCACAAGATGATCCTGCGTGCGCAGGGTTCTTCAACACAATCGTGTCCGTAGTCCCAGCACACTCTTTCATCTTAGAAAAGCGTATTGAAAAGGGAACTTTGTTCCCGTGCGACAGGCAACATCACACCCCAGGGCGACATACAATGGAAAATCTGAAGCGTTATGAAGCTTTTCTTCCTGGAGCGACGCGCTTCCTCCTCCAGGGGGAGTGTGACGCCCTTGGGCTGCAGATGTGATTGTGAATATCAATCACTCAACGCGCCTCGTTACACACTTCGTGATCTAACAATTTGTCATTTGTCAACAGTTTTCCTCGAAGTCGGCCAGCCTCTGATCTCGTCAGCTGTTCATCTCGGAAACTGATAAATCGCTCGTGTAGCCTGGGAACCTCCGCGGAGAGGCCGCTGCTGCCACAGGCGACGGGGATTGATTGGCACCGCATTCATGCGCGGATGCGTGGCCGATTGGTTCCTCGTCTTCGTCAATGCCAGTGGGAGAGCTTTCTTGTACCTTACAGGGGGGATCTGGTTTTAGTAGTTCAGACGTGAAACCAGCCCGTGAAATTTCACAGCTGCGATGACGCGTGAGTCTCTTAGAAACTGCAGAAGAAGCAAACATTGGACTCAGTCACTGGATCCCAATTCAACAATGAAAAGCAATTAAAACTTAAACGTACTTCCTCATTTCAAACCACTTTATCGACCGGAGTGAGGGACAAACATTACGGGAGAAGGGAAGGAAAAGTAATGTATTGAAAAGCTTGCCGGAGGAGTCATCCAGAACCCAGGACATGCAGCGAGGAACCACTTTCCATCATTTAGCATTTGTCTCACGTTTTTCATTACCCTTCACAGGAGCTTCAATACCGGCGGATGCGAAATACATCTGCCTTTGAGGTTGTTAACAAGGCAGAGTCTGAGGGGATTGTCTTCCACCGCCCTTGATTGCACCTCACCATAAACAGCCAGACGTATGGATGGTCATGGATTGTGTCAGAGCAAAGAACAAGTCACTCTTCGCTTCCAGAATCTGCATAGATTGCACAAGGACAATGGCTCTGTCAGGAGTGAAAATCGAAAGACGTTTGTCCAGCTGCGGAGTGGAGAACAACAAAAACATGTGCCAAACGTGAGAACGATGCATGTTTCCCACGTTTGCCTTCAGAGCACGGTGATGTTCCTTGTCTACTGCTTGACAACACCTACTGACTGCCGAAGGCAAAACACTTTGACAGGTTTTTAATCTTCCTGTGTCGACAGGAAAGCTGACAGCTTCCACGCAAACAAACACAACGAACATTTTTGCGTCGTGAGTCCGTGAGAAAACACCACAGACTTGCGCTGGGCGATATTCTGCACTGCATGACCAACACCTCCGGGTTCCACGTCATTCCCTGCAGGAATCATGTGCTGCGTTCAAGAGCACATGTCGTCCGGATATTGTCCTTTCCAACCGAGTTAAGTGCCCGTGGTGTGGCTTGGCCCCGACAGCTCCAGAGCTGGGAAATGCCCCTCATGTGTCCAAATTCCCACCGCACTGACGAGAAACACGGCGGTCCTGCGGAGAATCCCCCCAAAGAGCCGGACAGTGTGTTGTTCGACCTTGAGCAGAGGTCTGGAGTCTGTCGCTATCCGAGTGCTTGTGCTCAAGCAATGCGACACAGGAAAGGGAAAGTCGTGAAAGCACTTGTCCTTTCTGTCGAGTGTTTCTTTTGGAAAGGGAGAGAATGGGGGTGGGGGGGGCTGTTTCTGGCCGCACTGTTTCTGAACCAAAACGCAACTCGAACAATCAGACACGTTTGGATGCAGTCGTGGCTGCTGTGCCTCGATTCATCGGAAGCCAAAGAGCAGCCCGAGCCCAGACGCAACCCGAGTCCAGGGTCAAGCACCTGCACTTGCGCGTCACATGGACGGACAGTAATGTGGTCACGTGGAGATGTCACGTGAGACGGAAACGGACGCAGCATGGTAACGCTGCTTGTTGTGTTTCTTGTCCTCAGAGTCAGAATGATGGATTCAGTCCAACAGGAGGAGTTCCGTCCGCTGCACGTCAGAAGCGAATTCTTCAGTCAGTGGTCCTTTCCCATTTATTTGCTTTCAACTTGCCAGGAATGCAATCAGTACCGTCAGTTTTTGACACTCTATTGTCGATGGTGTTTTTGGATTCTGCTTTTGCGACACGTACGAGACTTGGATTTGTGAACAGGTGGGCGTGCCCAGCTCTGGGTCATATTTTGCGTTTACTTTGGCCACAGTGTCAAACAGTGCCTGCTTTGGTGTGCACTTGGCTTGTCTGCTCTGTTCTCGAAATCCGACAAACCTGCCCTTTGTCATCAGTTTTGTTCACCTGAGCAGACCAGACCGCAAGTCGCAGGCATCAAAAGAAGGAACCCGAGCATTGTGAACCAAATAAGCATGCTAACAGTTTTTTTGGCGAAGCAATCGAGGGAAAGAAATGCAACCAGACCAGCAAAGCAATAACGCTGAGAAGGGATTGAGAGCTGATGCTGGTGGATTGGAGTGTCAGACGGAGGCGCCGGCTGCGGCGCATGCGCGGACGCCCGTCGTCTTGAGGGGCGATGATTCTCCGCGCGACGGCACGAAGAATGACCCTCGTCCGCCGCCAACTGATCAAAGCGACGTCAGCGTCTTGTGTGACGTCGTGCTGTGCAGGTGTCACATTGTTGTCTCGGTGTCTGCACACCTGTGTTTCATTTTATCCTTTGAGGGGGTTTCGCTTGCCTGTCTCGCCTCCCTGAAGCTCAATCGGGAAGGTCAGGTTGAACTGTGATCCTTGGTTACTCAGGTTCAAAGACGGGTGTTTTTTGTGAATGTTTCTCAAAGAAAATTGGGAAAGAAGTGTCCGTGCGCACGGCTCAGGAAATGTTCCTTGTCTGGAGAGCCAGACCCCGACCGAATCCATAATCTTCTTCGAGTTGCTTCTTCGCCTGTGAAATCTTAAACTGGGCTTCGGAAGAAGACAGCGCGGGACAGTTTAAGTGGCAGTGGAACCTCGGTGGGATCAGTTGATCCTTCTCCTCCTGCGAAACTGCCTCAGTCCATTTCTCTCCAGCCAAGCCAGTTATCTGATGATCAATGCCCGAAGGTCCGACTGAAGGAGAACACTGCTCGGCCATCGTGTTTTTCACCCATTCCTAGTTCGAAACGGTGACTTGATGGTTCTTGTTTTTGATTTTCCTTGGTGGTGTCTCACAGTAAACACTGGGAGCCTTTGAAAACGTCGGCTTCAAGGGAGCTGTCCGGGAGTGTTTGTGTTGGGATAAAAGAGGAAAAGCAGACAGTAAACTTGTCTTCAGGTGAAACATGTTTCTTTTCTTCCTCAGCTAATCACAGCTTCTTTTGTGAGGAACACAGCTTTGCACATACAGTACACGAAGAGGTTTTTGTACAAAGCACCATGTCCTTCCTGAGGCGTCGTGAGACGCGTGTTTTGAGCAGCGAACTCTGCGCATGCGCAGACTGCGGACCTGGATGGAAACCGCACCAGTGCCCCCCCCCCTTCCGTGTGACTCACGAAGCCTGTGAACGCAAAGGCGAGAATCTCTCTTTCCGCTTCGCTGCACAGGGAGCAGGTATCTACTCCTACTAATGGCTTCTTTGACACAGGCTCCTCGTCGCGTTGCATGCTTCAGAGCTACAACAACCACATCAACAGCTAATGCGGACCCACAGAGAGCAAAGATCACACGCCTGGTCAATTGCGAAGCAGCATTGACCATCTGAAACAGGGACGAACTTCACCCTGACGCTGCTGGTCGTAAAGGGGTCGGGGACCCGACCCATTCAGTCACAAGAGCCACTTCGCGGCCGCAGTGGTTCGGGCCCAATTGTCAGCTGCAGTGCGTTTTGCCCACACTTGACACAAAATGGACTCGGCAGCTGCCTGTGCATTGCAACCAATGGCCATTTTGGGCTTTGTTCTGCCGCACCACATCTGCTTTGCCTTTCGCCCTGTTTCAGCATCCTTCCGACGAGGATGATCCCACTTCTGCCGTCCGCCTCGCATGTTGTATCACCTTTGTCGACATTCCGATGATCTCGAGGTCGGTGCCAAGTTATGTAATGTATGTCAGACTACAGT
>JAAUXT010057264.1_pt1 | contig 13675 bp, 10 predicted proteins | sample 7278171 | NCBI WGS metagenome assembly JAAUXT01 (sample SAMN14350112, study PRJNA611818) | marine sediment metagenome | isolation source: surface marine sediment (1.8m) | place: French Polynesia: Moorea | collected 2018-08 | reverse complement strand
GAACCACTCCACATTGTTGTGTTCTGTGCTTCCACTCCTTGCTGCACATCTCCCAACTCCAGCTCCCATTGTCCGTTTTTGATAGCAAAGTCAATGTTGGCCTTGGGACTGATCCCTTCCAGCCTTACTTCAGAATCTGAAAATGTCATGCAGATCATTCTGTAATGTTCATTTCCAAATAGATTCAGTGCTTTTGTTGACCATTGTACAAATACCTTCTACAAGTACAGAAAAGATAACCTGTATTTCTCCAGGTTTCAAATTTGAAGAAGCAGATGTGTGTGTCAAACGGAAAATAGGTGTTGTCCATGTTGCAGAAAACTTTGTAAACTCCACCTGAACTCCATTGAGCTCGACCATTGTACCACAAAGCCACTAGCATGTAAGTTTGTTGTTCAGCACTGAACAACCAGTCAGCACTGTCAGAAAACAACAACAAAAAGTTTGATTCTGTGACAATTATTCTTTTTCAGGCAACTTGAAAAGACAAGACTGTTACATCTGACAAATGATTCTCTTTCTCAAACATAGAACATTTCACAAATGAACAGAAATGCAGTTTTGCTGGCCTATTGCCCAAAGCAACATCTGGTGTCCACATGTGCTCCGCTGGAACCATCAACTTCTCTGTGTTGCCCCATTCCTTGGGATCCCATTTCAAAATCTCATCATACCACTCCTGAGTGAAAAGAGTCATGTAAGTTTCCTTTTTCCTGAAATTCCTGACAAAATGTAATTTGAACCTCACAGGACAGGTGAAGTTGACAAATGTGTTCCAGGTCTTTAAGAATTATTATAAATATATCTTTTTATTGTTGAAAACTTTTTACAGTTCTGAAGAAGACTTTGTACTGGTACTGACAACTTACAGATTGCAGAGACCCATGTAAAGACATTATCTGGTTTTCCTCATCCTGCAAAATTGGATGTATTTCTGATGCATCTTGTTGTGGAGTGGTAGATAATTCTATTTGGACAATCAGTGTTCCTTTCTGGGGGCATCTTTTCTCTCCTGTTCAGACTATTTGGTGACTCTGTGTGTGGCTGCTGACTCAACAAAGATGATCACTGTCAGGGCAGGTTTCTGTGTCATCAGCAATCTCTCATGGTGCAAAGATTTCTGAGCCTGTGTGACAATCATGTCACCTGTCTGGTTACTTGCACTTTCAAAATTTGGGGCACCTTCAGCAAGTAAGAATGATATTTGGGTGAATTTTATTCACTCTGATTCTCTTGCAATGCACACAGTTGCCTCTCTTCCAAACACAGAAACAAACAAACACAACAACATGACCAAAGGTCTCATACCATGTTGATCAACAGTTTCACATTGAAACTGATTTTGACATTGACTGGTAGAAGAGGGTTCAGAACTGGTCTTCCAATACTGGAGTAATTGTTGAGAAGATGTTTCACCAAATGCTGTTCTGGGGGACCTTGTAGATCTATTTGTGCTGAAAATTCTGCAAATCAATATATTTTCAGTGCACAGCATCAAATGCTTTTCTTCATGAAACAAAACCAAAAGCACTTTTTGTTTTTTCTGAGAAGCATGTGCAAACAGTAGAACGCTTGCCTGCAAAGAATAACAGCAAAAGACTGCAGGCAACATACTTCTTGTCAACAGACAAGTTCATGCTCTTCAATTTTTACCCCCAACCTTGAAGGAATGAGCAATTTTTCTGCTTTTGTGTCACACGTGCATATGTCTGTTGTGTCAACTGAATTCTGGCTGTTGGTTGACAGGGTGCTGGCATCATCAAAGCTTTTTGTTTGTTGATGTTGCTATCCTATGAGCTTTTAAGGGCAGTGAGGCCATTTAGACGCATTAGGACGTCAAAACGCAAATGTACAGACAGGCTTTTGAGCTGCACTAATACTATCGTGTTGCCCGAAGCCAAAACGCGTGTGTCGTTGTAGATCCAGGGGCTGGCTCATCCCTTCCAGTGCATCATGGAGTCTCTCTGATTTTACATGTATTTCCCGAGTGGTCGTGTCCATTCTCTGTCCAGTCCCAACCTGATGATGTTTGTCTGAACGAGGGGTGTTTCATTTCCTGTTTGACGCCAGCGCCTGGTGTCTGGACACCTTCCTCGGTCCATGGGTGGACCAACACAATTTCTCCAAACTCGCCGAAAATTGTCACAGAAAAGTTTCGATGGCACAAAAGAATATTCAGTTTGCAAAAAAGGAAAGACTTCAAATATTTTCTTCTTTTCCCTGCAGATTGAGCAGTTGTGTGCACAAAGACTCAAACATTTGTTCACTCAACAAGTTGACCAGGAAAGAATAATTCGCAAACAGCTAGTATCTTTGTCCATCCGAAAGACAAGTACGAGTACAATCCCTTCAATGGAAAAAATACACAAGGATTATTAAGTCAAAAAAGAACAGTTTAATCAGTCAAATGCAATTTCTCCATCGGAACACCCAACTAATCTCTGAGATCTTCTCAAAACGTTGTGACTTCCCTTGGTTGAGCAAAATAGATCTTGTTTTTGTGCAATTGACGTGTCCAAACAACATGTCGGATCAGTGACCAACACTTTTGCATGTAGTTGTGTCACCAAAGATTTCAGAAGTTAAATCTTTGTGAAGTACCAACAACATTCAGTAGAAAACCTGATGTCAAGCCCAAAGGTGCAACATAGATTGCAAAAAATTATTAAAAAGAATGGCTGCAACACAGACTCAAAATATTGTTTTGTCTCCAACAAACACAGGTTCTGAGAGATACCATGTTGCTTTACTCTATCACAGTGCGGTCTACAGTCTCTTTTTGCAGGGAAAAATTTCAAATTTACCTCTTACCAATGCAGCTCATCAAACGCTCATTGCACAACTTTGATGAAAGCAATGATTTCATTGTGTTATTTTGTTTCCCATTTTCTTGTTGATCTAACTGACATAATTATGAGAATGAGATAAGTCCACAAAAGAACAAAAGTCCAGAGCCAGAAAAACAACCTCTCTGTCATCTTTGCACATTGAATCCATTTGTTAGTCTCCTGATGAAGTTCCTGTTCAAAGGACTTCTGCTCTGCTGAATTATGATCTGCTTTCTGTCTTTGCTTGTTCTTCATTTTGTCTTCATCATTGTTTTCCTCAATTTTTTCCTTGTATGATTCCATCCATGTTGGAGATGTTCTTGGTCCAAGCTGCAGAAACTTTTTAAACTTCACATCATTCATCCACTTTGGTTCCTGTTTATCTCTTCTTGAATAAAGATGAAGAACAATTGTTGTTGACACAAGAGGTATAAAAGTTGCCACCAAGTTCATCAACAGCAAAATGTCTGAAACAAAAGTTGAAGTTTTTAGTCCAAGACAGAACCCTTGAAACAACAAAGCTGTGTTTTCCACTGCTTGGATTTACTTACTAATCCTTGGCAAATGCAAAGATGACTTTGGCATATCTTCAGAGATTATGAGCAGGAATACAGAGAACACAACCAGAACATTCATCCCAAATGAGAGCTTTTCTCCAGACTCAGGTGGAATGTAGAAAACCAAGAGACTCATGGACATCATCAAACAACAAGGCAGAATTGTGTTGAGAATGATGTACTGAGAACGCCTCTGAAACAGATAAAACAATTGCAGTGCTTTTTGCCTCCTTAACAACAAGCAAAACACATTGCAATTCAAATTAAGAATCTAGTACCCTCAGATAAATTGGGTAGAAAATAGTTGTGAAGGAACCACTCCATATTGTTGTATTTTGTGTTTCTACTTCTCCCATCTCCACCTCCCATTGTCCATTTTTGTCAGTCAAGTGAATGAAAGACCTCAAACTGGTCGCTTCCAACCTGACTTCAGAGTCTGAAAATGTCATGTGTTGTCAACTTGCAAACAGTGCTTTTGTTGCTCATTATGCTGTCAGACAAATGTGGACCATGAAAACATAATTTTTACCTGTGTACCTCCAGTTTTCAAATTGGAAAGAGCAGATGTGGGTGTCAAAAGGGAAATATGTGTTATCCAAGTTGCAGAACACTTTGTAAACTCCACCTAAACTCCATTGAGCTCGACCATTGTACCACAAAGCAACCAGCATGTAAGTTTGTTGTTCAGCACTGAACAACCAGTCAGCACTATCAGAAAAAAGCAAAAAAAAATATTGATGAGAATTATGCAGTTTGTTGTATTATTCAGGTACCTTCAGCTCCACAGAAAGAGCAAGTGATTAAAACACTTTGTTTCATCTGATGTTTGCATCGTTCAATGACAAGATATTTGACAAAATAAAAAGGAAACGGAAATGTGATTTTGCTGGCCTGTTGCCCAGTACAATATCTGGTGTCCATATGTTCTGAGGCAGAACTAACAACTTCTGTGTGTTGCCCCATTTCTTGGGATCCCATCTCAGAATCTCATCGTACCACTCCTGAGTCAAGAAAATTCATGTAGCCTTCACACATTCCTAAAGTTACTATAAAAATATTTCATTGAATTACACAGGTAAAGTTGATCCTTCTGTTCGAGATGTTCAGGAAATTCATTTTGTGATGATCTTTACAGTTCTGGAGAAACCTTTGTACCGCCACTGATAGCTTACAGATTGCAGAGACCCAATTAAAGACATTATTTGGTCCTCCTCATCCTGCAAAAAAGTGGGTTTATTTGTGAAGACATTCCGCATGCTGTGAATCGTTCGGACGCAACTGTTTCAACTGTCCATTGAGTTGGTGAGGATGATGCAGAGGGTCAATAACTGTCTGAATGTACAGCCAGATCCACTAACTCAATGGACAGAATAACAACATTTGAATAGATCTATCATTGAAAACCACTCCAAGTGCATCTTTGAACTTTGTTCAGAAATCACACAAGAAAATTATTATTGAAAGTAAACCCGAATAGAAATACAACAGAAAAACAACAGGATGTATTTTACGATGTTAATCAGCTGTGTCACATGAAAACTGATCTTGACATTGACTGGTAGTAGAGGGTTCAGCAGTGGTCTTCCAGTCCTGGAATAGTTCTCAAAAGAGATGTTTCACTAAATCCTGTTCTGGGGCAATTTGTGATTGGACTAAACATTCTGCAAAACAGATTTTCTGCAAATTAGTATTTTTCAGTGTGTTGCATCAAAGATGTTTCTTCAAAAACAAACAAGAGTACATTGGGTACAATTGAGGGGGAAGTGAAAACAGTGGAACACTCACCTGCAAAGAGTAACAACAAAAGACTGCAGGCAGCCGGCTTCTTGTCAACAGACAAGTTCATGCTCTTTAATGTTTGCATGCAAGTCTCAAGCAACAAGCAAAAGAATCTTTAAACTCTTTTGGGACAAAATTGCCTGTCTCTTTGCAACACATTAACTCTTTGTGTTGCTTTGAATGTTGCTGACATTGAGGAAAGGTTCTCCGCGTAGTTTGTTTGTTTGACAATCAAATGAGCTCTCAAATGCAGTGAGGCCATTTAGAAACAGAACCAACATAAATAGCAAAAGTACAGACAGGAAATTAAGCTGCAGTCGAACTGCTGTGTTCCCTGCAGCCAAACATCAGGTGTGGATCCAGGCGGGGAGGGGTGTTGCTCATCCAGTGCGTCCTGCTGCTGTGTGTCGGAATCCATGAGGGATGTCACCAGTCCCTATGCCGTCCCTGCGCAGCCCTTGTCCAGTCCTTACCCAGTCTCAGTCCACTCCCCAGCCAGTTTCTGCCCTATTTGGACCTGGTCTGTGTCCAGTTTCTGTCCAGTTCTGGTCCAGTGCCTGCCCAGTCCCGGACAAATCACCACAGTCTCTTCTGGTGGGTGGTCCACACGGCAGGTCTGGCTTTGTCCCTGGCAACCGTTGCCATAAATTTGTTCCACGCACCCAGCATGTCTGCTGCGGGGGAAAATGCCTCTGCTTGGACCAGAGAAGAGTTTCTCTGGTTGCCCATTGGCTTGTTTCTTTTTCCGCTTTGTTTTGGGTGAATTAGTTTTATTGCGTGAAGAAGGTTTACAAATGCTGAGGAAAATGTTTGAACAATAATAAACACAATTGATGCCTTGGCATGAATCTGCCACAACTTTTCCAACCTTTACATCTTGGCTCTCGCACTCAAATCTGCCAAACTCAAGCAAAGGCGCTCCGTTGTGTCTGTAAATTGTGGCCTTCTCTCTCTTGAGGAAACTGCAATGCTCGAAATATTTTTGTGCTTTCCTGTGCAGCAAAGTGTCATAGCAGATCCCAGAAAGCTTTCTGTAAACCCTGAATAAAGTTGATGTTCAGTTTACATTGCAACACAGATTCACAAGAACAGCCAAGAAGAGAGGCCAAGCCAAAACATTGCTCTGCTCTGTCTTTTGTTCACGTGTTCTGAGAGATTCAATTTCACTCCTTCAATTTGCAGATCCACAAATGAACTTTTGCTGAAGACAGTGATGATTTCATTTTGTTTCCCAATTTTTTGCTGATCTCACAGACATGATTGTCAGGATGAGAAAAGTCCAAAGAAGAACAAACAGCCAAAGCCAGAAAAACAACCTTTCTGCCATCTTTGCACATTGAATCCATTTGTGTTCCCCAGAACCATGGATTTGCTCACAAAATTGTTTCTCTCTTTCTTCATCTGCTTCTTGTCTTTGTTTGTCCTCTTGTTTGTCTTCATCCACCTTTTCCTTCACATTGTCATTTTTCTTGTGTGTTTTGGTTGATGGTTGCGATATTCCTGGAAAGACTTTGAACAGCTTTTTGAAGATTGCAGAATTCATCCATTTTGGTTCTTGTTCATGTTTTCTTGAATGAAGATGAAGAACAATGGTTGTTGACACCAGAGGGATCAGAGTTGCCACCAAGTTCGTCAACAGGAATATGTCTGAAAAAGCAAACAGGCCACAAGTTTTCTTCTGTATGAAGAACAGTCGAAACAGTACAGGACCAACAGACTTACTGATTCGTGGCAAATGCAAGGATGACTTTGGCATGTCTCCAGATATGAGAAGTAAAAACACAGAGAACACAACCAGAACATTCATCCCAAATGAGAGTTTCTCTCCAGACTCAGGTGGAATGTAGAAAACCAAGAGACTCAAGGACATCATCAAACAACATGGCAGAACCATGTTGAGAATGATGTACTGGGGACGCCTCTGAAATAAACAATGAAGAGTTCATAAAAATTCTTATGTTATTGCGATATCTTGAGTGGTTTTGGTCTTCTTCACCTGAAGGATTTGGGAAGAAGGACAACAATCAATTCGAGAATAGCTTTACCCTGAGGTGAACCTTGTAAGAAATGGTTGTGAATGAACCACTCCATATTGTTTTATTTTCTGCTTCCACATCACCCATTTCTACTTCCCATTGTCCATTTTTGTTTCTGGAAAAGTCTTCATAAGCCTTCATCCTTTCTCCTTCCAGTATGACCTCAGAGTCTGAAGCAAAACAAAGTCATGTGTACACAATTTGTGACAACAGAATCCAGAATTCCCATCTCCACAAGGTGGCAATTTGTGTCAGGAAAGACAAATAGTTTTACCTCTGGATCTCCAGTTTTCAAATTTCAACCAGCAGACATGAGTATCAAATGGAAAAAATGTGTTGTCAAGGTCACAGAACACTTTGTTGACACCACCTAAACTCCACTGTATTTTGCCATCTGGCCACAATGCAACCAGCATGTGGTGTTGTTGCTCGTCACTGAACAACCAGTCAGCACTGGCAAAAAAATCACAGCAAGTCTTCTTTTTTATAATCTCTGCCCATGAACAGCATGTTGCAAGAAAAACTTTCTTTTCAAATGGTTTTCTCTTCCTGCCCACTGACCTGTTTGTCAGTACAATATCTGGAGTCCATATGAGGTGAGGTGGAACCAGTAAAATTTCTGTATTGCCCCATTCCATGGGATCCCATCTCAAAATCTCATCCTGCCACTTCTGGTTTGAAAACAGGAAACAAATAAAAGTGGAGGACTGAATGATACTTGTTCAGTTTTGGATCAACCATTTGAACCAGATCTTGCATCACTTACACAGTGCAAAGACCCGTGGATAGAAATAATCTGGTCCACTTCATCCTGCAAACATGAGACATTTTCAGGAATTACCAACACCTGTTTCATTGCCATGATCAGGAAATAATTTCTGGGGGATTCAGATGAATCTCACAACTCAATTGTCACAAGTGTCAACAATGCTTGACCTTTGTAGCATCCACATGTATCATACCATGTTTATCAGCTGCACCATGTAGAAAGTTATTTTTACATTGACTGGCAGAAGAGGGTTGAGAACTGGCCTGCCAAATCTGGAGTAATTGTTGAACAGGTACTTCACCAAATCCTGTTCTGGGGCAACTTGTATTTGTGCTGTACATTCTGAAAATTAGTTTGTTCTCAACTGAGCAATCTTCTGTGAAACACAAAGCAACCAGAGTTTTGACTCCCACAGAGAAACTCCATGAACGCAAACCTGTGAACAGCCAGAATGACAGACTCAACAAACATTTGGTTGTCTTGCTCATGCTCATCAACTTCTTCACTCAAGGTCAAGACGAAAATTTTTTTCACTGATCCACATCTGATTGTTAAGATATCTCCCAAACCAGTACTTTGAAAAATTATCCAGGCAGAGAAAATGTGCCAACGTTGATAATTCTGTTCTATTTGTTTTTCAATCAAACGTGCTTTTGGGCCAGTGAGGCACATTTTGGTGCATCAGTTAAAGACAAACACATTGTGCAGGAAATTGAGAGAGGAAAGCAAAATGCCAGGAAATCATTTGCTTCTCTGTTGACAACATTTGTGGCAAAACATTTATGTTTCCAGGGAAGGCTCAATTTCACTGTTTCCACGGTGGCAGTAAAAACCGGAAGACACGTGGGATGAAAACGAACATCGACTTTGTTTTCCACCTTTTATTTCCATCTCCTGAAAACAAAATGAGCATAAAATCTTCAATAAATACGACAAACAATTGCATAGCCAATTCAACAGTGTCCACTCTCAATACCTGGTTCCGCCATGGTGGATAAAATCTCAATTCGACACTCCCCACGGAAGACGGAAACAGCGAGTTTTGGCCGTGGCGTCCGCAGCGACGTCCATAGCCCGTGACTAAATTTCATTGAAACGCGCCACTGCGGCGCTCGACACTGGAGTTATCTCAAAAAGTGAAAAACAAACGCCGCTGCTCAATTCGCATTCGCACAAAGCCTTGCCTGAGTGAAACAGATCCTACTGACCCCAGGAGAGGGTCAGGAGAAAAACTAACATTCACTAGAATTCTCTGCCAGACCCAGGATTGAGGGTCAGCAAAGGGGACAGGGTGCGAAAGTCTGTAGAGGGAGCTACCGGTAAACTCTCACAGTCAGAGAGTCTCAACCTATGAAGGGAGGGAAGGGAGACAACAGCATTCGACAAAGCGCAGTTGAAATTGAAAACTTGTACCCGCAGCACCGAAGTTACATACGAGCAAACAAGTACAAACAAGCCTCAAATTCCAATTGAATGGAACGCTAAGAGTACGAGAACAAAGCTGGCAACAACGACTGTTTTACGTACTTGGGAGAATCTCACGCAACATTCACGCACATCCTTCAATGGCCGTGTTCTATTTACGCGTCTGGCGAAGTCGCGCCACTTCGCTCCTGCGTTGGAGACAGGGCAAAATCAACCAGTTCGGCTCACTCGATTCGCCGCACGCGTAAAACGAACACGGCCAGCCTGACAGCACAACATACCCTCTGACCAATCGCTGACGAGCCGTATTCATCCTCTTTGCCCAAAGAGACACCAAAGTAACGGGTGCGCACACCACTGGGTATGAGACTCCCATTTGCGACAACAGCAACATGTGAAACGCACTCGTCAACGCAAACGGAAACCCAATTTTGGGGATACGCCCACTTCTATGACGTCATTTTTGTCACCAAGGTTACAAAAAGCCAGATTGGAACCCTCCGTTTGCGAGGCTGAAACTGAAGTTTTCTCCAACAGATTCTTTTTTTCAAATTTGCACAAAAGATGCTCTCAGAGTCACAGTGTTTGGTTCCTGAAGCAGGCCTGATATGATGTGAAATTGTTCAATTGAGAGCCTTGCGTAGCACAGACACTCAACTTTTCAGAAGTTACGTTCTGACGCAATGCAACCCCAGGTTTGCGTTGCCTGTTGCTGAAAGTCGCAATTGGGACCTCGACGCCTGAAATGACTGCATTTTGCTTGGGAAGGGGGGGGGGGCGCAAACGGTGATCACAGTACCTGTGTCCAGTTCTCAACCTATGGGCGGAGGCGGAGACCCGGCGGGACGTGAGCGCTTCGGTGGGAAATGGGGGGGGCTGATTTCGACTGACACGTACGGACACATCGTTCTTGTGTTTTGAAAATGGGTACCCTGGACACGCCCCCTGGTTCCTGCTCAGTAGCACCAAACGCAACACCTTACTGTACCCGTTGTGCGAAAATCGGACTAGAAACAATGGGCGCGTTCGATGTGCACACCAAACACAGTGATGTTCGTTCTGACCCACAGAGGGCGTCGCTGTACTGTGCGCCGAATCTCACACGACCTCCGTGCGCAAGAAACAAAACAAAATACATTGTGTCCACAAAATTGATGTCACCTAGTCTCTTGGTTTCCGTGATTCCTGACCCCGCAACTCGCTGCGAAGACGACGTCGGCTAAAACAGTGACGTCATGTTGCATAGTGACGGTGATGCCCGGATGGAAGAAGACGCAGCTGCCGGAAGCGTCGTCCTCCGTCCGTCAAGTCCGACGCAGGTCACGTGGGTCCGGATGGATCACACGTAGTGCTGCTGCTGCTGAGTGTCCCTGACCAGGATGAGTGGTATGCTGCGGTGGATCCAGGTCCGGGCGGCGTGGATCTGTTCATTGCGCGTTCCTACTCTTGGATGAACTGGAGTGGTTCGTGTTGCAGTAGATCTGGAGAATCTGTTGCGCGTTTCTAACTCGTGCTGACTCACTTCGCTTGTGGATGTAGATCGTGGTGCTGAGGACCCAGATTGATCACTACGCGTCCTGGGTCCGGACTCCAAAGTCCCCTGCACTGGAGTGACCTGCACTCCTGGGCGTGAGGAACATCTGGGCGAGACGTGGGCGGAGATGTTGGGCGGAGCAGCGTCCCCAGAGGGCGGGTGGGCGTCAAACGGTGTCGCCCTCCATCGGGGCGTGGGCGGTGAGGCTGAGCGGAGTGACGCTCATGGCGGTCGGGAGGGTGACGCAGGCGTGGGCGGCACGGGTGGGCGAGGTGCCGCCCATGCTGGGTGGGTCGGTGCCCTCTACGGAGGGCAGGGCGGAGTTCGTGGGCGGCGTGTCGCCACTGTTGGGCGGAGTGGTACCGTTAGTGGCGCCCTCCCCAGGTGTTCGCCCGTCGTCGCAGCCGGAGTTGACGACAGGAAACGCCTCTCCCTGGATGTTCAACCCACGTCCGTTCTGCAGAGAAAACAAGAAAACCTGTCAGTGTTGCGACGCGCCTCATCGACCTGCAAACGAGAAACGCTCAGGGAAACTTCAGTTGACCTCGAAGTGTTGGCACACGACAGAATGACTCGCCCCAAACACAGGAACACGTGCCGAGTTTGTAACGCGTGCCCAGGGTCCCCGGGACGTTGATGTGCACACAGAACACCAAACAGACCTTTTTCGCTGTGTTTCCTTTCTGGAGTGGTTGGTGAGCCAAATCGCTGCCCCCGGCGGGGGGGGGGGGCGCAGATCAGAGTACCCACCTTGTTGAGAAGTCAGGTCGGACTCACGTGGGTATTGGCAGACCTGGCGGACCCCGGGATGTGGTACAGGACAGGGGAGTCGGGTCACAGAGGGTCATACACTCATGTGTTGGGCGGCGCGGCTTCAGGTTGGACTCACCTGGCTGTCCGTGGAGCCTGCTGAGCCTGGGAGGTAGGACAGGATGGGGGAGTCAGGTCGCGTCGGGGAGAAGATCATGTGACGCGGCAGCGCAGGCGCACTTCCGGTTCCCAGGTCAAGGCCGTTCGGCAGCTTCCGGCCCCCGCTACTGAAAAGGGTGAAAATCGTTGTAGGCTGAAGTGAATGCCACACTGTTTGCACACACACACACACTTGGGCATTCACCAAGAACCATATCCTTCACACACCCGGCACTGCCCTTCCCATCTCACAAACGGAAACACATGCACGCTTGCCAACACACGCAGATTGTCTTCACGCACCCCGATTACAGCCCTCCTTCCTCCCCTTTCCCATCAAACGCACACCTGCGCACACACACACACACACGCACGCATACCCGCGCACACACACGCACCTGGCCCCCGCCTCCAGCACGGCCTGCAGCACCGTCCTCCCGCTCTTGCCGTCGATGACGGACGCGATCTCCTGAACCGGCAGCTCCGTCTGCAGCGAGCAAAAACAAGAACATGGAGTGTTGAACACGCGCGGCCAAGCGTTCAAAACCCAACAAGAGACACGAGCAACAAGGCCCACACTGAATACGGGAGCAAAACACACACACACGCTCGGACACACATACATACCCGTGCGTGCGAGCAAGCCACACACCACACACACACACACACACACACACACCTGCAGGAAGAGGTGCACCGCACTGTCCGCCAGGAAATGCGTCACTGAGACGACCCTCTGCAGAAACTGGGAGAGCCCTGCGCACCGCTCCTCGATCACTGCCGGCTGGAACTGCTGCCCGAAGTACTTTTTAGGGGGCAGCACCGGCACCTGCCTGAAAACCGGAAGTGAGATTGTAGAAACCGGAAGTGAGACAAGAGAGACCCTGGATGTCAAGAATTGGAAGCGACTGTCCGTCCCCTCTGGGAATTCAAAGCCCCCCGCCTCACCCCACCACGTCCCCCCTCCCCGAAAAATACTTGTCTCCGCTGACGCCAGGCGATCCGGAAGTCACTCACATGACCCGTGACGTGGATCTTATGTGGACGCCGAGCGCGTTTTTACGTTCGCATCTGCAGCTGGGATATTGCCCCAGCGCACACCTGAAAACCGCTTTCGCCAAACTCTCGCTTTCAAAGGCGGGGAACGCTCCATTCAAAACAAGCTTGTTTAAAAATTTTGACCCGAGAAGGTGTTGAAGTACGTATGGTACTCGCAAGAGTCCCAGAAAATGACGGCTGGCGACACAAACACAGAAATTTTATCGCCAACGATAAAACTTGTCTGTCTGTATCAGAATCAATGCATTGATTTGATCATTGATTTTTCATGCCAACGGTTCACCTCGGCTGCCCCGAGGTTTTCACTTGAGCTGCGGTTGGAAACCGACCACAGTCCATGCTATGTCTGTGAGGGACTGTGACGCCTGTGGTGCCACAGTTCTTCAGTTGTGATGGGTTGTGAAGCGAGAAATCGGTTGATGGTGGGAGGGATGACGCCCTCTCCAAGACCTGCACTCGTCTTGAGGGGGGGGGGGCTTTGAACAGAACCGGGAGGATCTTAGAGGATCTTGAAAATCCAATGAAGAGGGGGGGGGCGCTTGAGGGACGGTGCCCCCTGAGATCCCCTTGAAACTGGGACACGACAAAACAATCCGCACGAAACAAAGGGGGTTGAACCTGCGCCTTCAGGGGGGGGGGCCGGGCGCCGGGGGGGGGGGGGGGGGGGGGGGGGGGGGGGGGGGGGCCAAACATCTGTTTTGTCCCCGGTGGGTCGGGCACCACGATTGGGGGGGGGGGGGGGCAGTGCAGAGGGGGCGGCAGGGCCGAGTGGGGTAAGG
>JAAUXT010063304.1_pt1 | contig 13676 bp, 16 predicted proteins | sample 7278171 | NCBI WGS metagenome assembly JAAUXT01 (sample SAMN14350112, study PRJNA611818) | marine sediment metagenome | isolation source: surface marine sediment (1.8m) | place: French Polynesia: Moorea | collected 2018-08 | reverse complement strand
TTCCAGTCTGTGATCACTGGAACAGGGGTAAAATGGAGGTTTTGTCTGCCCAAGACGGACAGACGCGGATACAGGGGCAAACCAATATCAGACCGCTACCGCGGCTGATAACAAGAAGCATCGATGAACAGATAATTTTGTGCTTACCAGTCGGTCAGCAATGACTTGAATGTCGATATTATGCCTGTATTCAAGTCTGCAACGAGAGCAACAGTTCATCCTCTTGTGGAAAAGGTTGATATGCAGAAATGTGGTCAGAAATTAGTTGTTCCACGAGAAAGAACGGGGAAATTGTATGTTCGTTACACTTACACTCCAAGCCTTTCAAACACTGCTGAATCTGGTTTGGTCAAATTGTTCACGAAGAACTCGATCTTGAAAGCAGTTGGGTTTGTGGCTCTGAAAGAGGAACAAATACTTGCAACAAAACAGCACTCGAAAAAGCATCGATATCTCTCGTTCCAAACAGCGTCCAGTAACGTTGAGTACTCCCCTTTCTCTTTCGTGACCCGCACAACATTCAACGCGCACGTACCCGAGTCTCACGCCTCCGGGCACGTCGGCCTGAACACGCGTCCCCAGTGGAATGACGCGAACTTCCTTCACTATCACCGGGTTGGGGAAATTCACCAAATCCAAGTTCAGCTCCTGCAGAGGAAAGGAAAAACATGAGAACACAAGTTTGTGGCGGATCCAGGGTTGGGGTACGAGGTCTGACACAGGAGGGGTGGAAACGTCAACTAAACCGGACGCCACCAGCCCAATTGACTGGACAAACAGACGTCACCAGGAAGCACAACCAGACAATTTTGGGATGGATTCTGGAGATGACGTGGACCAATCTTGGTGGCGACTTCCAAACTTTAGCCGACGACAGAATGGTCTGTGGACTCCAGAGTCAACAGCACACCCCTTCAGTGTTCCTCCGAACAACACATGTCACACCGGCAGATGCAAGAACATTGACCACCGCACAAACAAAACAAAACGCATCAGATGCGAGAGTCGCGCCCAACCGATCCTTGGATCTTCGCGAGCAAGTGAGCGTGTTTTCACAGACATACCTCCGACCCATCTTTAGAGAACGTGTCAAAAAACAAAAGATAATTTTCGTCCGAGTCGGCGGCCATTTTCACCTCGGAGGACAAATGCGAAAGAGTTGGTTTCCAAATATTGTGCATGCTTGATTTGACAGCCTGTGTGAATGCTATTTTAGACTAGCACTCACTCTATGTTATTTTGTTTTTCACGGCAATTCAATGCATTCTGCGTGCTTTTGTGTTTCTGTTACTTGATATTACCGCATTCGATAAAGTTGCTATGTGAGGTTCTTTGCTCGATGCGACCATGACCTTTTCGCCAGTGTGGCGACTTGGCGTTGTTGGATGTTCCGCAAAAGTTCATCAGAATTGAGGTGTTTCTCCCGTGGGAAGAGATTGCAAGTTTTTATTCCCTAACTATTGAAATATTTTCAAATTTAACTTGCAACTTTTGTGCAAAAGCCCAAGCCAAAGGTTATCAACCAGAGTCTTCGTGATCACAGTCACAAAGTTGGTGCACACTGACGGGGCAGAATACGTGCTTAGGGAGAACAGCAATTGTGTGGTGGATATTGCACGATTTTCCAGCTTACAGGTGAGTGTTTATCATCTGTACATTACCAATAAGATACAAAGAATACCAGTAAATTGTTGTTTTGTCGCGTTTGGGGGTGAAATTGGCATTGATTGAAAGCCATATGAGCGATAATTGAGTTGCCGGTCAGTTTATCTCGGACACTCCAGACTTGCCAACATTTCGTTCAAAATTTTCACGTTGTTTTCAACCATTCACTGGGTGTTGCGTTTGGCTGTCGACAATTGTTGACTTTGGGCAAACGCGGGAGAATTTTTACCTTGTCAGTGTTAAAGTTTGATATTTTGACCTGACCTCCTCCCTTGGCGCGGCATTGTCAAGGCGAATACACTGTGGAACTCTGAACACTCGAGACATTTGAGGTGTTGTCTCGTGTGCAATCCCACCGACCCTACCCCCAGAAAAAAAAACAAGCAACTCCAAATGCAAAATCAGGACAGTCAGCTTTGGTCCAGAATTTTCCTTTTGTTGTCGTTGCTGTTGAGAAAAGGGACACTCTGCGAAACGGTAAAGTCGACCTTCTGTTCTTTCAACAATGTATAATTGTTCTGTTTGAACTTCAACTCGAGAATTGCGTGCGCAGACAACCCAAATACGTGGAGGCTGTGGCTGAGTGCTTGGAATTGAGTGCCACAGTTCTTGTCAGTAGATAAAGCGCGTTTTCTTCGACTCAGGTGTGCAAACTTTGAAGCAATTCGTTCACAGGCGATTGGTGTCAGTGCATTTTTCGTTGCCATTCACAACGCGTACTTATTAGAATTAAGCTGTTTAAGATCTGGACAATCTCCGGCATTCCTTCACACTTGGCGATTTCCACGCGGTTCTTTTCACCACCAGGATGCAATTTTCATTTTTCGTTTGCAAACTTGGAGGTTGGTTCATTTTTTCATTTTTGTGCATGCCTGCGGGACTGTCGACACGTTCGATTTTTAGATGGCTGCGGATCTCATGATCTACTGGGCGTCAGGCGTTCCACAATGCATGGCGGCCCTGATTGTCCTCGAAGAAAAGAATTTACAAGGATACAAACACAAGTTGCTTTCCTTTGACAAGAAGGAACACAAAAGCGAAGAAGTCTTGAAGCTGAATCCAAGAGGAGAGGTGAGCAAGCCGTTCGTTTTCCTGTTCCGTGGTTTGCCATCTCCCGCAGGGTTTTGTGGAGTTTCTTGCTGTCCAGGTCAAGGGCAACAGGAGAATGATCTTGTCGACAGTTGAATTTGCCCCTGAGCAACACGGGACAACAAGGGAAATAATTGGCACATTGACAACATTTTCAGGTGCCGACTTTCTGCCACGGAGACGTGGTTGTCAACGATTCGATGGCGATCTGTGATTATTTGGAGGTTCGTTTCGATTTCCTGTGTTCGCTCGTGGGGTTTGTCGAATCGCATTCCTCCTGGAAATCCTTTCTTCAACGGCCTGTCTGGGTGTGGAGAAACTCCGACACAAGCAAAAGAAACCAAGCAGAATTTGGACTTCGAACAATGCGCCGGAAAGCTTCCAAAACATGCATTGGCTACACTCCGCAGTTCAGAATATTCAACGGGGGGGGGGGTACATACTTTTGCGTCAGTTGAGTATTCCCCGAATTTGTACAAACAAATCCTTGAAAGTGATCTTCCACAGGCGGTGTTCAAAGACCGCGGTGCGCAGCTGCTCCCGGCAGAACCAGCCAAATTGGCGGAAGTTCTCCAGAGAAGATACGAGGTGGGGTAGCCAAGACGGAAACTTCTTGTTCAGAGTTGCAAAATGTATCTTGTTCAAGTACATGATTGGATGACCTCACTCTCCATCCTGTTTCAAAATCCATCACTTCAGGTGCCCAACCTGCAGAAGAAGGGGTTTGACGATCTGGTGCGTTTTTTCTCGAACACGAAAGAAGAAGACATTGACAAGGTTGGTGCCCAGCTCCTTTTGTTTTGGTCTTCGTTTTTGCGAGTGAATCATGGTGAAGAGAGTTTAGACTTTGTTCAGACGAATCTGTGGCTTCGAGTAAACGAAAGTCTTTCGCCAGGACTTGCTGAAGCAGAGACAGGAAGCGTTTACAAATGAGCTGCAAGTGTGGGAAGGCTATCTGGAGAAGGTAGACGTTTCTTCTTTTCGTTCACTCACACGCACACAAAAACTATCTGCAGGGTTACTTTGGGTGAGGTTTGTGCACAAAGAATGCAGGAATTGTGAACAAAAATGTCTGTGCGGCTGACGAAACAAAACTGGTCTTGTCCTTCCGCCCCCCGTCAACTGAAGAACGAACCTCTTTCTCAAGCGTCGGTTGAAGTTGCGTGGCAGCCTACGTCCCCGCAATCTCTTCTGCATCTGAAACTTCCTTTTCGCAGCAATCAGCGGACGGTGGCTTCCTGTGCGGAGCCTTCTCGGCTGCTGACATCTCCATGTTCCCGATCCTCGCCTTCTACGTGCGAGTCGGACTGCAGCTGAAGGGCAAGAGACCCGCGCTCCACGCCTATTACAATCGGGTACAGTAGTCACTGCGAATTTGGCCGGTGGAGCAATTCACACGGTTAAAATGACACCGCTGTGTTGTGAAGGTGAACAGCAGAAAACAGTTGGAATGACTGGGGTTGTTGCTTGCAGATGTGTGAACGCGCTTCGGTCAAGGCGGCCTGGCCTCCACATTGGAAGGACACAGAGGGAAAGGACATGTTGGCCAAAATCTTTCCTGATCAGTGAAGTGCGGCTGTCTGCGGGGTGGTAATCCCTGCGTTCAGCTGCACGAGATTCTGTGTGAACAGGCAGCAAGAGAGATCTGATGCAAAATGTACTGGTGTTTCAGAACGTTCAACGGTGTCTGATGCCTTGCCACAAATGCATTTAACATTTACCAATCGCTTGGACAGATTTTACTGCTCTGCTTTGTCCTGAGTCTCTGCAAGTTGTGTGTCTCACAAACCCGAAATCACTGCCATTTACTCACAGTTTTCCCATACATACAAGACGTACGAACTTTCACGTTCAGCATTTTCAGTTCACTGCACTGTGTTTGTTTTTGCTGATATTTTATCTCTTCTGACGTTTGAGAATAAATTTTATATTTGCGGAAATCACTTGCCTCTCTGAAGTTTTCCTTTATTTGCCGTGGTTTGAACTCGCAAATTTGCTCCGAAGGATTGTTTTTGACCTTGAAAGCGAATGTACCAGTGACACATTTTTACCAAGTGACATTTTGCACGCGACATCAACGTATCAGTTCACGTCTGCAGGTGACATTTCCCAAGTTTTATCAAACGACCCTTCCGAAACGAAGCATGCCTTCAAGGAACCTTGCCCCAGTCATTCAAAAGCTGTGATTTGTTTCCCTGATATCAGCCCCAACTAATTTGTTTTCCAGACTGAGCGATGGCGCAGGACATGATGCTGTACTGGGGGTCGGGGAGCCCACCGTGCTGGCGCGCGATGCTCGCGCTCGAGGAGAAGGCTCTGCAGGGATACTCGCACAAGCTGCTCAGCTTCTCCCAGAAGGAACACAAGGGCGACGAGGTGAAGAGCATCAACCCGCGCGGACAGGTGAGTGTTGGGGCGCGAAGCAGCAAGATTGTTGTGCTGTCAGGCAAGGCGCCCGGTGCCTCGTGTAGCTTGCCTTTCCGTTTTTCGTTGGAAACTCGTGACAAGGGAAAAGCAAGGAAAGAAAATTGGGATTGCGTGCCCGCAAATCTTGATGGTGTGTTCTTGTGAGCTTGTTTCACCAATGTCTGACACAACTGTCTGTCTGCAGCTTCCAACTTTCAAGCACGGCGACATCGTCATCAATGAGTCGATGGCCATAGTCGATTACCTGGAGGTGAGTCCGGGTTCAAGTTCCTTTTTTTCCAGGTGGCTTGATTCTTGCCGAGAGAACCATCCTCAAACACTCAATGTTTCGCACTCACGTCTCAGTTTGTATGAGCCTGAATACTTGGACACCAATGATTTTCCTCCTTTCCCAGGCGGTGTTTCCCAACCAGGGGACACGTCTGCTGCCAGAAGACGCCGCGGGCAAGGGTTTTGTGCTGCAGCGTCGCGCTGAGGTGCTTCCAGTTTTCGTGTCGAGTCCGTCAGGGCTCTGCGTGATATGCCAAGACGAGGACAAAACCCACGCTGATGGGTTTGACAGAACCAACGGTTCAGATTGCAACTCGATTCCAACTCAAAACACTGTCTTGGGTCCGCAATCTCTCACATTTGCTTGGCACTTGTACGACATCGAAAATGACTTCTTGGACCCAAGAGCCAAAGACATCAAACCAAGAGCAGGTTTCTTATCAGTCGCTTTTCGTGTCAGGTTTGACTGTCAAACTGGGTGAGATTGGGGGTGGGCATAATGCAGGCCGAGTGGGACGCCCACTGCGAGTTGCTTTGCGATATCCATGCAGTGTCAGTCTTTGTGCACACATGCAGAAAGTGCGAAGTACCGTTCACTTCGCGGGTGATTTTCAGGCGCTGAACCTGCAGAAGAAAGGCCAGGAAGATCTGGGACACTACCTGATGAGAACCAAGAAGGAAGACCAGGACCCGGTGCGTGAGCAGGCGGCGGAGCTAAGGCCCTCTCGTAGTTCTCGTAGTTCACACCTTGCCGAACAAATTTGTTGCCGTTTTTCGTCCAGCTGTTAACGGCTTGAAACGTGTGGGAGGAACAATTTTGTGAACATTGTTTTGAGCCGCAAAGATACAACAACAGATTCGCGACAAAAGTCGGTTGGTACTGGGTCAGTTCTGCAATCTGATAATGTTCTTTTGCCTAAGTACTCGTACAGCAATGAAAACTTGTTCTCCACGACAGGATGTGGTGAAAGAGCGAGTCGACAACTTTCGGAAGGAATTGGATATCTGGGAAGGTTACCTGAAGCAGGTACGCGCACCAGTTGCCAGAAGAGACACTCAACATCATTTTACCCCTGAGCACAGAGTATCCGAACCGGTGACCAGTTCCACTGTGCACCAATTAGATCAGACTTTGCTTTCTGACGCTATCGGACAGACTTGAGCGTCGGGTTTGTTGTTCTGTTTTTGCAGCAAGCTGGCAATGGCGGGTACGTGTGCGGCAAGTTCAGCATGGCTGACTGCATCTTGTTCCCGACTCTCGCCATCGCGGTTCGTTTTGGACTGAAGCTGGGTGACAAGTGGCCCCACCTGTTGTCCTACTACACCCTGGTGAGTACAAGAATACGTCAATCGTGACGTAGTCAACAGTAAAGGAAAAATATCACTAGGGAAAAGTCAAAGCTGACCCTGGTGTGGCCACACTGATCAGCGTCACTGCTTTGTGGAAGAGAACAGACACCGTTTCACTTAATTTGGATGCAGAACACTTGTTCGTTGACAAATCACAGGACTGTGCAGATGGAGGTATCAGAAGTGAGTGAGTGCAGTGAGGCTCAGCAGAAGTGCTTGAAATTCGAAATCTGTTCATTGCGCTTGTAAATTACGGAGTTGGCTTCGAGGAAACTACAGTTCTACTCTGTCATTTGTAATTAGAGACAGGGTGAGATTCGGGGATAAATCACAACGCAGACAAATTGCAGTTTGTTCAGGGAACAGAAATGCAAGAGCAAGCCTGACTCCACTTGCCTGTTCTGAACATAACCTCAATGACGAATGCCTTTCCAATGACACGTCAGTTTCATCCGAATTACCGAGCCAGTTGTTTTGGCTTCCTCAAAGTGTGGTCATAATACAAAAAGTTTTCGATTCTAGAGATTTGTTCCAATTCTGGTGTTCAACACAGTTCAAACTTCCACTTTCTCCCCCACGGTTTTGTTGTGCATATTCGAGACGCAAAGTGAGTTTTGCGTGTCTGAACAGAACCTCTCAATTTTGCTGAAAGAGCGACAGCGATTTGATCTTGACTTGTCGTCATAGGAACTTCACGTCCAGATCGTCAAATCAGCTAGTTTACGCCAACTAGGCTGTTGGTTCTTCCATCGAACCCCCCCCCCCCGATCTCTCAGTGACAATCTTCGTTTCTGAGCTTGCAACTTGGTTGACGATCGCGTGTTTTTGCAGATGTGTGAGCGCCCGTCGGTGAAGGCGACGTGGCCGCCGCACTGGAAGGACTCGGAGGGACCCAGCGGGCTCGCCATCGTCTGAGCGCCGCTCTGATCCCAGCATCCACAGCCCCAGTTGGAGTGAAAAAGTTGCGACACTCGTAAAAGAAGAATCGATTTGAAGAACCGACTTTTTGGAATCCATTTTAATCGGTGAGAACTGCACAGATAAGAAAATTTCAAAGGCTGTTTGATTCTTTCCGGCAGTCACATTCGGTAAACACAGACTTTAGTTGGCTTTTGAAATGATCAGCATCTTCAGAAATGGTTTTCGTTTCCAACCTCATGTTTCACTTGCCATGAAGAAAACAGGCAAAATTTGTGAAACCAGGATAATTTTCAGTTCGAACTGGCTTGATTGAAAAGTGATCTTGTTTGACTTTGTTTGAATTTGTTCGCGTAAATTGCTTCTTTTTGCTTGGTTTGTTTTTCAAGTGCAAAATCGTGGACAATTCGCGTGTCAGTGTTTCAGGCGAACCCTCCGGAGCGAGCCTGTGTTGTGCACTGGCGGTAGGGGAGGCGATCACAGTGATCACCACTGGTGGGTCATTGATTGGTTCTCAGTGATCGTCACACCCCACCCATCATCAGAGATGCACAGTGGTCGTCAGCGGTAACAGCTGACGTGGTCAGTGGCAAACACTGTGTTGTGCTCTTGGCGACACGCCTGTGTTCAAAACTAAGCTGTTGTACGATCTTCTGAATTACGTTTGGCTGAGTCGTATGCATTTATGTTTCGGGTTTTGTGATTCTGCTATTAGTGTCTGTGATTTCCTTTGATCCTGGTACAACCAAAGAAGTCGGAAAAATAAATTTGAGATGAAAGGCATTTGTACGTTTGGATTCTCGGGTTAAAAAGAACATGCAATTCCGATTCACCTTCACCTTCCCCTTCCCGACGTTTCGTCCCGGGCGCAAGATTCGTGCAGCTGTCCGTCGTCGCAGCTGCATGAGCGGTGACACTATCAGAGCATCACTGTCGAAGGAACGGTCTCCTAGGGAAAGAGAAAGAAACTGACATTGAGTCCGAGGGTGAGAAGAGGCGAACAGGGAGTCCTCTGTTCCATCGAGAAAACCTGAAAAAAAACAGAACATTTTGCCATCGTGCCCAAATGATCAACATGAAAATGTGCAGAATCAAGCACGAAGCTGGTTCGGAAAGCTTCACAGGGTTGTTTTTCTGCTTCGCTTGAAGTAGTTATCCGTCAAGAAAGACCAACAATACAGTGGCACTGTCGAGTTTTTGTGTGTTCATGACAATTCTTTGTCGGCGTGGTTGGTCGGGTGGTTGAAACGGTAAGACCTCGCTGAAGCAAGAACCTCAAAGAAAGCAGGAGACTTTGAGTATCTTTCTTGGAAAGGAATGTGATCAGAGAAACTCAATTTTCCATCAGGTGCAAAATTTCGCCAAATCTGTTCACCTGGTGACAAGGATACACGAGTGTTTTTCGTCTTTTATGTTTGATACGCCAGTCGATGCCACAACCTTCTGCGAGCGTGTTGAATGACAAATGCGAAACTTGTCGCGTTCACCGCAGCACTTGTGCTTGAAATGACCTGCAAGTGATTCGGTGCGTACACTCGGTTTCACAAGAAGAAGCCAACCAGGAAAAACACAGGAAACTTGCGAGAATCACAAAAGAAAATACAGGCGTGTGACAGGTGGGTGACAAGTACTCAGACAGACCTGTGGCAGACCTGTGTGTCTGTTTATCTCACTCAACTTGTGAAACAACAAGATGAGATTCTCAGTTGTGATTTGCCTGAGTGCTGTGTCCCCCATGTCGTTTGCTCCCATATCAGAGACACCTCAAACCTCGAGCTGAGGATTTCCTCGTGTTGTCTGTGAAAATCACTGGTGCTGATTTCTGCCCGATAACAGGCGAATCTGGATTGAATGTGTGTCAGCCACAAAAACTAACCTGTATATATATCCACCCTGCACAATCAATGGTCAAATCGGCACGAGTGTGACACGGTCTTCTTTTAGCGTCGACCCTCTCCCACAAATACCTGTTGCCCAGCTGTGAAGAAAGAGCAAGAACCATTCACTGTTTGCCACAGTGACAGCACAAGGTTGCTGAGAAATTTCACCACATGTTGTGTTTCACAATTGAAGATTGGTGAACAAGACCTGTTGAGGTGGATTTGCACTCATGTGGCAATCACAAAGATGCATTTTAAAATTATCTGTTTTGAGACAAGTTGATTCAGAATAACATTTGGCCAAAACACACAGAGGCAGGCTGACCATGCACTTCGACAGAATCCACACCATTTGGGTCGAATCTCGCAGGTATCGGCTGAAGGCTGCGAGAACGAGCAGCTGTGGCGAGGTGCATGGAAATGTGATCACCCTGTCGTCTGAGTGAAAGATGTGTTGAAGTTTGTCACATATCTGTCACTTTTGAGATGCTCTTTTGCGCTGTTCCTTTTCAAATGAATCTTGCTTTTCCCTCAGGCAGATCTCAGTGAATTACTTCCCCACATCAGTGTGACAGTATTCCGGCAGACCCTGGGTCGGGAGACATTCAGCCTGTCGGTGGCACCCACCGACGAGTTCACCCAGTTTCTCGCATGTGCATGCAATGTGGGAGTGAGTATATCGTGCAGAAAGAAAATTGGACTTGGAAAACTGCTTGAAATTGAGAAATGAGGGCTGTGATTGGCTGGAATTATGACTTAGTTTGGTCAGTCAGGAGTGGCAGCCAAGTTAGAAAGCAGGATTTCAGGTCAGTCCTATATTTCTGAATATTTCAGTGAAATAAGGGGAGAAATGTATGTGAAAGTAATCTTAAATTGAAGTTGTAGAGGTATTGAGTCAGGATAGCCAGAATAGTTGGTGGATTTTGATAGATATGGGGGATTTTTGGAGGGATTCAGTGGGCAGCCTGAAATATTTCTCATTTGTTTCATGAAATAATAATGGCTTTTATGAAGGAGAAACAATGTAGAAAGGCATTAAATAAATGGCAAATATTTTGTGCGGATGCATTGAATTTTTGGTGGATTTTGAGGGATTTTGATTAAATTTGCTTGAGGGACCACTGAGAAAAATGAGAAACAGTGGGACTTGCCTGAAATGGGACACCACCAGGGGGTGGAACATACATGGGAACTGCAGGGAACTGCATGGAACCACAGGGAACTGCAGTGGGACACCTGGGGGTGTGACATTGCGGTTCCCTGTGGTTCCCATCAGTGGGAGATCACGTGCTCCCTGTGGGGAGGACTCTAGTCGGAAGCTTCTGTGTGCGTTCAATTGTGTGTTCTGTCTTCACGGTCACGGTCACAATCACTATTCAGAGCGTTGTTCTGGAAAGTGACCTTGTGTCCAAATTGGGCCTGAAGAACAACTGTCAAATAATGGCAAGCAGAAAAGCTGAAAAGATCAAACTCCACTTCAGCTGAAACCCTTGGCCTGAAACGTCAGTTCAAATTTGCTTCAATTTGAACGTGACCTGATGCCCGGGAGTAGTTGAGTTCTCAGGTGCTGAGATCCGCAATGATGGTTTCTGTTGGAAAAACGTCGAAGATTCTTTTGCTTTGGTTGCACAGCCACTTATCGGCCGCGAAGCGCGCTGATATCGTATTTTTGTGGATGAAAGCAACTGAGGAAGGTTCATTTAGCAAAGTAAACTTGGTTGCTTTTGAAACAAGCAGAGGAATAGTGCAACTAAGAGTTGGAATCAAGTGATTTTGGTGCAAAATGAATATTGCAGGTGTATTTTAGTGTTGGTTGTATGAAACTTTGGCAATTATGGTTCAATTTACCAGCTGCTTTTTTGAATGGATGAATGGTCAAACCCGGGGTTGAAACTCAGTGATGCTGGTGCCAAATAAACATTCCAGGTACATTTTTGCGTTGCCTCTGTGAAACTTTGCCAGTTTGGACTCTTTGGCAAAAATTGTTACATTTGCCAGCTTCCACTCCAAGTGAAGACTCTTTATTTTTGGGGAAATGGTCACGAATTTTTATGGCCCTTTGAAGAATTTAGTGTTTTTATTAGGCCCGGCAATCGCGTGCTCTTTGATGTCTGATCTGTTGTTGTGCGATGGAGTGTGGGAACCCTATTGCTTTGTATACATCGTCAGAAAATTGTGCAAAAATTGTGAAAAATGTGAGGCAAATCTTACTGAAGAACGCTCGTTCGGGCGACATGCGGAGTGAAGTTCGCTGCTCAATGCATCCGTGCCACGCGTCTCTTTGTGGATGTCCAAGTACGTGAATTTGTGACGTCTTACGATGAATCTGTTCCTGTCGTGAATCAGTGACTTGCAGCTGCATGGTGAGTGCTTCGTAGCACTTGAAAACATAATTTGTCTCTCTGCTGGTGGGAATTTGAAAAGTAATTTAAAACTACTTCAATTTACAACTCCCGCCGCTGGAGCTAAGAGGAGCCTGGATTCTTTTCGGGGACAAACAGACTGCAGGTTATTTCGCTCTACTTTGACATGCACAACTCAGAACTGCATGATTGGAACCTGCACCCTTGGGCGGTGGGGCGGAAAACTGTTTTCAAGCGGACTTAGAAATTTGAGAGCGCATGAAAACTGCGCCCAGATTTAGAGCCCTGGACATCCCCAAAGCCCCAAGTCAGACAGCCAAAGTGGAAGGGCATCAAGCCACCCAGAAAAAGTCGCAAAGTTTTCAGAGCTGTGTCTGTCAGGAGCACAAACGAAGCTCGTGTCGCTGAAGATGTCTGGCATGCAGTTGTGCGAAGAATGTCAATTTTTGCAGGAACTCCCCATCCAACCATTGGTTCCTCGCATCCAGTCGTCGAAAATGAGAAAGAACAAACGAAGACAAACCCTTGGTCACCTCAACGAACTCTCTTGGAACTGAAATCGAACTCTGCATGTCCTGACAGCTGGAACCTTGAACACAACCCAGTTTCAAAGCAGAGAAGTGTATATTCCGGGTGGAAGCTCGTGGAACTCGTCCTGGTCTTCCTCGATTTCTTGAGGCACAGTCATCTGCCAGTCCTGGCGCGTCCACCCCTCTGTACTCTTTGAACTTGGCTCTTTGCAATTTCTAGGGACAATCATGCAGGGATGGGACATGCGTGAACAGATGTACGAGTACATTGTCTTGGGAAGGATTCACTGCCCTGCATGTGAGGCACTGTGCAAAATGATATAACTTTCTGGGTGGACAACATCTTGGCTTGTGCTGGACATCTGAAGGGACATCGAGACACTGCATGTCTTTTTGCTGCTTGTGGAGTCAGACGTTGCTGAGACGTATCTGACGTCTACGTTTCTCCAACCTGCTGGGGCGTGTGTCAGAGAACGCGTCGCTCTGACATGACATCGCATTTTTATGCTTAGAGTTGACAAATTGGTGAGAATGCATGTTCAGCTGATGAAGAATGTTTTGCTCAGGTGTTCATTGTGAATAAGTAGGGAGGGGGCTCACCGGAAAGTACAGGGGATGCACGGGTGGTTGAAAGTCTTGTTTGCAAAGAATGAGGTATGTTTGGTATATTTCAGGTCAGGAAGGCATGAAAAGACTGTAGATCCCATGTCCACCATTATCCTCTGCCTCATGTCCTGCAGCTGGTGGGAAAGCATTCGATAACACACAGACTACGTACGTGAACACGAGAGTTGGGCTGCCATACAGACGAAGTTCGAACCAAGCTGCTTGCAGTGCGTGTGCGTGATCTTCAAGAAATGCTTGCGCAGTAGAAAGGAACTTGTGTTGAGTGTTGGCCCGGGCAGGCAATTTTTTCTGGATTCCATGGGCTCGTTTGAATAGGGTTCCAGCGACTTGTGGAAACAAGACGTATGCCCCTCTTAATGATGCAAATACGGACAAGTATGTTGTGTACGAGTGACAAGAAAAAATAGCTCCATGGAGCTTGCGGTGATTTGAGGAAATTCTGATTTTGGTTGCTCTGATTTCAGTCATTTTTTTAATAAAAATTCTTACTTTTTTCACTCAACATTCACAACTTGGGAACTCATTTAGTACACACCCAAAAGGAACAAATTTGACCA
>JAAUXT010043936.1_pt1 | contig 13676 bp, 14 predicted proteins | sample 7278171 | NCBI WGS metagenome assembly JAAUXT01 (sample SAMN14350112, study PRJNA611818) | marine sediment metagenome | isolation source: surface marine sediment (1.8m) | place: French Polynesia: Moorea | collected 2018-08 | reverse complement strand
GAACCCGTGGGGCTTGGCATCATATTTATCCTTTGTTGGGTGGACAGAATATGGGTATGCTAAGCATGGGACGTTCTGCTGTCACGCCTTTTGGCGATTTTGCTGCCGACAACGGGCAGTAGCAGGCAACGGAGAGTGAAAACTGACTGCGTTCGACGTCCCGAAATTGGATGACAACCAAAGGCAGGGACTGATTGATGTATCAGTCTGATGCACAAGAAAGGGTAATGGGTGTAAATCTATACAGGGTGACGACATGGAAAACGATCAGAATAAAGGGATCAAAAGAGTTTTCGGCATTGTGTTGCTGGTTTTCGGAATCGCGGTTTGCATTTTTGTTTTGAGTGTCATTTACAATCTGTTGACCGGCGGAAGCTACGATATGCTTGTAAGAAGCCTGGTGCCAGAGGAGTTATCAACTGCCGCTACCGGGGACAACTCCACTCTTGTGGTCATAGTGAGGCAGGCGCTGGTGGTTTTCGGATACCTCATTGTGGTTTTCTTGCTCTCAGTTGCTATCCGGATGGCCAATGGCCTGTTGCGGACGGGAGCCAATCTGTTGACCTCGGATTTGGCTCTGCTGGCCGAGAAGCTGCGCAATGAATTGATCAAGTGGCGGCAGGAGGAGTGATCAAACTCTGCAATACATCGGTTCCGTGGTCGGCGGGAGACGAGGAATAGTTATGGCAGTACGCAATTTTGAGGGTCATCAACCGCGCATAGCGGCTTCAGCCTATGTCGATGCGGCGGCTTTGGTCATAGGCGATGTGCAGATCGGTGCGGACACGTCCGTCTGGCCCATGTGTGTCGTGCGTGGTGATGTCCACAGCATTCGCATCGGCGCCCGTACCAGCATTCAAGACGGTAGCGTAGTGCACGTCACCCATGACGGACCCTTCAGCCCGGGAGGGCAGGCAACGGTCATCGGTGATGATGTCACCGTGGGCCACAAAGTTATTCTCCACGCCTGTACCGTGGAGGACATCTGCTTGATCGGCATGAATGCGGTGATTATGGATAAGGCGGTGGTGCAATCGCGGGTGATCGTGGGGGCCGGTAGCGTGGTGACGCCGGGTAAGGTACTGGAGAGCGGTTATCTGTACGTGGGCAGCCCGGTCCAGAAAACACGCCCCCTCAGCGAGCGGGAACTGGCGTTTTTGGCCTACTCGGCGCGGCATTACGTCAAGCTGAAGAATCGGCATCTGGCGCCGTCGGTTTGAGCGGCTTCAAGCCGCACCCTTGACGGTATTGTTGAACGAGCTTGTCCCCGCGAACGCTGCCGTGGCTTTCTAGGGGTATCGAAGGACGGTCAGAGCGTGGGCCAGGAGATTGCGAGTAGTCGGTTTGATAAGCAGGCTTTCCAGCGGTTCAGCGACTGCCTGCGACGGGAGACGGCGTTGCTGCAGACCTGGTTTCGGCAGCACCGCTTCGCCACCGGCCCCCATGTTGCCGGGTTTGAGCTGGAGGCCTGGCTGGTCGATCGCGAGGGGCGACCGGCGGCCATCAACCAGCAGTATTTGGAACGCCTCAATAACCCGCTGGTGGTGCCAGAGCTGTCGGTTTTCAATGTGGAGTTCAATACCCCGGAGCAGCCCCTGCAGGGTGCGGTTCTAAGTCGAATGCATGCCGCTTTCACAGCGCTCTGGCGCGAGTCCTCATGGTTCGCCAGTGATCAGGGGGCCGCTTTGGCCATGATCGGTATACTTCCCACCGTGCGCGAGCAGGATTTGACGGTGGCGAACATGTCCCGCATGGTGCGCTATCGAGCGCTCAACGAACAGGTTTTTCGGATGCGCCGGGGTAAGCCCATGCGCTTGGATATTCGCGGTTCCGAAATCCTCCGCACCGAGCATCGGGATGTGATGCTGGAGGCTGCCACCACCTCGTTTCAGATCCACATGCAGGTGGGTGAGCCGGAGCGGATCGCCGACTATTTCAACGCGGCCATGGTGTTGTCGGCCCCCATGGTTGCGGTTGCCGCCAACTCGCCGTATCTGTTTGGTAAGGATCTCTGGGATGAGACCCGTATTCCGCTTTTCGAACAGTCCGTAGCCGTGGGGGGAGATCCCGATATCGCGGATCCGACTCGGCGCCGGGTCACCTTCGGTAGCGGCTACCTGCGTCGCTCCATGCTGGAGCTGTTTCGGGAAAATCTGGACCGTTATCCACCTCTGTTGCCCATGTGTACGGATGAACCCGAGGCCCGCATGAGTCATCTGCGCCTGCACAATGGCACCATCTGGCGCTGGAATCGTCCGCTGATCGGTTTCGGGCCAGACGCAACGCCCCACTTGCGCATCGAGCACAGGGTAGCGGCCGCGGGTCCCAGTATCCCGGACATGATCGCCAATGCCGCCCTGTTCTACGGGGCGGTGCACGCCCTGGCGCAGGCACCGCAACCACCGGCTCAGCGTCTAGTCTTCAGGGACAGTCGTGACAACTTCTACCGGGCGGCCCAAAACGGCTTGTTGTCCGAGCTCGTGTGGTTCGATGGCCGTCGCGGGTCGGTGTATGACCTGTTGCTGCAGCAGTTGCTGCCCCTGGCCCGTAAAGGGCTTCTGTCCCTGGATATTGATCGGGCGGATATCGATGCTTATCTGGGCATCATCGAAGCCCGGGTCAGAAGCGGTTGCACCGGTGCCCGTTGGCAACGGGCCTACGTAGCCCGTCACCGTTGTGACATGGACGCGCTGACCGCAGCCTATCTGCACCATCAGGACAGCGGCTTACCCGTCCACGAGTGGGGGATTGACGCTCAATCGTAGGCGGCAGTCCGCCGCACCTGGGTAATGGCGGCCAACCTTTTATGGCGTAGGACAGCGGCCAGCGCAGGCCCCTCCAGGCCCTGTTCGACCAGAGGGCGGGCGTTGACCGCTGCCACGGCCCGATGCGCCGCAAGCAGCAGTTCCGGCTGCGGATAGGGGCGGTCCTCCAGACCCCGGCGCCCCCTCGCGTCGGCCTCACAGGCCACCAGAAAGCGGTGAAAACGCTCCGGTCGGCGCAGCGCATCGAGATTCTCCAGCAATCGCAGCAAGCTGCCGGGACGCAGTGTCATCGCCCGGTGACAGTGGGTATGGTAACGGGTGGTCAAAATGCCCAGATCTCGGTATTCCTTGGGAATACGCAAACGCTGGCAAAAAATCCGCACCAGCTCGACACCGCGCTGTTCATGACCGATATGGCGAGGCCATTCGGCAGCTGGTGTGGTGCCCTTGCCAAGATCATGGACCAGAACCGCGAACCGTATGCCCGGGTCGGCGCCCAGGCGCGCAGCCTGGTGTAAAGCCATGAGCAGGTGGATGCCGGTATCGATCTCGGGGTGATGATCCGACGGTTGGGGCACCCCGAACAAACGCTCGATCTCCGGGAAAATGCGCGCCAAAGCCCCACAGTCTCGCAGTACCTGGAGGTAATGTTCCGGCCGGGCCTCACCCAGCGCGCGCCACGTCTCTGCCCACACCCGCTCCGGCACCAGCGCGTCGACCTCGCCGTCGTTCACCATGGCCCTCATCAACGCCAGGGTCTCCGCCGCCACCTGGAAGCCAAGGGGAGCGTAACGGGCCGCGAACCGGGCGACGCGCAGAATGCGGACCGGGTCTTCGGCAAAGGCTTCCGAGACATGACGCAGGCGACGCGCTCTCAGATCGAGGGCGCCCCGGTAGGGATCGATCAGACGACCCCCGTCGTCGCGAGCCATCGCATTGATCGTCAAGTCGCGTCGACCCAGGTCCTCTTCCAAGGTCACTTCGGAGTTGGCGGTCATCACAAAACCGTGATAGCCGGGGGCGGTTTTGCGTTCGGTGCGGGCCAGGGCATATTCCTCATGGGTTTGCGGGTGCAGAAACACCGGGAAATCCTTGCCGACTTGGCGGAAGCCTCGGTTGCGCATTTCGCTGGCCGTGGTGCCGACCACGACCCAATCGCGCTCTTTGATCGCAAGCCCGAGGAGTTCATCACGCACCGCGCCGCCCACCAGAAAAATCTGCATCGTTTTCTATCCTCTTGTCTGCTGTGGCATCAGGCGCGACACAATAGGGCTCTCCCTTAGCCGTCAGCGCCGAGAACCCTTGCGCAAGGCGTTGTAGCGGGCGCTCTTGCTGGTGCCGGCGAAGTGCGGTGGCATGATGGTCTCTATCGACGTTGGCGTGATACCGAGGGCTGCCAGTCCGTTCTGTTGACAAACGCTGTCCCTCTGCATGGATTGATAATTGTCCATGGTAAAGGGCTGGCCCGGGACATACTGCAGGATCTTGGCCTGGAGCCGAGAAAGGTTATCGGGCAGGCCTACTACCAAACGCTTACGGCTCAGCAGACGGGCTGTGTACTCCACCAATTGCTTGAGGGTGAAGATTTCCGGACCACACAGCTGGTAATGCTGAGCGAAGGTGGCACTGTTTTCGAGGGCGTTTTCGAACGCTTGCACCACATCGCCCACGTAGACCGGCGCGAAACGTGCTTCGGGGCAGGCCAATGGCAACACCGGACTTAGTTTCAGCAGCAGGGCAAAGCGGTTGAAGAAACTATCGTCGGGGCCGAATACTACGGATGGGCAAAAGCTGGTCACCTGAAGTCCCTGCTCGCCGGCCCGGTGAGCCGCTTTTTCCCCCTCGCCTTTGGTGCGCAGGTAAACGCTGGGGCCATGATCGGCATCGGCATTGAGAGCGCTCATGTGCAGCAGACGTCGTACTTTACCCTCAACACAGGCGTCAGCCACTCGCGCGGGTAACTCCGCGTGAACACGATGGAATTGCTGCTCAGAGCCGTTCAGAATGCCCACCAAATTGATAACGGCGTCGCAATCGGCAAACTGTTCCCGCAATACCTGGTCGTCGAAGACATCGGCCTCCAGCAACTTGACCCCGGGCATCACGGTGAATTTCCGGTGGCGTTCAGGACGTCGGGTGAGAATCTTGACCTGGCGACCGCTATTGGCGAGGCGTGTCACCAGATGTCCGCCCACAAACCCGGAACCACCCAGAACGCAGATCGTTTCGATCTTCATGACTTTTCCTCTGAAAATTTTGTACGATTAGAATCTTCTTGCACAAACTTTTGCTTGATTCAATATTGTACCGAATCCCGAGGGCGGCTTTTTCAATACCGCACACGACGGTGACGCCTTTTCACGGCAAGCATAGGGGTTGGAGTCAAAGTTATGGCAGATCCGCATCATATTCCTGAAATGGACGGACTCGATATCTGGTCGGTCCGTTTGTATCGTACCGGCCTTACGATGATTGCGCTGGGATTGGCCGCAGCGGCTTGGCATGCTGCCACCTCCGTGCACGTTGTGTCTGCATTCGGCTGGCTTGTGGTGGCCGCTGGTGCCTCCTTAGCGACGGCCAATTTGCACCTCTACGCTAAAACGTTGCGCTGGGTGTTTCACATGGCGACGGGATTGGCCCTGCCGACGTTGCTGGCGGCAATGATGTTGTCTCCAGCCCATCGCGAGTGGGTCTTCGCGCTCGGGCTAGCACTGCTATTCATTGCTGTATCGGGTTTCGCGCTCAAGGAACAATTTTGCTTCCAACTCCCGGGAATGTGGTTGTTACCGGTATTGTTAATCGCCATGCTGGTACCCTGGCCTGCCAGTGTTAGCTGGATTCCGGCGGTTGCGTTGACAGCGGCGACCTTGTTGTACGGATACCTGGCAGTGGCCAAATGGCGCATGCCGCTGCATTTTGACGTGGGCGATAAATCAAAGTATGAATCCTGAGGGCACATCCGATTTCCAGCGCCATTGGGGTGCTGCGTTCAACGGTCACCGCGTTTACCATGTTTGGTCAGGCGCAACAGTGCTTCACTCAGCTGTCGGTCTGAGAGATTGCTGGCAGCTTTTTCCAACACGTTTGCTGCTTGCGTGCTGAGTCGAAGTCGCCGTGGTGGTGGAGCTCGTGCTTCCAATGCCGGTGGCACAATGCGAATGCGCAATGGAGGAACGGAAATTCCCATATGGTCTGAAAGCTGGCGTTGTAGAGTAGGAATACAATAGCGCAGCCGGGTTGCCCAGGCTGGTGAATCGGTTTGCAGCGTCCAGCCGTCTTGGTCCACGTTGACAAGACTAGCGTGATCGCGAAGGTGCGTGGGCAGGTAGGCAAGCATGATTCGATTGATATCGATCAACTCCTCCGCGTGGGCCAGCAGACGCGCCAGACGGGTTCGGGGTTGCTGCAGGTGCTCACCGATACTAAGGAAGGTGCTTTTTCGCGCTCGGCGGCTAGTCGTATCCGTCAGGTTTGCCCCGGGTGGCGCTGTAGAATGCCTGAGCCGTGGGCTTTTTGCGTCCGAATCTTGCTCTTTTGCGGATCCAAGCGGCCCTTGCGCCAATCTACCCCGCAGCATTTCCCGCAACCGCATCGTGTGTTTCTTCGCTACGCTTCGGGAATGGGTCTTGTCGCTGGATTGTGCCATTACAATGATACCGTTGAACGTTGACTGTATGGCTCTATATTAGCATTCACAGCGTCGTTTTGGGCTTGTTGACGCGGCGCTATTCCCACCAATTGCCATAATTTTAACCGATTGCACGCTCATGCAAGCGGTACGGCTTTTACTGATCGGCCCCACTGCCCTCGGCGTAACATTGGGATGATGGGAAATATTCATCCACACTGAACTATTTTCAGGTGACATGGTCACAGGAAATGAGCGTGAGTTTAAACGCTCGCCCGCTTCCCTCCCTGAGCGGGCTTACCTGGCCACCCTAAGCCGGGTATTCAATTTGGCCCCGGTCCCCTCCCCCCTGAGCCGGGGCCTTTTTATTTGTTGCCCCTAGTATCCCGGTAATTTGGTGTACAATCTGGCAAAAGCGAAAGAGGTTGTGACAAGTATGGAGCAGTTCCGAGGTACTACTGTGATCGCGGTACGCCGCGATGGCAGCGTCGTCATTGGCGGTGATGGTCAGGTGAGTCTCGGCAGCACGGTGATGAAGGGTAATGCTCGCAAAGTGCGGCGCCTCTATCAGAATAAGGTGATTGCCGGTTTTGCGGGTGGCACTGCAGATGCCTTTACGCTGTTTGAACGTTTTGAGGGTAAATTGGAACAGTACGGCGGCAATCTGACCCGTGCGGCCGTGGAATTGGCTAAGGATTGGCGTACCGATCGCATACTTCGTCGCCTCGAGGCATTGCTGGTTGTGGCCGACCCGAGCACAACGCTCATTATCTCCGGTAACGGCGATGTGGTCGAACCGGAACATGATCTGGCCGCAATCGGCTCGGGTGGGCCCTACGCTCAGGCCGCGGCAAGGGCGCTGATGGAGCATTCTGACCTTGATGCCCACGGCATTGTCGAGCAGGCCTTGAAAATTGCTGCTGACATCTGCATATACACCAATCATAATTTGACGATTGAAGCGCTGTAGCGTTTGGCTGCAGACATCCCCCTGTATCGTAGGTTGATAAAGCCCTCATGTCCGAGATGACACCCCGAGAGATTGTCCAGGAGCTGGATAAACATATTGTTGGTCAAGACAATGCCAAGCGTGCTGTGGCCATTGCTTTACGCAACCGCTGGCGACGCCTGCAGGTTAGTGAGGAATTGCGCAACGAAATTACCCCGAAGAATATCCTGATGATTGGTCCGACGGGTGTTGGGAAGACGGAAATAGCCCGGCGCCTAGCGAGGTTGGCCAAGGCTCCCTTCATTAAAGTCGAGGCCACCAAATTTACCGAAGTGGGTTACGTGGGCCGGGATGTGGAGTCCATCGTGCGGGATCTGGTGGATGTGGCCGTCAAGATGGTGCGTGAAGACGAGATGCACAAGGTTCGACATCGCGCCGAGGAAGCGGCCTATGAGCGGGTCCTGGACGTGCTGTTGCCGCAGCCGCGTAGTGTCGGGTTTTCCAATGAGCCTCGTCCCCCCGAGCCCTCCAGCACCCGCCAAAAGATGCGCGAAAGGCTCTACCGTGGCGAACTCGACGAGCGTGTCATCGAGATCGAGGTGGCCACGCACCCCATGGGTGTTGAAATAATGGCGCCACCGGGGATGGAGGAGATGACCAATCAGCTACAGGCCATGTTCCAGAACCTGTCCAGTGGACGGACCAAGACCCGCAAGCTCAAGATCAAGGATTCCCTGAAGATCTTGCAGGAGGAAGAAGCTGCCAAGATGATTAATGAAGATGACCTGAAGATGCGTGCACTCCATGCCGTGGAGCAAAATGGTATTGTCTTCATCGATGAGTTGGATAAGGTTGCCAAGCGCGGTGAGTACGGAGGCCCAGATGTATCGCGAGAGGGCGTGCAGCGGGATCTGTTACCTCTGGTGGAAGGGTGTACCGTATCGACCAAATACGGCATGATCAAGACCGACCATATTCTGTTCATCGCATCGGGCGCATTTCATTTGGCCAAACCGTCCGACCTTATCCCGGAGTTGCAGGGGCGCCTTCCCATACGGGTAGAGTTGAGTGCGCTCACCTCCGATGACTTCATCCGCATCCTGACCGAACCGGACGCTTCCCTAACGCAGCAATATAGCGCCTTGATGGCGACGGAGGATGTCCAGCTGTTGTTTTCGGACGATGGCGTAAACCGCATCGCCGAAGTGGCTTTTCAGGTCAACGAGCGCACGGAGAACATTGGCGCAAGGCGTCTGCACACGGTCATGGAGCGGTTGTTAGAGGTGATTTCCTTTGATGCGCCGGATCGCTCGGGTCAACCGCTGACGATCGATCACGCCTATGTGGACGATCATCTGGGCGAGTTGATTAAGGATGAAGATTTGGCACGCTATATTCTCTGAGGCTTGAGCGCATGAGTGTGAGACCGACTGATATCCGTCTGCATCAGACATCCCGCATACTGGAGGTGAGCTTCGAGGATGGCCAGCATTTCGAGCTACCCTGTGAATATTTGCGGGTTTACTCGCCATCGGCCGAGGTGCGTGGTCATGGCCCGGGCCAGGAAGTGCTGCAGGTGGGCAAGGAAAACGTCAACATCAGTGCCATTGAGCCCGTGGGCAATTATGCGATTAAACTGGTATTCGACGACGGTCACGACACGGGCTTATACTCCTGGGACATTCTTTACGAGCTCGGTGTCAACCGCGATCACAATTGGCAGCAGTACCTCAATCGCCTAGCGGAAGCCGGGCATGAGCGGAAGCTGTGATGGCAGCCGGCGTTGCTTCCTGATCATGGCAAGAGAAACGACTCATTTTGGTTTTCAACAGATTGATATCGATGAAAAAACATCGAGAATTTCCCAGATATTCGACTCTGTGGCGGATCGCTACGATCTGATGAATGACCTTATGTCGCTCGGTATTCACCGGTTGTGGAAACGCTTCGGTGTGCTGCTGACCGGTATAAGAACGGGATATCGAGTGCTGGATCTTGCTGGTGGCACGGGCGACCTCACGCTACACTTAGCCCGCTCAGTGGGCGCTGATGGCCGCGTTGTGCTAGCCGATATCAACGCTAATATGTTGGTCCGGGGGCGTCAGCGCCTCGTTAACGAAGGCATCGCGGGTAATGTGGACTATCTGCAGACGGATGCTGAGAACTTACCTTTTCCCGACAACTATTTCGACTGCGTCACGATGGCCTTCGGGTTACGTAATGTGACCCGTAAGGAATGCGCCCTGGCCTCCATGTATCGGGTACTCAAGCCGGGTGGGCGGGTCATGGTGCTGGAATTCTCCCGTTTCACGATATCGGAGTTGCGTCCCGGGTATGACGTTTATTCTCTCAAGGTATTGCCGCTTTTGGGCGAGTTGGTCGTCGGCGATGGCCAAAGTTACCGCTATTTGGCGGAAAGTATTCGTGTGCATCCCGATCAGGCCACCCTGCAGGGCATGATGGAGCAGGTTGGCTTCGAGCGGTGCCACTATTTCAACATAACCGGTGGCATGGTTGCGGCCCATCGTGGCTACAAATTCTGATGAATCGGCATTCTCACCGTTACGGCGGGTTCTTGCTGCGGCTGGGAGCGGCGTTGATCGACAGTTTGCTGTTCTCGATGCTGAGCCTGTGTTTGCTGTATCTGGTTTATGGTCCAGCGTACTTTCAGTCATTGTCGAACCCGGACGGCATGGCGGCCTCGGGCGGTTCGTTGGGATTTATGATTGACTGGATGCTGCCGCTGGCAATCACGGTATTCTGCTGGCTGAGGTTTCTGGGCACGCCGGGTAAGTTGCTGTTAGGTTGTCAGGTTGTGGATGCCCGCAGTGGACGATCGCTTGGGCTCGGGCAGGCGTTGCTGCGCTACCTGGGCTATTTTGTCTCAGCCCTTCCTCTGGGTCTGGGATTCCTGTGGATTATCTGGGATAAGCGCAAACAGGGTTTCCATGACAAGATAGCCGGAACGGTCGTCGTGTTGGAGGATGAGTCGCAAAGATCCCTGGCGGATCTGGAAAGAGAGCTGCTGTGACGTGATTTCACCCGTGTCTTTTCTGACAGCTGGCTTCGAAGCTGTTTTCAACAGATACCTGCACTTAGACCCTGAGGTCATGCCAAAATTGGTCGCCTTGAGCGGTAAAGTCGTCGCCGTAGAGTTGCGTGGGATGAATGTCACCTTTTTTATGCAACCCAATCCACAGGGCGTGTCATTATTACTGGACTATGATGGAACCGCCGATGTCACAGTTCGTGCTACGCCCGGTGCCCTTATACGTCTGACACGCGGTTTCAGCGGTGTGGACCCGGAGCTGGAAATTGAGGGTAATACGGAGGTTGGTGAAGCTTTCCAAGGGATGCTGAGCGCCATCGATATTGATTGGGAGGAACAGTTATCGCATCTGCTCGGAGACACTGCTGCCCGGCAGGCGGGAAATTTCGTCAGGGCCTCGCTCGCCTGGGGGGAACAGGCCCTTGACACGTTGCTGCGGGACACGGTTGAGTATCTTCAACAGGAAAGCCGTGACCTCCCGGTTCGGGGTAGCGTCGAGCAGTTTCTTGAGGACATTGACGACCTGCGCAGTGATTTGGACCGCCTGGAAGCTCGAATTCAGCGATTGCGACGGAGCCGAAGCTGCGGCACGGGCTCTTGAAACGGTCAGACACCTGGGTTTTCCACCGGCGAATGCGAGTAAACGCTCAAAATTCTATCCTCCGGCCCAGCCGGCTGCTACGCTTGCTGCACATCAACCTCGTGTTAGTCCGCCATGGCTTGGACGAGGTTATTTTTGCTACCCACCTTTTTCGCCCTATCGGTTTCATACGCCATCTATTGCCCTGGAATTGGGTGCGCAGTCCGGACCAGCCAAGGGGGGTTCGAATCCGTTTGGCCTTACAGGACCTGGGGCCGATTTTCGTTAAGTTTGGCCAGATGTTGTCCACCCGGCGAGATCTGTTACCTGAGGATATCGCCATCGAGTTGGCCAAGCTGCAGGATCGGGTCCCACCTTTCCCCGGTTTACAGGCATGTTCCATCGTCGAAACAGCTTATGGCCACCCCGTAACGGATATCCTCAGTGAGTTTGATGATCAGCCTTTGGCATCGGCCTCCATTGCTCAGGTTCATGCCGGACGTTTGTTGGACGGACGTGAGGTGGTGCTCAAGATCTTGCGTCCCGGTATCGAGAAGGTTATCCGTCGCGACATTAATTTGCTTTACGTTGTGGCGGATCTCGCCGAACGCTACTGGAAGGATGGCCGTCGCTTGCGCCCCCGAGAGGTGGTTGCGGAATACGAGAGCATCATTTTCGATGAGTTGGATCTGATTAGAGAAGCTGCGAACGCGAGTCAGCTGAGGCGCAACTTTCAAAATTCCAAGATCCTGTACGTTCCCGAAATACACTGGCCCGAGACCCGGCGCAATGTGTTGGTCATGGAACGTGTGCGTGGTATTCCCATTGGGGCCGTGGAGGAGCTGAAACGCCACAGAGTGAACCTGGATAGGCTCTCGGAGCGAGGTGTCGAGATCTTTTTCACACAGGTTTTTCGGCACAGCTTTTTCCACGCCGATATGCATCCCGGTAATATTTTCGTCGACCCCGGCAATCCGCATGATCCCTGCTATATTGCCGTGGACTTTGGAATCATTGGTACCCTGAGCCCTATGGATCAGCATTATCTGGCCGAGAATTTCCTGGCGTTCTTCAATCGCGATTACCGGCGTGTGTCGGAGCTTCATATTGAATGTGGCTGGGTGCCTCCGGGTACTCGAGTCGACGAATTCGAGTCAGCGATTCGCACCGTTTGCGAGCCCATTTTCGATCGCCCCTTGAGGGAGATTTCATTTGGAGGTTTCTTGGTAGCCCTGTTCAAGACGGCCAAGCGCTTTAATATGGAGGTTCAGCCACAGTTGGTGCTGTTACAAAAGACACTGTTGAATATAGAAGGGTTGGGGCGCCAGCTGAACCCGAATCTGGATTTATGGAAAACCGCCAAACCTATTCTAGAGGGCTGGATGGCAGAACAAATGGGGCCTCTGGCGATTGCCAATAAGCTTCGGGGCAATTTGCCCCGTTGGGCGGATGAGTTTCCGGAAATGCCCAATCTGGTTCAAGGGCTTTTGCGGCAACTAAATTCTGGTGAAATAAGGGTAAGTCTTGCCAGTAAGGAGTTACAAAAATTGCAGCAGGAGATTCGCAGGGCCAATCGCCGCAGTGTGCATGCTATTATCGGCTCCGCGTTGATCATCAGTGCCGCTGTGATGCTAGGCCTTGATGGCTTGCATCCGACGATGTTGGGGGATGCGCCGCTAATGACATGGGTCCTTGGGGGGGCCGGTGCATTGCTGTTACTTAATGCTTGGCCGACCAACTCCTGAGCGGATAGCCGTTATGTAGCATCCCCTCTCTCCTCAGGCAGTAATTATTATTGCTGCTCCGTCGCTATCTTTAAGTGGAGTTGACCCGAAGATCCCCCTATCCTTCTATCCTTTCAGATTACGTCCCTGGAGCAGGACCAAACCTTTGAGTAGGTTGAGGGCTTCGTAAAGTTGATAGTCAGTAGCAGCCAACGGTTGCTTGTCAGCTTCCTCGCTCTGAGGGGACTGATTTTCCCCGGTCTCGGTAGTCGTTTCGCTGCCACTGTCGTCGCCGTTACTGAGATGGCGCGATAAATCCGCTTCCCGAAGCAAGGTTAGCTCAGGCGGTTGCTCTTGGGAGATTTTGAGTCTTTCAAGCTTGATATCGGGATCAATCCCCTCTGCCTGAATTGACCGCCCCTCCGGTGTGTAATAGCGAGCGGTTGTCAGTTTCACGGCCGTGATGCCGTTGGGAAGCGGCAAAATCGTCTGTACCGAACCCTTGCCAAAAGTTCGCTCACCCATGATAATTGCGCGCCCGTGGTCCTGTAAGGCACCCGCTACGATCTCCGATGCTGAAGCCGAACCGCCGTTGACAAGGACGATTAGGGGTGCTCCCTGTAGCATATCCCCCGGTGTGGCGGTAAATCGCTGTTTGGCTTCGGCATCGCGCCCCTCCGTGTAAACAACCATACCTTTGTCCAGGAAGGTGTCGGACACTTCAATTGCAGCGTTAAGCACCCCACCTGGGTTGTTGCGCAGATCCATGATTAAACCCTTGAGGGGCTCTTTGTTCTGTTCATTAAGCTCAGTTAACATATTTCTGAGATTATGGGCAGTTCGTGATTGAAACTGGGTAATCCTCACGTAGCCTAAACCAGGTTCGAGGAGATCGCTTTTGACGCTTTTAACATGAATTCTGTCTCGAACTACAGTAATTTTTAGGGGTTTGTCCTCACCTTCGCGGACGATGGTTAACAG
>JAAUXT010079101.1_pt1 | contig 13677 bp, 18 predicted proteins | sample 7278171 | NCBI WGS metagenome assembly JAAUXT01 (sample SAMN14350112, study PRJNA611818) | marine sediment metagenome | isolation source: surface marine sediment (1.8m) | place: French Polynesia: Moorea | collected 2018-08 | reverse complement strand
TGAAAGTCTTTTCTGTCATGTTCAGCACCTGGCTGCGATCAGGCTTTGTGCTTGTCCGCCAAAGCATTGTTCTCTGTAGTCAAGAGCGGTTCGAGCGCTGAACATGACGGTAAAGACTTTTAGTATTCCCCTCGTATCTGACCTTAGTGACAGGCATTTGTTGATTGATCGATTGTCAATGAATTGGAATGAGGCAATCACTGGACCAAAGTTTTTGGGAAACTGACCTCAAGAAAAAAATTGTGCAATCACTGCGACATGTCAACCGAATCACAAGAGACAGATAGACAGCAGCAGCAAACATAAAAACAACCTGACAATGACCCTGCACTTTTTAGTGTCCAACGGATATCAATGGACTCCAATTTTTTTTCCAGTCGAGAAGAGAAGATGATGATGGCGTGAGAAGTCCGTACACACCGCTGCCCAAAAACCTCCGAGAAGAGCCCAACCACAAAGGTCGGTTCTGCAGCACCTGCAGAAGCGCTGTTTGCTGCCTGCATTTTGTCTTGCGCCAAGCATCTCAGAGTTGCGTGCGTGCGTCAAATCGTGTTGACAACAAATTCGTCTGCCTGAATTGAATACATGTTGTTTTCACTTTGCAGCTACGTTTGGGAAGTGCAGATATGTCTATTATGGACGCCACTCGGAAGGGAACAGGTTCATCAGGAACAATGACCTTTGACACTACACTCCCGTGAAAGACAAGCCGAGTCTTCCTTGTGCTTTCTTGCGCTGTTGCTACACTGCCTGTCAATGCAAGACTTTGTGCCTTGCTCCCCGGAACTTGAGCTGACTTTTTGATCCAGTGCGTGGTGCGAAAACATTTGCAACTCTTCAGTGACAGTCGCAGATTCAAGATTGCCATTTGAAACATCAGAAAATCAGTTCTCGTATATATATTTATTTGAAACATTCAATTCCTTCCAGAGAACAGTTACGGTGCTAAGTAATGTTCACACTGAAAAACAGTCGGCACCAAGGAGATTGTTGTTTGACTGGCCTGTGATAACGTGTTTGTTTCTGAACTCGTGTTTCAATTCGTTTGGACGATGTCCTGTTTCCACAGGAACGATATGGACCGAAACGCACTTGTTGCACACACACGAGCTCAAGTAGGGTTCACTGGCGCCCCTACACCCTTCCCATTTTTGGTATCATTGTAATCACACAGGCTGGACCTTTGGAGCGAGCCTGTGTAAGTCGTGCACTGGCAATACGTTGAGGCAGCAGCGATCACCACCGAGGGGAGGGAGGGAAAGTGACCACAACCGAGAAATTCCTGGTTGTGATCAAGGGTGGTCATTTCTGAAAATTTCTCGGCAGTTTTTCCCTCCGCTTTCGGATACTCAGGGCTTTCTTCAGGGGTGATGGCTGCTGAGACCAACTGACGATCACTCGGTACGATTGCGCTCTCGGCGACGCGCCTCTGTTGAAACCTCTGTTGTCTTGTTTCTTGGTCACGACACTTTGTGACATTGTTCCTTGAAGATATCAGCGACATTTCAATGAAACAGCAGAAAAGCCCCACATTTTCCTTCCCGAGCAACTGTGTTCAAACTCGTTTGCTCTGTGTGCCACAATTTATTGAATTTGCAAGCGCTTCTGTCAACATCAACGTTCATGTTTCTTTGCGAGTGATCAAATGAATGTGACGTTTTCAAAGTCGGAATTCCTGTTGTGATTCACAAATAATTCGTGTGGTTTCTCCGAGGACAGAGCGAGCCGAAATTAACAAAACAAGGAACAGAAACGATTGCCCGCAAGTTACGATCAAGAGTGCCCCAATCTGTAGCCGCCTCCGCCACCTCCACCACCCGGTCCTCTGGGCGGCTGGTAGTTTCCTCCGCCTCCGTCTTGATCTGTGCCTTGCTCGTCCTGTCGTGCCCCTCCACCCTGCCAGCCTCGCCCGCCGCCACCCAGAGTGGCTTGAGACAATATAAACAGTATTGCGGCGAACAGCAAGCCAGGGAATCCCAGAAAAATGAACGCCAGTAGAAATCCTAAGGACACAATAGGTTCCACCACGTAAGATCCAACATTCCAACGAGGAACGCCCAGGTTCAAAAGTCTGGAATTGAGCCCTTCGAACACATTTCCTTCAGGCTGGTGCTGGACTGGGTCCTGGTTCTCAAATTGATCAATTCCACCCTGCAACAAACATGCACGTCATTGAAGTGACAGTGCCTTCAGGACTCGACAAACATCCCGCAGATAAACTCGTCACATGACGACAGACACGTGCAAGTTAGTTCAGCACGATCTGCCCAATAACCAACATAAATTTTCTGGCCACTTTCCCCTGCCTTGCTACTGTTCTGACGGTAGAACTGCAGACAGTTTCAGACAGGTGATGACGTGTACCTGTCTTCTGTGTCTGGTTTCTGTCTGTCGAGAGCCCCCAGCCGCGCCACGAGCTCTCGGGTCATCGTCCGGCACAATCTCGCCTGATGCCAGAATCTTCACCATCGTGTCTAAAACGGCAAGAAAGGCACCCTGGACTCGCGAGGACCAAATAATCCTAGCCTCTGAAGTCAGGACACGTGTCGTGAAAACGTGTCCCTGCCCAACCACCACGGAGAGCGCGCCACACTACCGACCGTGACACAGCGATGCCCAGTAGATTCTAGATCTGCAAGATCAACTCTGCAAACTGTGTGAACTCGACCTTCAACCTCCCACAAGCAAACTTGGGACACAGCATCAGTCCGGAGGTTGACGCACCAGAACCTGAATCAACATGTTCTTCAGTATTTTCCGTTTTCACTTCTTTGGAACTTGTCGCCGAAAAGCCTGGTGAAACAGGGCTTGTGGATTTGTCATACTGTCAGCTGCAAGCCCGTTTACATGGCACACGAGAGGAATAAAACGATAAAAAGTGAAAATCGCACACCTCTTGACAGTCGTCACCGGAAGTTTACATCAACGGGAGTGTTGTGTTATCGACGACGCTATTGGCCAAATTTGGCAGCGACCTGGAAAACAGAGCGAATCAGCTGTGCGGACAGAAACCGCCTGAAGTGGGTCACCTGTGTGTTGACTTTACAAGTAGACGATCAAAACTTATTTCCGCATCTCGCAAAAGAGAAAAAAATACTTTGTGAAGGCAAGTAAGTGTGAAAAAGAAGGTGCCGAACGATAAGACGAAAAACCGTCGTACAATCAACAGACGATCTGAGTGATTCAAGTCAATTCCAGTTGTGGTGGACTTTTCATCGTCGCAATCGTCTCTCAGAATCTCTGGAATTTCGGACACGTAGAGTCTAGGTGTCGAAACGAAATTTAGACTCGACATTTCGACGTTGGGAATTTGTCAACGCAGTGTGAAAATCTGCAGGCAATAAGAAAATGCACTCGACCACACAACTACAACCACTTGTGTGCACTGTGTGTGTGTGTGTGTGTGTGTGTGTGTGTGTGTGTGTGTGTGTGTGTGTGTGTGTGTCACTCACTCAGCGATTTTTCACTTGCACACGCTTGATCCTGTCGGTGCAAAGAATCCAGCAGGCAGAAACATTGAAATGTTACTGATTTGCAGGATGGGCAAGAAAAAGCACAAGAAGGACAAGCACTACCCACCGGGCTACCGCCGCCGCTCGTCGAGCAGCAGCTCAAGTTCCTCCAGCTCGAGCAGTTCCGGAGACGACTGGCACAAGAAGGAGAAGAAGCGTCAGAAGAAACTGAAGAAACAGATGAAGAAACATGTACGTGAAGATCTATGTGGTGAAGCAAATAGCGTGAGGTCTGACCGAGGACGTGACAAATGCGAGGGCAATCTGCTCGAAGTGGTGCAGCACACTTTTACGAACGCGTTTGTTGTATGATGTCCCCTTTGCAATGGGCAGAGCGTCTTGTGCGATGTAGGTTGTTGGACAAGACGTCCCACTGTGTCTCCCCGCCTCACCTGCCGAAACCCGGGACGGGGGCTGGGGCTTGGGAGGGGGGGGGGGTGAGGGGAAGAGGGTTGGGACATTTGGCAGACCTTGCCTGTTTGTTTTTTTCCTTTGTTTTCTGTGTTGGAGGGACATCGCACCCTTGAACATTTCTCTTGTTATGTTTGCAGGGTGGTGTTCTGCCTCCAGGAGCGGTAAGTGTATATTTCTTGGAGCTGAATGTGTTGGGTCAGTCACCGGACACAGGGAAAAAATTCCTTCCGCAGTTTTTGTACAGTCTTCTGTGTGCAAGACATTCATTTACGATGGTGTTTTGTGTCAGGCTGGTCATCATGGACATCATGGACACCCGGGACAACCGGGCTATTCTGGACAACCTTATCCAGCTCAACCTGGATATCCCGCGCAGCCTGGGTACCCAGCGGCGGGTCAGCCCGGGTACCCTGCAGGCACAGTGCCTCCGCCGGCGACTTACCCGGGCGGTCCGGCGCCATATCCCGGAGCGGCACCGCAGTACCCGGCCGGCGGCGCAGCCCCTTACCCGGGAGCAGCGCCTCCACCCGGGGCGTACGGACAGCCGGCCGGAGGTGAGCTGAGACACATGTCAAAGCCCAGCAAAACAAAACTGGGTCCGCACAGCCGGTTCGATCTCCGGAACCACTGAAAATCACATTCTGAACAATTTACGTTCGGGGGAGGGAGGGGGGACTCAGAGAGGGAGGATCGTTTTGTTTCTTTGAGTGCGAGAAAAATCCACTCGACTCGTGCCTTCATTTATCTCACTTTCAGCACCGCCGTTCACTGCGCCAGGAACGAATCCAGCCTACCCGCCGCACGGACCTCCTGGATACCCGCACTGTAAGTGCTGCTGTCCATTCACGTTGAAATGCTTTTGTTGATTGGACTCTTGTTCACAGCCAGGGACAGCAGTGGTTGGAGCCAGTTCTCCGACTTGATGCAGAATGTCTGCTGAAGCAAGTTTCTCGTTTGCTGCGACAAAACTTGCGACAAAAAGTTTGCTTTTCAAAACTTGCAACTGCGAAATGCATGAGGTTCTCAACCCGATGTCAAAAGTTTGCCTCCCTGTGCTTTGTTTTCCTTGCAAACATTTGATTCACTCTGCTTGTTCCTGTTCTGTTTTTGCAGAGTGAATCTAACATGCAGCGCGCGACGGGGATCACTGTGGTGGCTTTGCCCTCTCCTTGCTTAAAAAAGACTGTGATATCACCTCAAGTTCGGCGAGCCAGCTTCCGTTCTGCACAGATTCCGATGATTCAGTGGTGGTGCGTCGACCACATCATGTGCACCATCGAGTGGAGTGCAGAATGATCAGAAATGAAACTCCTGTTCAAACTTCAATTGAAAGGCGGTGTCAGTTTCATACTGACGGTTGATGGTGCTCCGATTTCCTCAGACGATCAATTCGAACTCACCTCTCGACGAGGCCTTCGAATGCAAACATTGAAGTCAAAAACATTACGGTGAAGTATTTTGTAAAAGAGTTTCGATTTGTCTTCAATAGGGCTTGCTTCAAGATTCGGAACTTGTTTCTGTCTGCATTCTCTGCGAGTAGCATTTTTATTGCAATCGGTGATGTTTTCATTTTCTGACGTTTTGACAGTAACGCATTTGTTCTCAGCTTGTTTGTGGTTTCTCAAAATGCTTTGTTACTGGTACACACTTTCGCCAATAACAATGAAAGAGTATTATTGCAAACATCACACATTTGTTGTTCACTATTGTTGTGTCCAAATCACAGCAGCACGATCTCTTTCACGAACACAGTTGCGCCGGAAAGGACGGTCAACCTGGTTGCTTGGTTTGAATGATCGCTTGAAGTTCGTGCGTTGTAGTTGTGAATGCTGCAGGATTTCTTGAGCACACTCAGCCCGGGCACCAGAGTATGGAGGCGCCGCCTCCACATCTCGAACCCTCGGTGGTTGCTGTGGAGCCGCCATCCGTCGCGGCAGAAGCCACAGACCTGGGAGACTCTGGGGAAGGTATGGCCCCACAGCAAGACGTGTCGATGAAAACTGGAAATGCGACCATCGTGTCTGAAGGCTGCGACACGCGAGGCGTTATTTTTGTCTGTGCGATTGAATAAAACTGCGCGCGCAAGGCCATGGCAGGATTGGCATGTGACCGGAAGTGTCCAGCTTTCAGACACGTGCAAACGTCAAGATGCAGGACCAGCAAATCCCGGATTGTGTCAGACCAGACCAGAGTTCACTAAGCCCAGAGAGGTGCAACTGACGTGCACAAATTGAAATTGTTTTTCTTCACCGTTGAGGGTTTTGTTTTTGGCGCCGGGGGAGGGGAGTTTTCTTGTCCCGGAAATCAAGGCTCCTGGGCGTTGTGGAACTTCTCATTTTCCCCGTTTGATGTCAAGCGCTGTTGCTACTCAGATTTTCCCCCGGCTGCTCCGGATGAGCCGGTTGTTCCGGTGGAAGAGATGCTTCGGCTGAAGCTGTACGGAACAGCGGAGGCGTTTTGCGGGACGGTGAAGGCGGCGGATCCCTTCGACCCGGAGCAGGACTGCAAACGACTGCGAGAGGCCATGCGAGGCGTCGGTGCGATGATACCTTCACCTTTTGCATTTTATGTGTTGTATTTCGGAATTGTTGCAAGTGTCTTTTTTTCTCTTGTCTTGGATCATCCCTTCTTCTGCCTGTGTTTTTAGATCTTCTTGGCGGGAAAGACAACTTTCTTGAGGTTGTGATCCGTGTGCTGCTGGAATTGGGTATCCTTGTGCTTTTGCAAAACATCTTTCTGCGAAAAATTCTTTCTCTTCCCATCTTTCTTTTTACTGTTTCTTGGTCTTTTTCTTTGTGCAGTTCTTTCATTTACTCCAGAGAAAGCTGGGGCTCTTGTTCACTTGTGTCCTTCCCTGTCCAACAGGAACTGATGAAAAGACGATCATTGACATCGTCAGTAATCGAAGCAACTGGCAGCGTCAACAGATCAAAAGCCTCTACAAGACCATGTACGGAAAGGTGGGTCCTAATTATATAATCGCCGCAAGCGAATCTGCCGCGTTCATTCGGATCAGATGTCTCCCGTGCAGCACAGACCGCCTTACAAACATGGACCTGCACTGAGTTCATGAAGATCGAGACACGTCCATGCATGCAGGACATGTACCTGTGTGCAGAGCCAACACTGAGGGACTCTGTGTTTGTCTGCAGGACCTGATCGGGAGTTTGAAGTCGGAGTTGAGCGGGGACGTCGAGGAGACGGTTCTCGCGCTCTTCTCCCCGACCACGTACAACGACACATGGTCGCTCCGCAAGGCTATGCAGGTAACACGGCGCGCCCTTGCAGTCTGAAGACTGACGGCCATTCACAGAACCTCTGCTCATGAGACCTTGGTTCTCTCACTGTACGTTGTCTTCATGTGTGGAACCTTCACGTGTTAAGAGAAGGTTCTCGCTTCACTCTCCTGAGTCGCACGTACGCAAATAATGCAGAATTGCATGGGGGACAGGCAACGGACGTCTATCCTCGGTGAGACTCAAAACTTTCTGACTTCAAAATACGGGAAAATGGACAAAAGGCCACAAGGTTGGGTGCGACACGAGAATGACATGTCAGTGTTGGTAAAACATCTGCATGAAGGGCGAGTTTCAAAACTTCCCGGCACTGCTCGCTGCAGTGAACCACGCATTTCAGGTCTCAGATTCCTCTTCCACTGTTGGGTCTTTAATCTGCAGAAGCTCTTGTGAAGCAGCGTCGTATACCTGTGTGCCCGCGTGTGTGTGCGTGTCTGCTATACGTGTGTGTATCTGAATGTCTGGCCGTTTTGTTATGACTGAAATGTTTCACATCTTGTGATTTTTGCAGGGTGCAGGCACGAAGGAAGACGTGCTGATTGAAATCCTGTGCACAAGAACAAATGCACAGATTCGCGACATTGTGAGCACCTACAAACAAGGCAAGTGCAAATTTGACCTTTGGCTGCGGGAAAAATAATTCGTAAAACCTCAAGCGAATGATTTTTCTAATTTTGATGCAAGTTTGCCTGTCGGTACAAAGATTGCAACCATTGGGGGCGGGGAGGGGTGACTCAGCGAGTGATTCTCTTTCATGTTGAAAATTGCAAGGACTCGCAGAATTTTCGCCAAGCAAGGCGAGAGGGGGCAAGCAGGACATCTGAAAATGATTCAGTGAACAAAAAATCTGGCATGTGTTTGATTTGCTGCGTAATCGTGTCAGTGATTCAAAAGTTATCATGTGTTGGAAATTTCGCCGACTTGGGTGTCAACAAAGCTGAATTGATCAACAAAGCTGAATTGATACCTCCCGAAATCTTCTGGAACTTGGGGCGACAATGATCACACGCATGAATTAAGTTTATTTTTTGCCCCAACTACGTAACTTTGTTTAGAATTTGGTCGAGACCTGGAGAAAGATATCCTGTCAGACACCAGTGGACACTTCAAGCGATTGCTGGTTTCAAGCTGTCAGGTTGGTGAACACGCACATGCACGATTTGTTCCTGTTTGCTTGAAGCACAATGTTTGCAGCAAAGCAAAACACTTTCGAAAGTTGAAACAAATGAGTTTCGGGGAGTAGTTCCTTTCAAATTCATCCGTTTCAGAGATGACCTTTGCTGCAGGCGAAACAGTGTGTAATGGGAAACTTTCGTGCTGTGGGCTGATTTATAACCAAGAGCAAAATGTCTTTGCAGATTATAATGGATTTCTCAGAAAATTAAAACGTGGAACTGAAACTACGATCCTCCAATTATGACATAAATCCAAGATTTGCACGCATCCCGCCAATTTTATTCAGTACACGAAGCAAACTAAAACTTCTTGGAACAGGAAGGCCGGTCCCATGCATCTCCCTTGCACGCACAAGAACCATGGCAAGCACTGCACGCCTCCAGTGCACCCTCCGCACACAAACATGTCGTGCACTGCAGGGAAACCGCGCGGAGCTGACGGAGTCTGAGCTGCAGGAGGTGTGGACACACGGTCCCGACGGCGTCGTCGACGCCGCGCTGGCGCAGCAGGACGCCGCCGAGCTGTACGCCGCCGGCGAGCGCAAGCGCTGGGGCACCGACGAATCGACGTTTCTGCGCATCATGGCGGTGCGCAGCTTCTACCAACTGAGGGCAGCGTTCGACGAATACAAAAAGGTGAAAAGCACTCACAATCTCTGCTGCAGATCTTTAGAGCCAAGGCTCTCGGGCCTCCTCCAGCATGATGTCCGACAAATTTTTGTTTTACGTTCTTGTTTTGCACCGTCTGATGCAAAATGTTCGCTTCGTTGTGCTTTATCTCTTCAAAGTTCCCGTTGGCCTCCCGCCGTGGGACCACGACATCCTCCAGGAGATCAAGGAGCCCCCGGACGAGAATTCAAGATTTTTGTGTTTCCCTTTTCTGACACAAACCAGATTCTTTAATGTGCGCACGGCGTCTCCTTTTGTGCACCCTGAACAAAGTTCCTTGGGGCTGACGGGGAAGAATTGTGTCTTGAGTGCCTTCAAGTGTGAGGATGAGTCTTCTGGTGTTTCGTGTCTTGAGTATGTCATTAGATGCATGTTTGACTCAACAAAGCAATCTGCAGCACTTGCTCAGAGAACAATTCAACCGATTGACACAACAGTATCATTGTGCGCCACACACGGTTCTCAGTTTATCAGGTTCCTGTCTTCACAGGATGTCGAACCAGGTTTGTCAACATCTGCGTGTCTGTTGTCCAACATTTGATACCGTTGCAGCAAAAATGTTCGTTTTGTTCCTTTTCAGTTGTCTGGCAAGGATATCATTTCGGCGATAAAAAGCGAGATGTCTGGTGATTTGGCCTCAGGCTTCAAAGCTTTGGGTGAGTGCAATGCTTTATCTCTTTGTCAAATATTTTGTAAAAATGAAACGACTTGGTTGAATCATTCACTCGTCGCACGATTTGCTTGTATCTTGATTCACCAGGTGCTGTTTCCAAACAGTTTGGAAGGCGAACTATTTTGGGGCAAATCCAGCCCTTGCATTGTTTTGTTCTGAATGTCTGCAGCGCAGAGTGTCATCAATCGCCCCGAGTACTTTGCCGACCGGCTGCACAAATCGATGAAGGGACTAGGAACCCGAGACTCCACTCTCATCCGCATCATAGTGTCCAGATCTGAGGTGAGCGTTGCATGTGTGGGCAGATCCATGCATGGTGAAGGATCCCAAGGGTCCTGGGCTGGACCAGACCGCCAGTTCTGAAACGCAAGCTTTTTGCAAAAAGGTATAGTCTTCCGCCGGAGGAGTTGGTTGACCCTTTCAGCCAAGTTCGTGGTATGTCCTTGAAAGGCAGTATTTTCAAGTCGAAAGATATGGGCAAACGCACTTGCGCCAAGGTTCAAGGTGGACGTCGGGCTGTTTGTCTCTGAGGCCTGAATATTGCCGTCATCCATCTTTCTTGAGTTTGAATGGCCCTGGTCGAGCACCCGATTGAGGGCAATTTCAGCAACATATTTCCGAAGAAAGGTGACAGGGCAGATAACCCGTGGAAGTAGCTCCCTTAAAATCCACCATACCACTGTGTCCAAACAGCCTTCATCTGGGTTCAGCCTCGCTCATGAATTGTGTGCATAAATGCATGGATGTCCGAGCTCCTGAGGAGCCACCCATCCATTGACGTTATCTACAGATCACCACTCTCTCTCTCTCTCTCTCTCTCTCGTTAACAAATTGTGCCTTATTTGTGGCTGCTCAGAGGAAATCACGAGGATTTTTACCGGTATTCACACTTATCGTGGTTATCGGACATGTTCTGCAACACCAAGTTTGTGAAAGAACCAAATGTCGTTGCACATGTCCTTTCCGCGCGTGCAGTCTCAGCTTCCTTTCAGAAAGTCCTTTCTTTCGGATGTATGAACAGAAAATGCATCCTTCCTCATTCTATTATGATCTGTGGTCTCAACAGTCTACTTGCGGCATCACGCCTGATAATTGGATTCGCTGCATGGTCTTCTCTATCTTTTTTCCTTTGCCTTTTCGGCAATTTCTATTTCACATGCACAAATTGCAGAAAATTGCGAGGACAGTGGGGGCTTGTAAAGGCAAACCTCAGGTGAATCTTGTGGAGCCCTGCGCTCACAAAAGTGTATCTTGAGGGTCTTTTGGGACAGTCCAGAGAGCCTTGCCGCCGAGTTGGTTCTGTTGAAAATTTCTAAATTGGAGTCGGCCTCCCCATGGTTGGGGATTGATCCGGACTGAACCAGGCAGCCACGACCCTTGATGCGCAAGACCAAGGGACCCCACTGGCCTGCAGGATTCCTCTTGATTCACGACACAATTTGTTATCTCAGCAAATGAAACTTTTGTTTCCAATGCTTGCAACACAGGCGCGTTATTCACTGGCACTATGTTCTGGGTGTGACCTTCTGGTGCCCTGGGGGAGACAGGACCTACCTGTGAGGTGGGTAGTTCCTGTCCTGGACCAACCTGAAAATGAGGTGTGCTCTTACCGTTCAGGACCTACCTGCCTGGTGCCAGGTGGGTAAGTCCTACTCCAGACCGACCTACCCATCCTACCCACTACTTGGACCAACCTGCCCAGCTCTTGGAGGCGTGCGATGCGATGCTACGCGCCTGCGTTCAAAGCTCTTTCTCCTTTCTTGTTCCTGTTTACGTGAAGGCAGGCCCTGCAGTCGGAGCCCACCCAAGAGACCAATTGGTGGTTCTGTCTCTATGCCTATCCCGAAGCCTGCAGCAGGGAACCTTTCGCTCTGAATACGGCAAACCTTTCGTCGTTTTTGAAGGAGCTATAGTGCATGCAACTGAACATTGGTTCTCGCGTCGCGTGCAGCTGCAATGCTCGCTTCAGGATTGACCAGGGTAAAACCATTCAGTTTCCCTGACCTGCAGTAGGCGTTCCCCGAAGGAAAAACTCCGCGGTCCAAGTTCCCCCGACGCAGATTTTGCGAGCAACTGAGGTATTTTTGCGCTCCTTTCTTTTGTTTTGCGTGAGTCTCATTCTGACTCGGCGTTATTTCCATTGCAGATCGACCTGTGGAACATCAGTCGGGTTTACCGAGAGAAGCACGGCCGGGCCCTGTCCGAGCAGGTGGCTCGGGAGACCGGCGGAGATTACAGGAAACTGCTGCTGGCACTGCTCCGAAATGAATAACTTTTGCTGCGATTGAAATGAGGCAGAAACAAATTGCTGCCTCAAAAGTGAAGAAACCTTGTTTTATAACAACGTGTTCAATCTCCGCAGGGACGAACTTGATCACTTTTCAATGCTCTTGTAATTTGATGCAAAATTTCAAATCCAATTTGTTCAATTTGTTATTTCCATGTAAACCCAGAAAATTGCTTGCAACTGTTTGAGAAGAGTTTAATTTCTGATTTCCATCTGAAACTCTGGAAGCGCATGCACAGTGAAACAGTGGAATTTCACACGTCTCTTGCACATACGAGATTTGTTGTGCGCCTTCGAGCAAAATTGTTGCCCTCTTTTCACAAGTTGTCGCTTGACCCCTTTGGCTTGGTCCCGTGGACCAATTCTCAATAACGAGTCCAAATGTATTGCTTCATTATACAGAATTGCTTGGTTTGAGTTTGTTCGAAAAACAGACATTGAATATCACCAGACATAATTGGGAGTGCTAACGACCAGAAACTCTGCCAATGGAACAAATCACCAAATACGGCGTAAAAGCCGTCGTTCGACAACTTGTTAATTGTGTGAAGCATCTGTCCCGGACTTGCACGCAAATGTTTGTGGCACTAATCAGCCTCTATAGAGGCAAGGAAGTGTTTTTTAAAACAACAGGACAGCTCGATCAGAACTGTCTGTAACTTGTTCACGTAAAGAACCTTTCAAGAATGTACTGCATCTGTGCGTGATACAGAAACACTCTGGCTCCTTTGCACTTGAATTGTGAAGTGTTTTCCCATTTTGCCGAAAAGCTGCTCCGTTGGATGGTTGTTGGTGTCCCTTCAGCGCCTCGCTCGACAGCTTTGACTCACGCAGTACGAGTGTAGGACTCAGCTTCACAAGCTGAACATACAGAACCAAAACAAGCTACAAGAGACAGACTGTGCAGAAGCGGGAGATTCATAAGGATCAAAATGCTGCAACCGTTTGTTGAACAACGAACCAGTGGATGAATGCAAAATCTGCGACAGCAGTTGCATCTGAGATGAAAATGTAGGATTCGACAACAATCGGGAGCATGTGGACATAAATGTGCTTTTTGCGCTGAGATGATAACGTGAATAAAGGAGAGAGCAGAGTTGGCAGCTGTCGAAGGGAATACCATTGCCTGTTTTATCTCCTCAACCTGCATGCATGCAATCAAATTGAGACGAGCAAAACAGTGATAAAATGTTGCTCATCAACGGAAAAACCACCCACAAAACCGATGCGGGGCCCATAAGAGACCCGTCAAAACAAGTGACATACGAAATGCAATGAGCTTTTCAAGCAAGAACAATTGGATTGTTGAGGGTATCAAGAATCGTTATGTTTCAACATCATCATCACGAACATCAGGCCCGGATCTCGAGGGCGACCAAGACGGCTGTGATATTTCTGTGCATCGGGTTCCTGCTGCTCATTCCGGGACCATACTTCCTCGTCAAGAGTACTGCCAAATACAACCCTTACACGGGGGACAGCTATCTCAATGAGTGAGTCTCGTTTTCGCTATCTGATTTGGTTTCCCTGGTTGCCACTTGTACGAGGTAGAGTCAAAGTATTCTGACAGTCAACATGGTTTCAGCGATACCGTTTGGTCACAGTTGAGCGCACATGAATAATGACAAACAAAGGACCTGACTAATTTGGT
>JAAUXT010058701.1_pt1 | contig 13677 bp, 15 predicted proteins | sample 7278171 | NCBI WGS metagenome assembly JAAUXT01 (sample SAMN14350112, study PRJNA611818) | marine sediment metagenome | isolation source: surface marine sediment (1.8m) | place: French Polynesia: Moorea | collected 2018-08 | reverse complement strand
GTTCTGGGTGACTTTGATGAGTGCAAAAAGGTCATGAAACATAAAAACACACCCAACCATACAACTATCAGCGACACACATAATTGGATGCTGAGAGGGTATGCAACGAGAGAGGGAAATGAATCTGTCGTTGTAAATGGGGGCGGCACTGCTGCAGTCTGTTGTTGTGGAAAGAAAGGACACCGATGAGTTTTCTGGTTGCTATGACAACAAAACCAGTTTGCATGTTCTCGTGAGACAGACCCATATATACCTGCATGTTGGCCATGTGGCTTTCTACATGTATGCAAGTCTTTTTGCAAGTTATGGCCATTTTCCATGTTTCTGCATAAATACCCCCCGCCCCCCCCCCCTTGTTTGCAAATTTGGAAGGCTACCTCCGATATCTCTTGTCCAAATTTCCAGATTTCTTCATTGCCCAACTTTTCAGGTTTCCACATGACCCCCCCCCCCTGGTCACAAATTGGGAAGGCTGCTTGGGTTGCAGTTTTCTGAATTTCCAGCTTTCCATACAATCGAACTTTCTAGGTTTCTACACCACCCAACTATCCAGGTTTCAGCATTACCCACCCGCTGCACAACTTCCAGGAAGGCTGGCTGCTAATGTGTGATGAAGTGTGGTCTACCTCTGATGTACGCGGCGAGCGGCTGATATCGCTTCTGCTTTTAAAAATACATTTATTCGTTTTCCACAGTACTTACGTGAATCACGACAAAGAAAAAAACAATCAAAATGAAAAAGGGGGCGTTTGGAGTGAGAAGGCTGATATTCTATTTGAAAGTCTACCTTCGCTTGCTGGGGGTGTGGCATGCAGGATTTCAACAAACACTTTTTGGGCCGCAAAGTTTTGGTGCGCTGATTGCGAAAAGTTGTTGACCGACTGGTGCCCTTTCTTTTTGGCTTGGGTGGCTTTCAGAATATTTCTTCGCAAAAATGAGTGGGGTGTGAAAGTCGTCCCAATGTGCAAAACTTGGCATTGCAATTTATATGACATAAGAGTCAACTTGTACAATAATCGTCTGAAAAAACAGCGAAGAATTCGGGAGAAGACCAACTTAAAATTGTAGGTGAGCGATAATGCCTGTTGTTTTGACATCTGCTGGAACAGTACAACCGGGATTTTGTTGATAGCTGTGATTTTTATGGACAATTTTGGCTTGTATCTTGAAGCAAACGTCTGTAATTTGTTGTGCAATGCAAGATCAAGAAGGGAAGCAGTTGAATTGTGTCGCTGGCATGACGGTCGTTCAGGCACGACGGTCGCGAAGACACTAAATTGTCTTGTGATAACAAAAAATTCTGCAAAATTGTCAGGTTTTCTCTTGGATGGAATATTTGCAGGGACTGGAAGATCAGTGTACGTGCGTATGTCAGTATGCCTCGCAAGGGAAAGCAGGAAGGATACAGAAGGATAAAAGGACAGGTTCGTGACCATCCATCTTTGAATGTGCAATTGAATGTTGCATCAATTGCGCACACAGGTCGGCGCGTGACCAAAAATAGTTCATCGTGATGTAACAAAGCTGTCAAAAGCTGTTTTGTAATTTTTCAGCGAAGAGGTGCGTACGATGACGACGAATTCAGCAATTCGTCGCTGGCGCTGCACGAAATACCATCTGGGGAGTCCGAAGAATTCCTGTGCCCTTATTTTGATGGATCTCAACTCATTCTGCCACCAGGATTCGATGAATACAAGAAAAAAGTGGAAGAGGAAGATCCAGTGTTCGGTACCTACAAAGGATTGTTCAGTTCTGAAGAAGGAACGACAGCAGACGAGGAGACGCCGTTGAGAAGAAGTCGTCGAACTGGAAAAAGAAAGAAGCAGCGCTACATCTACTCGGAAGACGAGTCTTCAGAAGAGGAACCAAAAGTCCCCAAAGTTATTCCAGCCAGTGCTCCTGTCCCGACGTGCATGTTTATGAACACCGGAGCTTCTGGCGAGGCCGGGATTCATGCCAACAAAGATGTCTTCAAGACGTTGCCCCGACCTAAAGTGCAGCCACCCATTCAAGTTGTTGAGGATGAACGGATCGAGTTCACGATTGAAATCAATGAAAGCTCAGACAACAGCAGTAGTGACACTGATGATTCTGAAAGAGACAAGAGAAGAATACCCGTATTGCCAGATGATGAGGATTCAGATGAGCCTCCAAAAGAAGACAAGATTGACACATCGGGACCAGATATCAAGGTGAAAGACGATCCTGTGTTTCTTTCGGATGATGAAGTGACTTTGAGCACCGCTTTGAACAGCCTTGAAGAAAAATCCCCAACCAATGAAAGGGAAAGCTCATCTGCCAATGACACCGGAAAGGACGAAAGTGCAGGCAGCCAAAAAGAATCCCTTCAGCGGAATGAACAGGGAAATGATCTCAAGCCGACAGCTGCTGCGAGCCAAAATGGTTGTCCAGTGAATGACGACGCGAAATCTCAGGTTTCAAAAGATTCTGGAAACAACAGAGACAACTCTGGGGAAGGTGATGTGACGCTGAGCGGGGATTCAAAAGACCCAACACAAACTTCAAATCTCAGTGAAATAAACGACAACACGAACAACCTTTCCGACAAGAAATCTGGACACAGTGCCTTGAACAGTGGAGAACAAAGTGGAAGTGAAAGTGGGGCAGGCCAGAACGAACAAGGAAAGGAAAACAAAAAGCCCGGAACGCAAACGCAAAAACAGGACGATGTTGGCTCGGAAGCAGATTCAGAAAAAACGGAAGACTTTGAACCAGAAGCTGAACACCCGCTCATCACAGAAATCAAAGAAAAAATGAATGAGTATTGTTCACAAAAGGTGGAGTTTGACAAAACTTTGGAATTGAGTGGAAACTTGTCCATAAGAGCGGACAATGAAAAGCCGATTTCGGGTTCAGTGTCGCAGTCTATCGCCAGTAACAACCGCGAACCAGGTCAGTTGAGTTCTGCCACCAGCAACGCAATAAAAACGTGCCATGTCGAGTTGAGCGCATCGCACAAAGGCACGACAAGCCTTTCAAGGAACGTACGAGAACTTACTGAGGACCAAAGTGATGCAAAAATGTTTCTGTTTTTGTTTGAACTTCATGGTAACCTGTCCTCTTTCATGACAAAGAGTGTCCTCTTTTCTTACTTTTCAGTTGAGAATCCTGTCCCCACCGTGTGCGTCCCTCAAGAGCTGTCCAACTTGGTGCAACAGCTGTGCAAAGACAAACTTAAGTACAACGTGGAGTTGCTCATTCAGGGGGAACTCAATGCGACGGTGGACGGAACGTTGGTCTCGACAATATGTAACTTTTCCTTTGAACCAGAAGAGGATGATTTTTAATGGCAGCGGATATTTTACGGTCGACGGGAGCAGGTGTGTGTGTGTGTGTGTGTGTGTGTGTGTGTGTGTGTGTGTGTGTGTGTGAAATACTTCATCCACTTTGCGCACGTTGAAAGAATAAACAAGAGCAGATGCAGGCTGAAGAAAGGTCTCAAACACAATGTCAAACGTGGACCGAAGTCCAAGAGAGAAATAAGCTGTGATGGTTGTGGTCACTGATACAGTTTTGCTCGTGGAACGAACGATGATACATTTTCGTTTGTTTTGGCAAAATATGGGATACGAGAACGAATTCACCTCGAACCTTTCGTGCAGCAGCAAAGCCGACCGATTTCATCCAAGTGCACCAGCCTTGTTTGGTTCTTGTGCGAAATTTCAACATTGGCATCCGGTCACAGAATCGCTGTCACCTCGTCAGCATGCAAATAGCAGGAAAGGTGGAAGTGAACTCAGTCTTCATGCAAGCTTCAAGGCAGCAGTGTTTTGCAGTGGAAAAATGATCGCACGAAATTCAGCATGTGTGCGATGAAGCAAACAAATACGAGGTAATATCCAACCACGATGAGACTCAGCATGTTCTGCGACAGTGACCGGACGGTCACAGACGAACATGGTAAGTCTCATCGTGGTTGGATATTACCTCGTAGATCGGTCAGTGCTGTTCTGTGTGCTTCGTAGGGGTTGGTGCCCACGAAATGTTATTTTTACTTGTTTTGTGAATAGACCTGTGCATCGACGTCGTCAAGTGCCAATCTTTGACAATCTGGTATGGCACTGGTTGGTCTCCAGGTCTTTTTTCGTCAGGCCATGCAAATGACCTGTTTCTGGAAATTGGCGGTTTTATTTCCGACGTGGAAGGAGGGTTATCCAATCACAAACTTACAGCTGTAAATCGTGTGTTTCTGCCGACAGGGGCGTTTTATTCTCCACCGAATCTATTGAAATTCCGTTCAACTTGTGCATTTGTTATTTCTGCAGTGACATTGTCCTGCGTGAATTGAAAACCTTTCAAGTTATTCTGGACTGCCATTTGATTTGTTGTGAGTTTTGTAATCTGACTTCGGGGGTGTTCCGGAAACGCTGAAATTATTTTCAGCCGAATGTTACATTTTGTAAAGAAGATAGAATGTGAAAGATACAAAAATGTACAAAGGTCAGTAAGTACAAAGTTTATTGGCCTCAATTTGTCAAACACGCGAAAAATTTGACCAAGATGCGTCGGTGGTCACTAGCGTGATGTGTCACCAGGGCAACGATTGTCGTTCCGAATGCGACATTTCCAATTTCCAACACCCAGCGGCTACAACGACCGAGATGAGCCCAGAAAAGAGACCAAAGTGTCGCCCGGCCCAGAAGTTGAGCTTCCAACTCCGAGCAGAGGTGGTGACAAAATTTGAGCAAGTCTTGAGTGGTGAACTTTTGAAAAGCACGCAAGGGACAAAAATCTTCGCCTGAAAAAAGGAAACAATTGAAAACCAGATGTTCAGGGAGAAACTCAGCCGCGCGCAATTCACTTCTGAAAAGAGGGGGTAATCCAGAAAAAACTTTTTGACTGGGCGTGGGGGGAGGGGGGGGGAACTTCGTGCCAGTTCGCCAGCCAGCAGCTTGCTTCGCGGCTGATAAACAGCAAAATATGGCAAGCGGGAAAACAACGAGATAAGAACAGGCGCGTGCGCCATTGCCTGCGCTGACAACACGCGACCACAAAAAAAACACGTTCTCGTTGCCACAACATGACACGACATGGTTTACAGTGAATCCAGTTGTTCTACTTGCCACCGCCTGGCGGGGTGTGCGAATCACTCAGAATTACCCTGCAAAAGATCACCGTGCCCGTAGCATGCGGACTCATGCACCAGGATCGCGCCCGCGTGCACCTCCGCACGCATTGTGCCAGGAACCGTTGCTTCACCCAAATCAACTGATGGTCTTGCCACTTAGTGGGGCGGGGGTGGGGGTGAAGCCGGAGAGCAACAGTTGGTTTGGTGAACAGAAAACGAATGGATGGTGAACCAATGGTACACAGACACACATACAGAACATCATTCGACGGAAACACCCGGCACGAACTGCGACTCAGTTGTCGGCGAGTCCCGTGTTCCAGGCGATGCGGCCGTCCCGCAGCGTGGCGGCGCCTGACGCCACCAGCTCCAGCGCCGCCGGGAAGGCGCCGTGCTCCACCCGCTTGACGCGCTCCGCCAGACTCTGCTCCGTGTCGCTCGGGAGAACCGGCACTGACTCCTGCACCAGGATGGCGCCCGCGTCCACTTCCTCCTGTCGAACAAACCAGGAAGATTCCAATTCGTGCTTTGACAGGTTATGCTCCCAGATTATTCTTTGGATTTGCTTGCTTGGTGCAAATTTCGCGATTTTGTCACAACCCTCTCTTGAAAAACAGAAACTTACCGCGACGAAATGCACAGTGCAACCGGATATCCGAACTTTTGCTTCCAGAACCAGTTTGTGGGCGTTCGCTCCTTTGAACGATGGCAACAACGAAGGGTGAACATTGAGCATTCTGCCCTCCCACTTTTTCACGAAGCCACCTGTGGGTGAGACAAACACACGCTCAACCTCTGACGAGGAGGATTCTGGAGCAAAAAGTGGGTTTGTACGCATCAGACGACAATTCCATGAACGATCAGCTCCTCCGCGCGGTCGGTCGCCTTGAGTACGAACCTGTGAGGATCCTCATGAACCCAGCCAGACACACGATGTCGATTCGAGCCTCAACGAGCGCTTCGTGAAGAGCTTCGTCAAACTCGGCGCGGCTTTTGTAGTTCTTGTGGTTGATCACCTGCCGTGGCAAGAGGAAAAGGTCACCCAAGCTGCGGGCTCATTCTCGTGAGGTGACAAGAAATGACAGATTATTTTTTCACGCCACCTTGGTGTCGATGCCGGCGCACCGCGCTCTGTCCAAACCCTGCACACCGGCCTTGTTCGACAGGACGAGGGCGATCTCCGCGCAACTCTTGTTGGCAGGGTTCTGAGTGTGGTCGATCAACGCCTGCAAGTTTGTTCCTGCAAGGACACAGAAAATTTCTGTGAAAAGATGATTTCATGTGTCAGTTTTGCCAGATTTTCTTTCCAGTTCCCTTGCGACTACACAAGGTCTTCTTGACGGAAGCTGCACATGTTACCTGAGCCCGAGATGAGTACGCCGACTCTCTTCTTCACCTTGAGCTCCCCGTTGGACGAACCGTTTGACAGGAGTCGCGGTTCAAAGGACTTGCGCAGGCTTTCGTCGAGATTCTTGATTTCCACTTGATCAAGTTCTGCACATACACAAAAAAAATTTGACAATGCACCCGGTGCCCTGCATTGCAAATCCACAAACATCTTCTGTTTGGTGTCATGATGACCTTGTTTTGGTAACACGTGTCCTATTATGACTGCACCGTGACCCTGAGATTTCACTTGTTGAACGACATGGTTCGCATCGCTCTGAGAAACCACCAGCACAGCTCCTATCCCGCAGTTGAACGTCTTGGCCATTTCTGATGCCGCCACGTTTCCCTGCAAAATCACTGTTGCAGACAACGAACGGAGTCAAGAGACCTCGAACTCACCCAAAGCACTGGATTGAAATCCCATAATTGCTGAACAGTGCCATGCGTGTAGGATTTGGTGGAGCAGCGTCAGTCACTTACAACGCGATGCAGCCATCCGAACACTGGTTGCACTGTCCAGCACCTGGCGTCCAGGGACACTCCCAGTCCCGGGGGTAAAATCCTCGCCACGTTCCCTGGCAAACCGCCTCCCGTGATATGCGCGAAGGCCTTCACCTTTCCAGACTTCATGACTGGCAATACTGATCGGCAGTAAATGGCTGTCGGTGTCAACAAGGCTGACCCTGAAGAGGAAAGAAGACTGCCTTGTGCCTTTGCAGCCCAACGCGTGTCACAATCAACCTTTGTTTTATCTCGTGCAAAAGTTACACAGTGACCACACTTGTCCCCTTTGGACCACAACAGTGTTGCAAGTCACTGCAGCGACTAACCCAGAGTTTTGCTGGAATCGAACGGTGCAGGTTGAGTGTAGTCCAGGCCAGCCAGCGCGACGACTTTGCGCACCAGACTGAATCCGTTGCTGTGGAGACCTGTGGACTCCAAGCCAATCACAATGTCCCCTGTTTGAATGTCCTCCGTACGTGGCAGGTACTGACTGCGCTCCACAGCTCCAACCGCAAAGCCAGCCAAGTCGTAGTCTCCGTCCTGATACATCCCAGGCATTTCTGCTGTCTCTCCACCTGCAATTGAAACTATTCATGCAGAAGCAAACAAAAGTCACCCGGCAGTTGGATTCCGAGTGAAGTTGGCGGAAATGTGTCGAGCGAGGTGCGCGCGCACCGAGCAGAGCGCAGCCGGCGGCCCGACACCCGTCCGCGACGCCGGCGACGACGGTGCGCGCCGCCTCCACGTCCAGCCGGCCGCACGAGAAGTAGTCGAGGAAGAAGAGCGGCTCCGCGCCGTGCGCCAACACGTCGTTTACACACATGGCGACCAGGTCGATTCCCACGGTCCCGTGTGAAGCACACGTCTGCGCGATCTGAAGAACAATGTCTCTTTTTCAACAACAATAGGAAAACACGCCGTGGATTTTCACGAGAAAGCGACTGCCGAAACAAAGATGGTAGGATATCCTCAACAAAACACACAAACTGCAAACACAATCAAAGGATCACATCACTGGCGGCTTCCAATTCAACTAGCTTGCAGGTATTGAAGCAACGTACCACAAAACTAAAACCAGGTCACCTAATCGAGGGATGGAATACCTTGAGCTTTGTACCGACACCATCCGTTCCAGATACAAGCAGCGGGTCGGTGTATCCTGCGGCCTTCACATCGAACAGGCCTCCGAACATACCCAGCTGGGCGGCGCACCCCGGGCGGGCCGTCCGCGCCGCGAGCGGCTTGATCGCGTCCACGAGCCTGTCGCCCGCGCCGATGTCAACCCCCGAGTCTTTGTAGCTCAAGCACTTGCGTGTGCTGAAAACCAAGGCTGCTCGTCCACACTTACACAACGACACACAACACAGTTCCGAACCGCTTTCGGAGCAGAGACACACAAAGCAGGATGGGCAAGAAATGTGGTGAAGAACAAATCTTACAGCAGTGCATTTATTGGAGGTCACGAACATCAAAAAGCTTGCAGGGTGACAAAACAAACCGCTACAGAGGCACCACCACCTGAGCAAAGTTTTTGATGGCACTTACGGCTTCAAGGCTTTGTGCCCAATGTCTGTTCGATGAAATTTGCCTTCAAACTGAATCGCATCAGCCGCGATGTTGGCTTTCTTCACGGCTTGAGTCGCGTCGTGGCGCGTAGCGACGACAGTGAGAACGCGTCCACCACTCGTGAGCGTCTTGCCGTCGCTCGTGCTCGTTCCGGCGTGAAACACCTTCACGTCGTGGTCCCGCTCCACCTGTTCAACGCCTGAACCACAACACGATCATACGGGTTTGTTGGCAAAGAGAATGCGTCAGAAATTTCTGAGATTCACCAATCGGAGCACCAAGCTGTCTCACCCGAAATCTCGAATCCTTTCTTGTAAGATCCAGGATATCCTTGACTGGCCAGCACAACAGCCACCGAGAAGGATTCTTTCAGAAATTCCACGCTGGTGTTGGGTAGAGATCCATTCGCGCAGCTTTGCATGATCTCATACAAGTCACTTTTCAAAAGAGGCAACAAAACCTGCAAAGAACCGGATTTGTTTTCCAGCAAATTTCAGGGCCTTCAAACTCTCTTCAAGCGTGCGCGTCGGAAGTTGTTTCACCAGCACATTTTGGTCTGCAACATACCTGCGTCTCAGGATCACCAAAACGACAGTTGTACTCCAGAACTTTCGGTCCATCTTTCGTCAACATGAGACCAGCGTACAGGACACCTGCAGCATTCAAGCAAGAAGGCTTTCTCTTATCTCGACGGAGTGACGAAAACAGCTGCCTGTTGAAGGTCAAGCCTATCTGTAGAGTATATTTCCTCACAATGACAATGGGTGCAGCAAAGAGTTCACAGCGAGGCAAACTATTTTTTCCTCTCACCAACAAACGGACACCCTTCATCTCTCATCCCGTCCACAGCTTTCTGCAGAATATTTTTCTTCACTGCAGCAAGTTCATCTTCGGACAGCTGCAAACAAAAACAACCTTCCTGTCAAACCACGAAAAACTGTGAACATCCATCACGCGATGAACTAAGACTTCTCACCAGTGGCCACGGCGAGCACGCTCCCATGCCCCCCGTGTTCGGTCCAACATCTCCGTCTTTTGCGCGCTTGTTGTCTTGAGCCGGCGGCAAACACGCGATTGCCCGACCGTCAGTGAAGGCCAGACACTGCAAAGCAACGTAAGACGTGAGTGGTTTATTCATTCCCTGCTGATACAGAAAGGAAAACAAAGCGAGCTGCTCATTTTGCTGCTCTGCAAGAACACCACAGATCTGCAAGAACACCACATCTTTTGACTTTCAACTCACTGAGACTTCTTCGCCAACAAGTAGTTCTTCCACAACAATCGTCTTTCCGGCGTTGCCGAACCTGCCACCATCCAACATGTCCCTTGCTGCCTGACAGGCTTCGTCTTCGTGTTCAGCCACCACCACTCCCTTTCCAGCTGCCAACCCGCTCGCTTTCACCACAAACGCTTTGAAAGGAGACCTGCGTCAAACAACAGATCATGTGTCAACATTCAATTCCACAGCAAAGTGTGTTGGTTGTGAAGTTGGTCGACATACTCACCCTTTGATGAACTGCACAGCTTTGTCCGCATCGTTGAAGGACTGCCACTTAGCTGTCGGTATTCTGTGACGATCCATGAACGCTTTCGCAAACTCTTTGTTGGCCTCAATCTCGGCTGCCTTGGCCGACGGTCCGAAGCAGGCAATACCTGCAAGGACGAACAAACAGTTCACCAAGAGGCGAATCCAGGATGTGGTCAAGGGGATCAATTCCTACTTTGAACAAGAAGTGTTGAAGACACGCAGTGTGTCGCTGGTGTTCGTGAAAGAAAGAACTGCAATGTATCAAGGGGATTTAGAATGAGACCTAATGTCAAAGGCGACGGAAAACTTATCCAAGCCGCGTCCGAATCAAAATTCCAGAATGCAAGAGAGATCAAATGGCCATTCTTGGTTGCACAAACTGGTCTTTCAAGTAGATAATCAGCAGCGGGCAGCGTACATCGGCAGGAAGCACTTGTCCCAATCTGCAAATGCCCCAATCAGCAAATGTCCAAGTTAGACAATGTCTTGAGTTGAAAAAAATTTTCATCATGGGGGGGGGGGGTAACCTGGACAATGTCTGAGCCAGATAATGTCAGAGTTGGACAATGTCTGAGCTGGATAATGTCTGAGCCAGACAATGTCTGAGTTGAATTTTTTTTTCACCAGGGGGGGGGGTAAACCCAGACAATGTCTGAGCCAGTAATCTCTGAGCTGGACAATACACATGTCTGAGCTGGACAATGTCTGAGTTTTCTATGGGCAGGGGGGGGGTAACCCAGACAATGTCCAAGCCAGACAATGTCCAAGCCAGATAATGTCTGAGCTGGACAATATCTGAGTTGAAATTTTTCTGCATGTGTGTGTGTGTGTGGGGGGGGCAACCCGGACAATGAGTTACCAGGACAGTGTTATATATATTTACCATGACCACCCCCTAAGACTGCCATGGCCTTCCATAGCCACAGCAACAGCCACAACCAATCATATCATTCCCCTAGATGGAGCCACTATCCTAAGCTGGGCACATGACCCAGACTGCCAACACACAATAGCTTGTGACACCATAGAGGAAGGTAGCCTAAACCACTGAGCTCTAACTCATACTCTACAATAAACTATACTACAACATCACTACTGGGCTTCACTCTCATATATAACATCACATACGCACCCACTGTTGACCAGGTCTCGTCGGTGAATGCGTAGATGAAACAAACAAGAAACTTTTGTGTGAACCAAACAGGCGTGTTGCTCTCTGCGCTGAAGATGCTCTCTTTCCCATGCATGCACTTTCAGATTCCACCACCGATCCTTGTGCCAATGACCCCTACCCCTGTCACCCCAATGCTACGTGTAGCAGCAATGGAGACAAGGTCCGCTGCACCTGCGATGAGGGCTTCACAGGAAATGGCTTCCTCTGTGCAGAATTAGGTGTGTTCAAACAGCTGCCTGCATTTTGCACACAATAATTTCTTATTGTTTTTTGACATGGCTGGTGTAAGGCTGGTAAATTCCAACCAATTTTTGATTGTTTATTGATACGGCCAGCATAATTCCAACGAGTTCCAGTTCCTGGCCCCAACACATCATGTAACAGCAATGGGGCCAGTGTCAGGTGTGTCTACAATGAGGGCTCCAAAGGAAGAAACAAGTTTCCTCTGTACAGAAATGTGTGTGTCCAGACACACAAAACTTCATCTCTTTTCAGATCCTTGTGCTGATGAACCCTACCCCTGTGACCCCAATGCCACGTGTAGCAGCAATGGAGGCAGTGTTACCTGCATCTGCAATGAGGGCTTCACTGGAGATGGCTTCCTCTGCACACCAATCGGTAGATCCAGCAGGCCTCTGTGACTGCAATCTTATGCTCTGTACATGTGCACTTCGGTTTCACAGCGGTGTCCAACCTTGAGTGACGAAAGATTGAGATTGAGGTCAATTCTCTCAAACTATCATGAATCTGCCATGATCGCCACGGGATAAAATCCTCTGTTCTTCCTTCAACGCAGAACCGACGAAACCCTGCCTCAATTGCCATCGGTTCGCAGTCTGCAGCGTGAATATTCTGGGCGACCGCAGGTGCGTCTGCGGCCAGGGCTTCGAAGGAAACGGCACATTCTGCGCCCCAGGTTGGTGTTCAAATCCAGCATGTTTTCGAGACATTGTCCAACGGGTCTGTCCTTGGCATTCTGAAGGCTTTCTACTGCATTCGGTTTTATTTATTTATTTATTTTGACATCTATCTGTTGCATTGGAATCTATGACCACCATTTCTTCCCTACGGATGGTTCCCACCACGCCGGGGCCCGAGGGGAAAACGCGTCGGGCACTCAATGTACCAATCCCCAGTTCTCTTACGGCCGCCAGATGAGGGCGAACCAGGATCCAGGGGCGGTGAAAGAGGGGGACCTGTCCCTCCAAAGCGGAATCCAATTTCAACTTTGCTTTACAGGACAATGAAATGTACAATTATAATGTTTTTGTCCTGGACACTGTCATCTGAAGCACATGGTCTGAACGTTCCAGCGGCGTGAAGGCCTCTGGAGTAACGTTCCAGCGGCGTAAAGGCCTCTGGAGTAACCAAGACACCATGGCCCAGGAGAAGCGACACCAACACCTGACAGCAACTCGGACACAAGTGGCCTTCCGGAACGTATAACATGCATGTGTACATGTACTTCTCACGAAACGTTTGTGCAGCGTGGACCGCTTGTGTACAGGGGCGGATCCAGAAAGGCCGGGGGTCTGAGCTCCCTGACTCCATGCAGAGTAAATCTTCTACTGATTCCTCCGGTCTTTTGCCGCACATGTAAATATGAACCTGTTTTTGAAGTTGAAATCGCCCTGATTTAAATAGAAGGACGCCGTGACCATACTCTGATGTTTGTTTCCTCATTTTGTTGTTTGTACGAGACACGTCAAACTGTCTGGCGTGCTTTTCCTTTCTGATTTCGTCGATCAATCCTCGTGGAAGTACGTATTTGTTTGTTTGCTTGTTTTGTGCACAAACACGTTCATGTGCTTGTCATGTGCTTGTGCCCAGTTGTCATTTCGTTCCCCTCACCGTCTTGCAAGAGTCATCTCTTGGAGAAAAAATTTGTTTTGCAGGTCAAAAGAGATTCGAAACTTTCTTGGCGTTTCTGACACGTCGAAAACTAACCAAGAATTTTCATGTCCATTTGTCTTCTGAATGTCGTTGTCTTTCACTTTGCGAATTCATACCTGCGTGCGACAACTGCTCAAACTTATTTCGTGACGTCTCACCGGAACGGCGCCGTTTTCTTTGTGGCAAAAAAGAAAAATTTTCGTTGGTGTTTGAACTTCAAGGTTTGTGATTTCGTGTAAAAAATGTGCTGTATTGTTATATATATTTACCATGACCACCCCCTAAGTACTGCCACAGCCACAGCATAGCCACAGCCAATCATATTGTCACGTTGGAGCGACCGTTTTAGTGTCCTGGGTTGTCTTGTGGTCGGGAAACCGCCTTGCAGACGGCGCAGTGCAAGAAGGTGAAGCCACGGCAAAATCGCAACAATGTTGCAGAACGGTTGAACTGTTTCGGAAAGGCAGATGTTTGGAAAACCGAAAGAGAAATAAGGCCTTTTGGAAAAGAGCTGAGAACAGCCACGCCTCGGAG
>JAAUXT010097043.1_pt1 | contig 13678 bp, 11 predicted proteins | sample 7278171 | NCBI WGS metagenome assembly JAAUXT01 (sample SAMN14350112, study PRJNA611818) | marine sediment metagenome | isolation source: surface marine sediment (1.8m) | place: French Polynesia: Moorea | collected 2018-08 | reverse complement strand
CAGTCGCGCAACGACGAACAAACCGGTGTCGACTGGCAGTTTACCACCGACAATGCGCGGATAAAACTGAAACGACTTTATCCGCAAATTAAGACATGACGAAACACTAGTGGACTGTAAGCCCTTGTTTTATGGCGGGTCAGGCGCAAGCCGTAACCCGCCGCAGACCGCGAAAGGCGGGTTACGCTACCGCTAGCCCGCCCTACGAATCTTGACATATCAATGGGTTACGATGATGGGTGTAGAGTTCGATTCCAATTGCACAGGCCAGAAAATTGGGGTCCACTACACCAATGGGTACGGGAGATTATCGATGACTGAAATACCGTACGGGTTGGTATTCCAAGGGGATAGCGGAGGCAACCACGGGCGCTGCACTGGCCTCGGCGGAGGAGCAGGATGCAGCCTGGGGCGGGGTGGCGATCCGCTTCCCGCTCATCCAGGGCGCCGATGTCTGCGGTACGGTGGTGGCCGCCGGCGCCGGTGTCAGCACCGATCTCATCGGCAAGCGCGTGCTCGTTGATCCCTGGCTCCGGGACTGGGAGGATCCCCCTGAATCTCGATCGCTGCCGCTACTTCGGCTCCGAATGCGATGGCGGTTTCGCCGACTATACCAAGGTCGGCGCGCACCAGGTCCATCCGGTGGCAACGGATCTCACCGCCGCCGAGCTCGCGACCTTCGCCACCTCGTCCATGACCGCCGAGAACATTGCTCAACCGGGCCTGCGTCGATCAAGGGATGACCGCCGAGAACATTGCTCAACCGGGCCTGCGTCGATCAAGGGGATACTGTGCTGATTCCCGGGGCCTTCGGCGGGGTCGGCTCCGCGTTGATCCAGCTGGCCCGTCGCCGCGGCGCCCGGACCGTTGCCCTACGCAAGCCGTACGGGCTCACCGTAGGAGGCGACCTTGGAGTCGATGGTCAAGAACGTGATTTCTTCCACCCGTGCTTGCGCAATCAGGATGCGGTCGAAGGGATACCTTGTGCAGTGGTGGTAAAGCACTTACAGCAATGGCATGTTCACTGGAGATGGTCAGTTCTCGATAATAGTGGAATAGCAACATGCGCCACAGCCGCCGGGGATCGACTCGGAAATCCGCACGGTTTAGGCCGTGTTTGATGGTGATTTCCTAAAGGCTTGCGGAGCTGAACAAAAGCTCATTCGCGGGATTGAGAAGTAGCTCTCTTGTGGCGGGCGAGAGTCGGTCTGGCTGGCCAACGGCCCAAAGCAGCAAATGGGTGTCAAGGAGGAGGTTCACTCGCCGCCGCCGATAAAAAGCTGCTCGATTTCATCAGCACCCATGCGATCGAAATCTTCCGGTACCTCTATCTCTCCGGACATGAAGCCGAGGCGCCGCGCCGTTCCAGAATCCGTCTCAGACAGTGGGATAACTTTGACAAGAGGTTTACCTGCTTTGGCAATGATAAACACCTCTCCCTTTGCCGCCCGATCAATGAGACGAGAGAGGTGGGTTTTGGCCTCATGAATATCAACAGTAAGCATTGCTTGTCTTCATTGTAAACCAAGTCTAAGAAGCAGACTTCGATAACCGTATTCCGGTAGCATATCGACTACTGTGGCACCATGCCACATGTCGTCCACCCTGGAGCCGGAATAATGAGTGAATATCAGTATTACGAATTCGTCGCCCTGGACAAAGCCCTGACCAAAACGCAGATGCAGGAGCTGCGAGGTTTGTCATCGCGAGCCGAGATCTCCTCGACTCGATTCGCCAATGAGTATAACTACGGCAATTTCCGCGGTGACGAGAACGAATTGATGCGGCGTTACTTCGACGCCATGGTCTATGTCGCCAACTGGGGTACCCATCAGTTCATGGTGCGGCTGCCGAGCGATCTGGTTGATCGGGCCCGGTTCGAAGCCTACTGCGCCGATCCCGGCCTGTCCATGGAGGTGAAGGGCCGATCGGTGGTGCTGAATTTTTGCAGCGATCCGGAGGATTACGGTGATTGGGAGGAGGGTGAAGGTTGGCTATCGTCGCTCATTCCGTTGCGTGCCGAGCTGATCAACGGCGATTTGCGCGCCCTTTATCTCGCTTGGCTCATGTGCGCTCAGTTCGGTGAGCTCGACGAGGACACGCTGGAGCCACCGGTTCCGCCAGGATTGAACCAACTTTCCGCTGCCCTGGAGTGTCTTGGCGAATATCTCCGCATCGACCCGGATCTGCTGGCGGTTGCGGCCCGGCGTAGTGATGAGCCGGTGGGGTTGCCGGCGGGGCTGGAGTCATGGATTGCGGCGCTGCCGGAATCCAGGAAGAATGCGTTGCTGGTGAAGTTCGTCGAAGGCCAGGACCCGCAACTTGGTGCGCGTTTGCTGCAACTTTACCGGGTATCGGTCGAATTGTCGACAGACGCTACCGCTACCGCGGTCGAGCGCCGCTGTGTCGCTGAATTATTGGAGGCCGCCAGTCGGCAGCGGCAAGAACGGGAGCAGGCTGAGGCTCGCCAAGAGGCCGAGGCGCGGGCCAAATACCTCGATGAATTGGCGCCGCGGGAGGAGGACATCTGGCAAAACATTGAGGAGTTGGCCGACCAGAAGCAAGCAAGCGCCTATGGCAAGGCCGTCGATTTACTCAAGACGCTGCGGGAGCTGGCGGTACACCAGGGCAAGCACGCTCGGTTCCGGGAAAAGCTGGACGATGTGTGCAAACGGCATCAGAAAAAGCGTACATTGATTGATCGGATCAAAAAGGCGCGCTTGCAATAGGCCATGTCAGCCCGAACGCTCAACCCTTCAGATCCAACGCACCCAGTCTATCGGCTGACGGTGGACGCTTACCATCGCATGATCGCTGCGGGGATCTTCAACGAAGGTGACCGCGTTGAGCTGATCAACGGAGAACTGCGGGCCATGTCGCCGATCAATGCCGGCCATGCGGGCAAGAACAAGCGTCTCAACCGGCTGTTTTCGGGTCGGGTCGGTGAGCAGGCCCTGGTGGCGGTACAAGACCCCCTGACGTTGCCCGCGCATTCGGAACCGGAACCTGATCTGATGCTGCTTCGCCCCCGGGATGACTACTACGAGGGTGCCAATCCAACGCCCGAAGACGTGCTGTTGGTGATCAAGGTCTCGGATTCGTCGCTCCGATACGACCGTGACGTCAAGGTTCCCCTGTATGCCGTCCACGACATACCGGAAGTCTGGCTGATCGATATCCGCAACCAACAGCTTACGATTTACCGGGATCCAGGCCCAGCGGGCTATCGGCAAATTCTGATCCCGGAAAACACTCGGCGTGTGGAGCTCGTCATGCTGCCGGGCGTGGCGATCACGGTTGCGGAGCTGTGGCAGTAGAGACTTGGAGAGCGGTGGCCGCTGCCGGGCAACACGGCTGCCGTTGGGACCACACGACGAACGATCTACTCCTCAGCCCCCGTATTTCTCGAGAATGTGGAACAGGACGTTGTTGATGACAATCGGGTCCTTGGTCAGACCCATATGCCGGCTGGAGGCGAACAGGACGCTGTCCCAGCGGATGGGACTCTCCAGGCGCGGCCTCCAGGGGTGACCGACCCGCTCGTCCAGCAATGCGCTGGAGCGCAGCACGGTGCCATCGCCGGGGCCATAGCGGATGATGCGCAGTTTATCCTCGCCGGGGTTGGCGATGGCGGCCAGGGGGGTGCGGGTGGCGTCACCGGCTACCAGATGAATCTTGATCGAGGCGGGATGCTGCGCTGGTGTGTCCAGGGCCGCTTGAAACACCCGGGCGTTGGTCAGGCACTTTTCCAGGTGCTCCAGGGCGATATCCGTCCGTTCGGCGGGGGATTCGACGCCCGGCAGCTGCCGGGCCAGCAGCTCGTCCTGGCGGCGATCGGCAAGCCCCCAGCCCATTTTGGCCCACAGCGCCGGATCGAGCAGATCCACCGCTCGTCCCTGATCGCTGGCCAGGGCGAAGGGCCGGTGGCGGGCGCGCGGCAGTAACTGATAGATGGCCGGCATGGTGCCCAGCATCAGCGGGTCGTAACCGGGGTGGACCAGGGTGCCGGGCAGGCCGCTGGTCAGGCGATGCAGCGCGAACAGGGAGCCGGCGTTGGGTGTGCCTATCACGATCGCGGTGTTGACCAGCTCGGTGCCGGCCCAGGTCAGGCGTGGCAGCGAGCCGTCATAGGGGAGCAGTTGACTGCCGTAGCGCAGAAAGTAGCGCAGCAGCAGTCCGCCCATGGAGTGGGCCACCACGTCGAATTTGACCGGTTCGCTGTTACCCTTGCGGGCCTGGACGAAATACGTGGCGAGCTGCATGAACTCCAGCAGCTGGGCCGCGCTCTCGTCGAGGCTGCGGCGCCAGTCGTAGGCGAATTCGAAGGAGGTCGCCCGGGCCTCGCTGCTGTATGTGGGACCCCGGCCGGCGCCGCCGTAGCTGCCCATGTAGCTGCCGATGCCGAAGGCGCTGAGCAGGTTACCGTAGGCACCGACCACGATCGGCACGCGCCCCACGGTGGCTTCCACCTGGCCGATGGTGCCATCCACCTCCGAGGGGCTCTCGAGTCGGTCCAGGGGGGCGCCAAGGCGCATGGGCAGTGCCATCAACGCCCGGTTCGCCAGCTTTTCGGGGCTGGCGTAGCGGGCGGTGAAATCTCCCCAGACGGACCGCGAGGACTGGGGGTGGATCAGCTTGGAGCCCATGATGCCGGGAATGAAGATGACCGGGTTGCGGGTGGTCAGATCCTGTTGCGCCGCCAGGCGGTAGATACCGGCGATGTCCGGCGTTTCCTCCTCGCCTTCGGGGGTGAGGGCGAAATCGCGATCCAGACGTGAGGCTTTGGTCCGCAGGGGGCCGTTGTGCTGTTGCATGGACATGGTCTAAACGCCTTCTTTTTTCATCACCCCACGAACGATGCGGTTCGTTCCTCACCGGCATCCTACCGATTTCGGACGTCACCCCAATGTCAGAGGATCACGTCCTCCGAGCCTCTTTTCTGCCTCGGAAAGTGCTTGATTCAGGATCGCCGCGGCGCCATTTTCCAAATCAGACCAATCCTTGGTCGACATTTGCTGACGCACTTGCTCCAAGACAGGTTGAAAACGGTCGATGGCATTCTGATCCTTGATGGCTTGGGCGATATGGTGCCGCAGCACGATGGCCGCATGAAGAGCTTGGTCATTTTGCTGTTGTTGTAGCAGTTGGATAATCAGGTCGAGAGTAGTGGCCTGACCAAAGCGGTCGTTTACCGTTTGACCGATTTCTAGGGATTTTCCAGCCAACACCAAGCTTTGATCCATCTCGCCCGTCGCGGCCGCCGTGCGGGCGAGACAGCCGAGGGCGGCCTGTTCGCCCAGCCGATTATTAATCGTTCCATGAAGCGATAATACCTCGACAAACTGCTCGAACGCGGCTGCGGGATCATTCTGTGCTAATGCCATCAAGCCAAGGCTCTGCAGGCAGTTCGCCTCGCCCAGCCGATACTTGATCTTGCGGTACAGCAGCAGGGCCTGCCGGTAGTACGGCGAGGCGGTGTCCAGGTCGTCTACCCGCATCGCCAGCTCGCCCAGCCCCTGAAGGCAGTTCGCCTCGCTCAGCCGATCCTTGATCTCCCGGAAAAGCGTCAGGGCCTGCTGGTAGTACTGCGAGGCGGCGTCCAGGTCGTCTACCCGCATCGCCAGATCGCCCAGCCCTTTCAGGCAGTTCGCCTCGCCCCATCTATCCCCATGGCGGATGGCGTCGGCTAAACCGTAATTGCCGAGTTTTTGCCAACTTTCCAGACGAGCAGATAACCCCAAGGTGTTTCTACTGGACGATGCAATTCTTGCTATGGACGAAAGACCCAACGGATGTACTTCACGGGTTTGAGACCACTCTCCCAAGAACAGCAGCGTTTCCTCCTCCAGCAACCACTTTTCCATCGAACCCGTCACATCGCCTTCCGTGAGGGCATCGTCGCAGCGTTCAACGTAATTCGCATAAGCATCCAAAGCACGACCAAGATAACCGTCCTCATCAAGCCCGTTCCCCTGCCGGCGTTGCTCCGCGTACCAACGCAAGGGCACTGGATAGAACGTTCGTTCCCGGTCCCACTCCATGAGGTGATAGCGGTACAAGTGGTCCAAGGCCATGCCATCCATGCCGCCCGTTGCTTCCAATGCCACATACTCGGGAAGGCCCGCCGGAAACAATGACAACGCGAGAAATGCCTCCGCCGCATCCGAGTGCCGCTGCTGCAACACATCGAAGGACAAATCAATGGATGCCCGGAGACTCAGAATTCGCTGCTGGCTGGGCTCGGGCAGGCTCTCGAACACATCCTTGCGACCCACCAGGGATGGGTCCGCCACAGCGCCGGCCCGGTACTTCCGCAACAACGCCACGATCCGGCCCGGCGACATCCGGGGATTGTTGTCGAAATGACTCGACACCAGGGAAATCGAGCGGGGATGGCCGTCCAGGAAATCCAGCAGCCGCTCCCAATCCGGGTCCTCCACCCACGCTTCCCGGAACACCTCCAGCTCCTTCAGTTGCCCCACCAGCAACGCCTCCGCCTGGGGCCGGGACATGGGCGGTATGTCCACCTGCACTTCCCGCTCACGGGTACCGGATACCGGCCAACGGGTGGTCAGTATCACATGCAGATCGGGCGCACCGGCCAGGAAGGCATCGAGCTGAGCCCGGAAACGGCTCTGGGAAGGATCGTCCAGCATCAGATCTTCGGCATTGTCCAGCAGCAACAGTGTGGGCCTGTCCGCCAGTACCGACGCCAGCGCCTCATCGCTTTTCGGTGGCTCCTCCAGCCCCAGGCGGGCGCCGATCAATGCCCGCAGCAGCTCCGTCGTGGTGATGCGATTGATCTGCGGGTATACCAACCGTTGCCGGAATCCGGCGTCCATCAAGGCGCGGGTGGTCTCCAGACCCAGTTCCGTTTTGCCGATACCGGGCAACCCCGCCCGGCGGGCAGGCCCAAGCCAATAGCAACCGCGGCTGCTGGGGATAGGCGAAGGCTTTGGGCTGCATGTGGAGGAAAGCCCGGCGCAGAGCACTACCGGGGCGGGCGAACAGAAAACCGGCCTCGTTATGCAGTAACTCGAGTGGCAAACGAGCCAGGCGTTCGGTCTGCGAGCCGAAGGTCACCGTCAGCGCCAGAGGTCGTCCTTCCGCTGCGGTCTGGATACCTTGCCAAGCCTGACGTATGCTCGGATCACCCATGAACAGCAATTCAAACAACTGGCTACCGAACGATCGATGATCAACCTCGCCGGTATCCTGATCAACGTATCGGCGGTGAAAGGCATCCCAGCCATTGCCGTTCGATGGAGCGGATAAGTGCCCCAAGTCGACTTCGGCAGTGCCCTGGTTGCCGCGGCCGTCATCGAGATCCAGATGAAGCTGATTACGCGCTACGCTGCGCGGGAGTGTGGCACGCAGAAAAAGCGGGTATGCTTCAGTGGGTCTGAAAAATTCCATGGTGCTGATCCTTTCAACGAGGGATCAATGATTCTCATACTCCCGAAACAACGCGGCGGCGCGGTTTCGGAGGTCTTCATCGGACACCCGGGGATCGCGCTGGACCTTTTTCAACGCCTCGTAGACCTTTTCCTCCAACTCGTTCACTCGCCCTCGACCGAACCGCCTTTTCAGGTTTTTCAACATGTCGTAGGCCATGCTACCGATTACGCCGGAAGCAGCCGACAAAGCAATGAATTGCGCCAGCCATTGGGCTATTTCCGGAAGATTGCCGAGATCGAGGAGATGAGGTTCTTTGAGTTTTTCCGGTCGGGTTTTTTCGTTCATGGGTATCCCTGGGGTTTTATCTGTCACGTTTGCGACGAAAGTATGCTGAATATACAGGATATTTCCGGGGAAATAGCATTTTTTTTCCGGCAAACGTCAAAACCCCGCCCGAATCCGGGCCCCGGTGATCTTTGACAACCGATTCTCCCGCCAGATCATGAACAGATTGGAGCTGATCACGATGCTGCCGCCGATCCAGATGGCCGTCCCCGGCCATTGGGCCCAGATCAGCCAACCGAATACCGTCGCCCAGATGATGCCCGAGTAGTTGAACACGGTGACCACGGCGGCGGGTGCCTTGCTGAAGGCCAGCGAGAGCAGGAACTGCGCCAGGGCACCGGTCAAGCCCACGCCGAACAGCAGGGGGATTTCCGCCATCGTCGGTGGTTTGGCGACGAAGGGCAGGGGCAGGGCGGCGACCACCGTACCGATCATGACGAAGTAGAAGGTCACCGTCTCCGGGCGTTCGAATTTTCCCAGGTAACGCAGAATGACCTGCAGGACCGCATGCATAAAGGCGGCGCTGAGGGCCAGGGAAACCCCCAGGGTATTGATGTCGCCGGTGGGTCGCAGCATGATGACGACGCCGACAAAACCGATGATCACGGCGCTCCAGCGGTAGGGACCGACCTTCTCACCGAGGAAGAAGATACCCAGCACGGGAATGAACAGCGACGCGGTGAAGAGAAAAGCGGTGGTGTCCGCCATCGGCAGCGCGGCGAAGGCGGCGAAGGTGGTGACCAGGCTGATGGTGCCGAGGACCGAGCGCGCGCCGATGGCCAGGGGCTTGCTCTTGACGACCAGAATATCCCGGCGGCCCAGTACGAAGATGATGAACAGAAAGGGCAGGGTGGCGATCAGGTTGCGGTAAAAGGCGATCTCGATCACATGGTGGGTCTCGCTCAGGATTTTGGCGAAGACGTTCATGACCGCCAGCATGAAGAAGGCGCCGAGCGCCGTCACCATGCCCAGTACGGGATGATCCCGGTGTTCTTTTGCGTTGGCGGCATTCATGGGTTCGTCTCGTGGCTGGAGAATAGCTCCCCGGAGCACTACCTGATCGGGTGCAACCTTACTATAATGGCCGGCACCAACGAAAGCCCGTTTTAAGGCCCGGATTTGATCAGCATGCGCCGTTCCGTTTCGTTTCAACAGAGTCTGTTCTTCAATCTCACGATCGGCGCGGTGATTCTGGGGCTCGTGCTGCTGGCCACCTCCCTGTTCGCCAGCGGTCGGGTATTGAAGGCGATGGCCGCGGAGCTCACCGGTCGGGCGATCTCCGAGATGAACACGGCACTATCCGGTTATTTCGGTCCGGTGGAACAGATCATCGAGCTGTGTCTGCAACTGGCCCGCACCGATGTGTTCGCCGATCGCGAACCGGCGGAGCTCGATGCGCTGATGGCGCCGCTGCTGGATTCGGTGAGCCAGATCTCGGCGGTTCACGTGGCCGAGGCCAATGGCGATGAGTACATGCTGATGCGCCGGGACGAAGGCTACTACAGCCGGATATCGGCGCCGACGGCATCGCCCGGCCGGATACTCATGCGGACCTGGACGCTGGCGGGGGCGTCATCGCCCGAGGAGCGTTGGTCGGAGTCGGACTACGATGCCCGGGTGCGGCCCTGGTTCCAGGGCGCCATTCGCCAGCTGCTGCAGGTGGGCAGCCGGTCCGAGGCCATTCACGATCTGATACACTGGACTAATCCGTACGTTTTCTTCACCACCCGGGAGCCGGGTATCACCGCCAGTGTCGCTTTCCGGTCGCGCGCCGGCGAGGTTGCGATTCTGGCCTTCGATATTCTGCTCCGGGATGTTTCCCGGTTCGCCAGTGACATTCAGCTGCGCAGCTCCGGCAAGATACTCGTCCTGCTGCGGGACCGGCAACAGGACGATCTGGTGATGTTGACCGTTCCCCCCATGGACCCGAGCGCGGAGGAGGGCGATGGCGAGCGGGATCCCTATGCGCCGCGACCGCTGGCCGAGTTCAGCGGGCCACCCCGGGACTACATCGACACGCTCATTGCTCACGAGTGGGCGACGCCGGAACTGCCGGTAGCTTTCGAGAGCGGGGGGGATGCCTGGTGGGGGGCGGCAGCCCGTACCCGGATATCCACCCGGGAAGAGCTTTGGGTCGCCGCCGTGCTGCCTGAGGATGAGCTCCTGCAGGGACTGCCCAACATCAATCGGTTGGTGATCATCGCCCTGGTGGCCACCGTGATTTTCACCGTATTCCGGGCCATCCGACTGGCGCGCAAGTACAGCATGCCCATCACCGAAATGGTGTCCCAGAGCGAGCGCATGGGCCGGCTCAATTTCGCCCGGGAGACCGTCATCGAATCACCCATCAAGGAAATCCAGATGCTGGCGGCGAGCCAGGAGAGTATGCGGCAATCGCTGCAGGGGCTGCGGGCGATGACCGAGCGCCGGGAAATAGCTCGGGAGTTGCGAGCGTTTCGACTCGGGGAAACGGAGCAGACGGTGCCGGGCTGGGAGATCAGCCTCGTGGATCAGATCATGCCCACCGTCGGTGGCAACGTGCCCTACCTGGTGAGTTTGAAGCGCGATACCCGGGGCGGCTGGATGCATTGCCGGGAGGGCGAACCGGAGGGACTGGCTCTGGTGCTGGTCACCACCCAGCTCCATGGACTGCGGGCGGCCCAGGAGGCCGAATCCCTGCGCTCGGCGGTGCGAACGTTGCTGCGTGCCGGTCGCGTCGAGGCAGAGGCGTTGGCGGCGTTGGTGCGGGAGGAGACGCTCGTGCACGGCAGGGCCGTCGGCCGCATAGCCTTATGCTGCGGCGTGCTCGATTCGGCGGCCGGTGTCCTCCGGCTGGCACGCTGGGGCCCCTGTCCGGTACTGCACCGGGTAGCCCAGGATGGCGCCATGCTCTGGCTCGATGGAGACGATCGGGAATCCGCGGCACCACCGGATGAGCGGATTTTCACCCAGACTCTGTCGTTGGCGCCGGGGGATGTGGTGGTGCTGCTGTCGGAGAGCGTTCTCGATACCCTGGGTAGTGAACGCCAGCGCTTTGGCCGTGAGCGCCTGCAGGCGCTGCTGGAGCAGGCGCAGGATCAAGATGCTCCCACCCTGGCGGAGGAGATTGAGGAATCGTTGCTGACGTTCACCGATGCTACCCCCGCGACCAGTGATCGGACACTTTTCGTGATGCGGCGCTGTCCGCGGTCTTGATAACAGCTTCCAGAGCTATACTTCGCATCGCCATAGACCGGCATTTCCAGTAGAGTCACCCCTAGTATTTGACGACGGCCTTGATGCGCTCCACGACGGGAGCCAAATCATCCGGAACCTGGCCACTGGGGGCTGGAAAACCCGCGCCCGCGGGGACGGCCAGGCCCTGGTCGATCAGCATCTTGTGAAAAGCCCGAAAATCACGGGTGTGGGTGATCAAACCGGCGCAATAAACCGTGCGGGCGAGCCGTTGGCGCAGGGTATCGAACCGGGTCCCTCGGGCGGGAAGGAACAGCAGCCGCGCCAGGGCTCGGCGGAGCTGATCCAGGGATCCTATGACACCGGTCGGTAGCGGGAAGACGGCCAGGGGCCTGCGCAGCCGCACAATCTCCGTGAGCATGGAAATGCTGTCACCGGTGACCACGAACCCGTCGGCCAGGGCCAACAGGCCCCGGTAGGGGTTGTCATCCCCCTGATTCATCCAGGCGAACAGGCGGGCTTGCCCGGGTAACGCCTCGGCGAGCGCCGTTACGGCCTGTGGGGGGGTCCTGCGACTGGTCGACAGATAAGGTGTGCCCCCCGTCTCTTCAATGATTTGTCGGGCAAGGGCGAGCAGGCGCCGGGTGACCCGTCTATTGAAGATGAAGGGGCCCGTCGGACCGCCCACCAGGATAGCGATCAGGGGGCGTGGGAGATGGGTCAGGCGAGGTGCCCATATGCCGGCGGCGTCTCGAACCGCGGCCTCGTCGACCCGCATCAGCGGCAGTGAGATGGGAAGGACATTGGCCAGGGGTGGAAATTGGTTTTCCGCGCTGGCCACGATCAGATCGAACGCGTCCATCATCCCCGAAGGCTTTCCCACCAGCACGATTCTCGTATGTCGTTGGGATTGGTCTCGAATCCACAGGGCCACATTGGCCGGGCGGCGGCCCACCGTGATGATGAGATCGGGCCAGGGCGGCTCCAGGAGGTCGGATCGCTCGGGAACGATATGGGAGAGCGTCGGTGCTACCCGGGGTTTGCCCAAGACGAACTCGTCTCTGACCTGGATATGTTTGTGCTCACAGTGCCATGGCAGGGCTTCGGCGATGGTGAGCGCTTGGGCGTTGTCACCCGTCTTGTCGCCGAGAACCAACCATACCCGGGGTTGATTCCCGGTGAAAGGATGGTGAGTGGTCACACCGCGACACGCCTGGAGAATACACCTTCCTCGGGATGATATCCCAGGCTCGGGGATAAATGCTCCGCCATGAGCGCTTCCAGCTCAGCGACTTGTTCCGGGTCGAAGTAGTCCCGGTAGCCGTTGACCTTACCCCGGCGAACCTTGAACGTTTCCGGGTCATCGGGGTTGCGCAGGGTGAGTCCGCCCTGGCGGAAAAACCCGGAGGTTTCCATCTTACGGAGGTTATCGAACGAGGCGAATTCCACCGCTGCTGCGATCTCCTCGGCGCTGAAATCGTCACCCATGAGGGTGGTGATACGCTGGAGGACCGCACCAGGCTCGGCCCGCAATGCCTCGTAGCGAATCAGCAGGCCGCGCTCGAGGCCGGTGAGGTTGCGCTCCCAGGTATTGAGGTAATCGATCAGAAAGGGCAGACCGATGTCGCTGTGGCGGACGAAGTCCCATAGGGAAATCGTGTGTCGATCCACGGGATGAGCAATGAAATGATTGATCAATTCCTGCTTGTGGGCGGACTGACGCTTGGTGAACTGAAAATACCACGACACGGCGATATCGCAGGGATTACGGGCCAGGAAAACCGTGGGTTTGTGGCGTAGCTCGGCGTCGGGTGCATCCGCCGCCAGGGCCTCGCCGACGGCGCCCTCATAGCTGTAGTAACCGTTGGTCGCCGCGAAGCGCGGAATGGCCGGGTTGCGAGCGGCGAGCGCGCTGTATTTGGCGAAATCGGCGTCGGGCAGGCCATGCCGGCGCTGATACAGGCGGGTCAGCATCACTTTCAGCCAGGTGTTGCCACTCTTGGGGTGGGCAATGATGATGAGGCTCGCATCCCTTGCAATCGCCAGCTCGAGCCGGCTGAGGAGCGATCGGCGGGCGGCGACCCGCCAGCGGGTGGGTAAGACCGCCGTCGTTGCGATGATGGCGCCCTTTTTTAATCCGTCACTGATTGTCACCATGGTTTGTCCTGATTTTCTGGTATTTTCGGATACGGGTATGCTTTCGGATAAATGATCGCTCGTATCAAAGACTGGCCCGCACGGTGTCTGGTATCTTCGCTGGAGCACTTTTCTCGGCTTCGGTATCCCGGTAACCGAAAACCGGCGCCAGGGTTTCATCGACCAGGGTATTGATCCTTGCCAGCTGATCGTCCTGGAAGTAATCCCGGTAACCGCCCACCTTGGCCCGTCGCACCTTGTAGGAATCGGGGTTGTTGCGGTCCTTGGGGACCAGCCTGCCGCCGCTCAACCAGAAGGTTCGCTGCTGCTCCATCTGTTTCATGTTGTCGTAGGAGGCGAAATCCACGGCCTCGGCGATCTGTTCGTCAGTGGCCGGTGTAGCCATGAAGTCCAGCAGATCTTTCAGGGTTTGGTGGGGGTTTGCCTTGAGATCTTCATACCGTACCAGCAGAAAATCCTTGATATGAGGGGTTTCTCGGGCCCAGAGGTTCATGAAAGCCATAATCTTCGGTAAACCCGCCCCGGGATCCATGACGAAGTCGAAGATGGGAACATCCTGGTTCTGCGTCGGGTATTCGTTCAGAACCTTTTTCTCCGGCTTCAT
>JAAUXT010020558.1_pt1 | contig 13678 bp, 19 predicted proteins | sample 7278171 | NCBI WGS metagenome assembly JAAUXT01 (sample SAMN14350112, study PRJNA611818) | marine sediment metagenome | isolation source: surface marine sediment (1.8m) | place: French Polynesia: Moorea | collected 2018-08 | reverse complement strand
CCCACCCCCACCCCCTGCGCTTCCGCGACCATCAGGGTTCCCGCCTCGGAACTTCTTGTTTGTTCATGACACGCAAACTTTCTTTGCAAAAACAACCGCACGGATTCACCTAAACTAGATTCGACTGGCAAACGCCTTCAAAATCGCCTTGGCAGGTGGTGTGCCTGAAGTCTGCCACGCTCCGCCGTCAACAACCAGAGTCTCGCCAGTGACGTACGAGGCCGCCTCACTGGCGAGAAAGAGCACTGGGTGCCCGATCTCAGCTTTTTCACCCATCCTCTGCAGTGGAATGTGAGCCACCCCATCTTTCGTATTTCTTCCTCCTGTGCAAAAGAGAGAGTAAGACAGGAGCAAGTGTCAAGTTGTGTTCACTTTGATCTGCAGCTTCTTATTCACAAAGGCTGTGGAGTGACTTGAGAACCACTCACCTGTTACTGTCCGTGGGCTACCGCCCACATGAGTCGATCAAAATTTTGATGGCTGGTTGGTCTGAGGTTGAAATATCGAACAGTTGCTTGTACCACCCGGGGGTGGGTTTTTGGTCTCCCCTGTTGATGTGCCTCAATGGCCAATTTTCGAATGATATTTTGTCTCAAAAAGCAGAGTATGTCCAGTTCCTCCTGGGTGATCTCACGCAGACCCCTGTTAGCTGACACCATGACAAAGAGAGAGCCAGAACCACAAGGGGTCACGTGATCACCCTGTGGGGGGGAGGGATGCTGGGTAAATTCTAGCAAAATAGCAGAATTTTGATATTATGCATCTTTTCCCTGTCAAATGTATATATATATTTATTGTAAAAATATTCAGAATACTTAAAATTGGTTGCAAAGGCCAATGAGGCCAGCACCCCCTGGTGGGGGAGGAGTGTGGTGTGACACACCAGCTGTGATTTAGAACCACCGCTGGACAGATGGCACCACTGTGTACAAAATAAATAGGGCGGTTCCACCCATCGGGGGCAATCTCGCCTGAGATACCAATCAACGTGTTTGTGATATCACTACAGGCAGTTGTTCGGTAGTCACAACTGCGTCTGCAGCCACACTTTGAGAGGGATCCCTTCTATCTCAGTGGAACATTGGGACTTTCAAACAAAGAAGGGGATTGTCCTGTGTCCTCTGCTTCAGGACAATCCTCATCCGAAGTTGTGACTTCGAACAATTCCCATCCAACCACCCCACCCTGCAACGCGACCTGCCTCAGCAAAAGTCGGGGTCTGAGTCAGTTCAAACCGCACAAGTTTGGGAGCAACCACGTACACAGGCGGCCATTCCGCCTGCCCTGGCAGTTAAGAAGGACATCCATGGACGGTTCCTCACCTGAAAGGCGACGGACGCCTTCAGTGTCGGAAATTGGTCCGGGAGCAATTCCAACAACTCTGACACTGTCTGCTCCAAATTCCACAGCCATATGTTTTGTCATAGCATCTGAAAGGAAGACATTTGCGTGTGCATGCACACACGAGACAGGAGCTCACGAAAAATACACGAATGTCGGTGAATGTACAATTTGACGTCTGAGTGTCTCATCACAGGACAACTGCTGTCGAAGGATGTTGTCCGAAATCGTACCAATAGCAGCTTTCGCTGCGGCAGCATGGGACTGCAAAAGCATGCCTCGGTAATGCAACGTTGCAGACATGTTCACAATTACACCTCCATGTTTCTACAGAGAAAACATACCAGAATGTTTCACGGTACTCAGTCACAAAATGGGCAAGAACTGTGTTGAAATTAATTGAACTTGGAAAACTGAAAGTTCTACACACATATATCTCTGGTTACCTGCAAGTACTTTTCGTAGGCTATCTTGCTCACATTGAACACACCACCAGCATCAATATCAAGAACTGTTTTGAAAGCGTTGAAGGATAGTCCCGTCACAGGGGCCAGAAAATTTCCTGCAGCATCTGCAAGTGCAACGACACAGGTCTTTCAACTTCACAAACAAGAACACAAGTCAGGTAAAGGTGGTGTGCTGCGACAGAGAAGCCCTGTCACGTCTGTACACTGACTGTTGACGACGACGTCGAGCCTCCCAAATTTCGACAAGGTGGATTCAATGGCGTTTTCCACTTCTTGGGGCTGCAATGATATTCAAACAACTGCGAGTCAGAATGTCAACTACATGTTTTTGCTATTCTCGGAAGTCCTTTGAGTTCTGACCAACGAAATACTTGCATGGTGCGTGGTTGTTTGTGTATGATCTATTCGCACCCAGCTGTATTGACTGACCTTTCTGACGTCCATTGCATAAACGTGAACATTCCCCTGTGTAGCCTGTCGAAGCCTTGATGCTGCCCTTTCCAAGGCAGGCAATTTGCGGCTGGCGATTGTCACGGAGCACCCATGCCTCGAAATTGGTGTACATTGAAGTTCAATGACAGAAAACCGACATTTCCCGAGTCCGATTCAACTCCCACTGTGGAGTGACATGAATTCTACTCACCATCAAATCGTGTGGGCGAGCTGCCACACGAGCCTGTTAAAGATGTGATGTGGCGCTGGTCCACGATTAAAGTATGCCACCACTGCCTGTACTACTCTTGGGTGTCTCTCAGAGAGACCCTATCTCTCTGCTTCCTCGCAGAGCCTGCGGATAACATTTTGTCTGAGAAATGAGAGAAGTTCAGTTTCTTCAAACGAAATTTCAGCCGCTGCCATTTTCCAAAGAGAGAGGCAGAACTACAAGGGGTCACATGATCAGCCCCTGGGGGGGGAGGGATGCTGGGTAATTTCCAGCAAAATAGCAGAATTTTGATATTATACATCTATTCCCTGTCTAATGTATACATTAATTAAATATAAAAATATTCAGAATATTCAAAATTGTCTGTAGAGGCAAGCACCCCCTGGTGGGGGAGGAGTGTGGTGTGACACACCAGCTGTGAATTTAGAACCACTGCCTCACAGAAGGCACCACTGTGTACTCAATAAATATGGAGGTTCCCGCCCTCGGGGACAGTCTCTCCTGAGATACCAACCAGTGTGTTTGTGATATCACTACACACAGCCCATCCTGGCCCCACGAAGACATTCCGTCTGCGAGAACCATTCGCACAAACTTTCAAAGCTGAAATCTATCTTGGAGACGTCGTTGCTGTTTGGTCAAATTTACCTCAGAAGTATCTCGGCCACCGTAAATCCAATTCCCGACCCACCACCAGTGATGAAAGCGACTTTGCCTCTGAAACAAAACTGGGTGGTTCACAGGTGGACATGTCATGTTGTGCCAGTGACAATCTGCGGACATGTCATGCTTCACAGCTGAGTTCAATCACACGCTCCGATCCTAGACCTTCAAAAGTACCACTGTACAACATCAAACTTACTTGAGTAAATCAGGAACAAACAAGTATTTGTACGATGTCAAGCACTGGTCGTGTTCCGTCGCCATTTTGGCTCAAAGTCCAGATCATGTGACAAAGTTCAGACGGGTCCCCGATCCTTTGGAGCGCCTTTCTTCTGTGTTCTGTTTTGAATGTTTGTCGAAAATGGAGTCAAGAATGGAAACAACGACTGCAAAGTTAGAGTCAATGGTAACGCTTTCGAATTCGTAAACTTAATGTCCAGGAACACCACTCGTAGTCATGCTGTTGTGGCAGTTGGGAAGACTAGCAGCAGCAGCGACATTGTGATCGAGCGATAATGGAAGCTTCACAGTCTGAATCGACCAACAACACGTAGGCGTGCACCGTCAGACATTTAAAGTATTCAATAGTCCGTCGGTTTTGTGCAAACTCAATCTGTCTACGACCGCATAGTGTGCTCGAAACAAGTTTGTCACTGGCCGTTGGGGAAATTTCTTTTGTGGGCGGGGCGAGTGTTGTCACAAGACAGGAGGGATTCTCGGGATATTCGGACCATGACCAAACTTGCATTTTCAGTTTGAGAAGGCGGATGCAGATCTGGATCATTTGTCACGTAAGTTAGACACCGAGTTCTCCAGCCAAACGGACGAGGCGTCGGGTCAGGTGAGATGTTCGTGTGTCGTTTGCAGACAGTTTACCAACATGTCGCCCTTCTTTCAATTCGTTGCACCTGCGAGCTTGAGGACGAACAAACGAGGCGGAAAAGAAGCTGCGTTGAAGACAGATGCGAAATTTAAAACACCACGAGTACTGTCCATTTTGCAGATCAACAAAGGAGAACTGTTGGAAAAAATATCGGACATCAGAAAAGAATATGCCGACGTGGTCAAAGAGGCGCAGGCAATCCAGCAAACACAGAAGGTACGGATTTCATTGATCACTGAACATGTCTGCGAGAAAGTGAAGGAACAACAATAGACTTGAGAATAACTGTCTTCTTGACAAAGCAACGAATCAAGTGTTGCTGTTTTTTCCTTCACACAGGAAGCAATGGAATTTTTCAAGACGGAGTTAGCAACTCTCTGTGGGGCGTTGACGCAGCTGCAAATGAACACCGGAATGGTGAGTGTCAGCCTGGTGAAGAGAATGAGCGAACTCCTGGTCACCCAAACTCAAACAGAACCAAGTACATCACTCGTGTTTTGCAGGATGGAGAGCCAAATTCAGAAGAATTGGAAAAAGTGTCCAGTATTTTGGGCATACCTCTTCCGGACGCATCTTTGCCAGAATCAGAGCTGCAGTCTGACGGTAAGAACCCGGCTTTCATGTTCACCTTTCAAACTAATTCCAAAAAGTGAAGTATACGTGAGTGAAACCTTATCTCAGCTTGTGTCTTTCTCTCGCAGGAGACGGAACATCGCATTCAGCGAGTCGGGTGCTGCCCGAGTCTTCCACAGCTGCAGGTTCGCTTGGTATTTTTTCTGCCGTACAGTTCGGTGTTTCAGGCACTTTTGCCTGGATTTTGTGGCTGAGTTGCAGTTGTACCTGTGAAAACTATTATGAACTCACACCTGTGAATATGACCCACCTCTTCTTTTGATGCCCAGTAACAGGGCAAAAGGTGGGTCATTGCACCGATTGGAAGGTGACGTGCGCAGGCGCTGGTCGAAAAGTGAATTCTGATCTGCACCATTTGTAGAACCTTCGGAGCTGAGTGCTTGTGAGAGGCGACTCAACGCTGACGACTTCATTGAAGTCACTGACGACGAATTTCAAACAGTTTCCAATCTGGTCAGGGGACGAGTAAAACTCTCAGAAGTGAATCATGTGAGTTTTTTGTCCAGTTTCGTCCTGAGTATCTGAAGACATTTTCCAGTGCAACATATTTCATGGTCCCACATGTGCCGTGTCATTTGAGAATGTGCGGCGACTGTCCGTTCTGTGGTGTGTTCCGCTAACTTATCTGTGAGGATTTCTTTCATTTTACAGACTTATCGGGTTCTTTGGCAGCATTTCAAAGAAGAACGCAACAGGTGAATTTCATCTCACTCTCCGCGAAAGTTTAGGGCATGTTTGGCTCAGAATGCGACGTAAATAGGACACATTGTGAATGCCTTCGTTCTGGTATTTTCAGCGAGCCTTTGACGCCGGCGCAGCTGTTCAAAATGGGCCTCAGAGTGACTGGTCACACAGGCGAAGCCAAGCTGAAGGTAAGTTCGGGTGTGTGGTTTTCCCGGTAGATTTATTGCATGAGCTTGTACTAACCGTGGGTCGCTTTTGAGGATCTCCTCATTGGAGAGCCATTGTGGAGCAAGAGAAGACTTGAAAGCAGTCACTTTTTGAACTGGCTGTTGAGTTGACTGTTGCTCTTTCAGGTGCTGAAATCCCTGAAACTTCTGTCAATTTCCAAAAAAGGAGATGTGAAACTAGTTTAGTTTAAAGGACATTCACGAAACACAGACTGACTGAACCGTGGCGAAGCTTTTATTCGCTGTTGGAAACACTCGGATATCACAGTTACACACTTCTAGTCTGCTTTTGTCCAACATGTTTCATCCAACCAAATGTTCACGACACATGTTCTTTGAAACAAACGAACAAACTTTTTCCCTTTGTAACTCAGTGAGGCGGACTTGAAGTGTGTGTGATGCTGCTGAAATGTACTGCAGGCTAGTTGCTTCTCTATCTCATTGAAAAAAAGTGATGTATTTTGGAGAACATGTTGTGCATCAGATGTGTCAAAATTACTCTCTGGGAATAAAATTCTTGAAATTTGAAACGGTGTTTGTACGATCCACGGAAGATAAACTGGGCAGCCAGCAAATTTGTCCGTCTCCGACCCTTTCACGAAACTATGGAGTCTCAAACAGAGGAAAACAGCACGTGTAGTTGATTACTGGTCAAGACTGACAGTGGTGGCATCGGTTCGGTGGGGTTGATGGTGGTTTCGAGTTGTCAACGAGGGAAATCCACCAATGATTGGTACAAGCAAACGGATTGTTCAGGAACTGTTCCGTTGTGTTATTTCTGGACACCAGGGAGAGTCCAACTTGCTCGCTTTCTGAAGAGAGCTGTTGAAAAATGTCACTTTCGCCGCACCGTGTGGATGAAAGAATTGTGATAAAACAACGGACCCGGCGTTTGTGATCACCAAGTGCATTCGCCTCCTTGTTTTGAGCTCTCAGCGAAAAGAGAACCATTCAGCAGTCGAGGTGACGCCAAGGTTCGACGCAACCCTGGTCTTTTCCAACCAACAAGGGTCAACGTGGTCCTCTGAAGAGGAATTTTCCGTCCTTGACATCATAGCCTTGCAGAGCCTGAAAGCAGTGTTTCACAGTGTGAACCATTTCATGTGCTCACCGATTGTGAAATTGTCGCGGAGAACAAAAAAATATTTACCCATTTTCCCGGCATGCAGCCAGCTGAAGGAGGAGTTAACACAGAGGGGTCAGCCAGGCTCGTGCGGTAGTTGGAGTAAGTTATCGTTTGAAGCTTCGATTCTGAAAAGAATTGATCTTCTTGCTCTCTGCTTCACTTGTGAACTTTGTCAGGCTGATAACTTTTGGCGACAGTAAATTGTGTGAATCTCTTCCGATTGCGCATTCGGACTCGTGATTCTGGCACAACCAACCTCCTTCGGGTCCTCTCAGTGCGTAGAAGTAGGATTCTGACACTGGAAAACAATGCTTCTCGCTGGTGGAATACATCGCTGGGTACCCTTGACTGTTGTCCACCCACTGGTTCACTTCCAACGTGTGGTTTTCGGGATCCAGCTGATTTTTCCCACTGAATGTCGCTGTCTCTGTCAACACATTTCTTGGTGCCAACCGTCGAACTTTCAACTTGCAATTTGAAAACGTGGCTCAGTGAAGGAAAAGTGCTTTCGAACGTACTGGGCACACAGGGAAGCTGCAGTGTTCCATTCAAGGGATACGTCAGGCATTCAGTGTTCGGAACAACCAAATAGTACGTTTTCTGAAAAAAAGAAGAGATCTTCAGTTTGAAAAGTTCGAAAGATTTGAGGAAGCGCGTTTGTACCATTTCCGATGATTGTGGACCATTTGCTAACTTGTGACCAATTTGCTTCAAGACACAACCTGTTTGTAGAGATAGATGAAGTGCACCGTCATTTCTGGGAGATTTTCCTCGTAGACTTGCAACGACACTCTTTGTCCAGACACATCGATTGACATGATGTGTGTTTCCTGAAGTTGGACAATTTCAAGGGTACGAGCCAACCACGAGGCTGAGGTTGTCAACACCTTCACCGAGGGTTGGATTCGTGCACCGCAAGCACTGTTCTTTGTCCAACATTCTTGTTTCTGAATGTTCATGCTGTGACAAGAGGGTGACTGCGAGTGACTGACGCATTTCTGACAAACGTTGAAGTTAACAGTATTTTCACTCGTCATTGACTGGAAGCGGAACCTCTTGATCCGTGGCTTCTACGAGTACTCGTGCAAGGGCTTCGATCTTCTGCTGAGTTTGTGTCTGAACTGTTCTGTTTCATCACTGTGGTTGGAAAATATCTGGTTGGCGAATGTTACCTGAATAACATCTGCATTTCCAGCTTTCATCTTTGCTCCTGAGTACATCTTTGTCACCTCGAACAGCTTGTCGGTTGTGCAGCATGGCGTAGGGTTGCTCTGCAACGGCTCAAACAGCAACTTTTGGCCAGACACGACCAGTGCTGCTGTGAAAATTATCCAAAAGTGGCGAATTGAGACCATGATTCTGGGCACGATGTTTTTGAGCACCGTTCTTGGTGTGTTGTCACATGTCAAAAATCCATGCGAAGCACAGGCATATCAATAGTCTGTCAGATCACTTATCGTTTGTGTGTCGAACAAGTGGACGTCCAAGAAATGTGGAACAAATTTCGAACGGCAGCAAAATTGACTGCGCTGTGGGACAAAGTGGGTGTGGGTTATTGATGATGTTCGGTCCCAGGTGATCGGAAGCACTGATAATTCCCTGCGGTTGTTCGTACTGAAGGAACTGCTTCCGTGTCGAATTCTGTATTCGTGTTTGATCACAGGCACTTCTTGTGTTGGAACGTGCAAACAAAACTCGAGAAAGCGGCAAACATTGCGAGAAAAACTTGCTTGGTGCAGACAAAGTACAGCTGTATACGTACCCGGTACGTTTAGACACAACCAAACCACCCAGGGCGGAAAATGCAAACGGGAGGCAAGGAAATATTGCAAAGATTTTATTTTTGAATTGATTTAGTGCTGTCTCTTCAGGCGTATTTTAGTGACGCTGATGACTTTGTCTTCCATTACTCTCCACTACTACATTTGCTACGTCACGCACTTTGTTGTTTCTGGTCTCCAGATTTCGATCAGAGCGTCGGGAGTCTATCCCCCGATTAGCAGGCAGACACCCAGTGAACTCCTTTGAGTGCGCAACGAACTCGTAGAAGAGTCTGAAGTTGGTGACGAGTATGGGAACGGTGAAAGCGATCACCTAGAAGGGAAACGGATTTTTAGCTGAAGGGGTGCGTCGCTGAGGAAATGTACTCTTGTCTTGAAACTTGAAGTCCTCGGGGGTGATCACCCCCGCCAGAGGAATTCGGTGCACGGCTTCGACGCGCCTGTGTTCAAAAGCTCTGCTTTCTAGTGTTCGCGTCATGCGTTGGCTGACAACAGTGCAAATGTGTCCCGTTCCTCTATTTTCCCATGAACCACACGCAGTTTGTTCTCACCAAAACTCCGCTGATGGTGCAGAAGCCTCCGATGACGTACCCGACGCCACTGCGCGGTACCATGTCGCCGTACCCAACCGTTGTCATGGTGACGATCGCCCACCAGAATGCGTGCGGGATGCTGGGAAACATGCTCAGCTGACAAAGTGAAACAACATCAAACGAATTTGCTCCTTTGGTTCAAGTGGAGCCTGGACTGAACGGACTCGAGTGAAAGATATGACGGACAATTTTTTCAGGGTTGGTGGTGGATCCGCTGGAGCGATGGATTCCAAAATTTCTTGCACCAAGCAGATCAGCACGTGTACTCACTCTGTCGTTTTGGTCTGAGTAAAACACGAGGGAAGAGAACACAAGGATTCCAATTGCAAGAAACATGAGAAGCATGAAAACCTCTTTGGCGCTCTCTTTCAGTGTGAAAACTGTAAACGAAAACGGGGAACGTTTGATTTCGAGTGTTTGCCGAATTTCAGTCAGTTTGAATCCATTTAGCTGCATTAAGTTGATGATTTGTATTACCCAGCACCTGGAGACCTTTGTTGTGACGAATCAGCCTGAAAACAGAAAGGGTTCTGCTTTGTGATAATAGAAAGTCCTGTTGCATTCGTGGCACGCGGGTGACGCGCTTTTCTTTTCGTGCACATGTCCTTTGTTGGATGTTGTGTGCACACTGCATGGTGAAGCTCAGGCAGATTCTGCCCGTTCGCAACAAAAGATGATATGTGGTTACTTGCCTGAAAACTCGAATGATCCTTATGACTCGAACGAGGAACACTGCGTCCACCGCGCTCGCCTTGTATTTCTCAGTCAGAAAGAACTGATTGATTGTAAAGTCATTGACGCACGCCAACACAGATATAATGTCGATCCAAGTCAACCAGTTTTTGAAGAAAGTCTTTTTGCTGGGGCAGAATAATAGTCGTAATGTCAGTTCCACAATGAAAAAGAGACAGCAGGCGTTGTCGATCAGCTCCAATGTCGGATGGGGCGGGCTGAACTGAGCGTCCAGGTCGTACTTTCTGTTCCGTCTTGGTTTGTCCGTCGTACTTGTAGGGGGTGTACTGTGAGTTTCAGTTGTGTTTTCTGAAGTCGAGTTTGTTTCTCGCTTGACGCGGTGATGAGTCGGGTGCGTGCCTTGATTGAGTTCCGTCAGCAGCAATTGTGCAAGGCTTCCTATCTCCTGGTAGTTCAGCACATTTCGCTGTTCTTGAGATTCTGCACTTTCGAGGTCATCATCTGTGTTTGCATCCTCTCCCTTGCTTCTTGCCAGAGCAACCAGCTCTTGCAAACTGTGAATTCCTTTGTTCAAAACGGAATGTTCTTGTTGTGATTGCGCGTCTTCAAGGCGATCAGCGTCCGGAACGATTCCCCGCTTTTTCCGTGAACCGAATTCTGCAACGAGTTGCACCCAACCGCAAGCTGGGTTTACACGTTGGGTCGAAAAAACTTGCCCTTTGTCAATAAAACGAGTTTGGCAGGGCATTTTGTGTCGAGTGGCAAAGCGGAGGGCCAAACTTAGAACTCAAATTAGCCGAGTTGGACAGTTCGGAAGATTGCAACAGGAAAACATTCCCACCTTCAGATTCATCTGAATCGTAGCGGTACTCTGGGTGCCAATATCTCCAATCTTCCAGGATGTCCTGCAGGGTCACGCCATGGAGCTGCATTGAAAATTATAATTTTGTGACAGATCTGCAGTTTAATCGCGCTTCTTTGCGCAAATTTCCAGCTACTTGTGCAGAAACAAAAGGATTTGGACCTGTGTGTTCACGCATGATCTGTGCAGGTGTTGAGCATCAGTTTGCGAAATGTTTTTTCACCTCAGCATAGTGATGAATCGTCATGTTGGGTCGGAAGTAAGGGTGTGTCTCTGCGCAGAAACTGAAGATGGAGAGCAGGACGACGCCGATCGAAATCGCTGCATAAACCTGAAACGAGTCGAATACATCGATTAGTTCAAGGAAGAGTGAAGCGAACCGCGGTTCGGCCTCGTGGGGTCTGCCTCCAAAACGCAACCATGAGAACGTTTGTGGGAGACCAGCTTTGAGGCGAATCCTCAAACGGCATGCTGGATGGGCTCTTTGGAATGATTGAAAGCGCCCACGTTCGACAACTTTCTGTGATATTTAACCTTGGCGACCCATGAGGACAGTGGATCGTCCATGACACGCCAGCAGACGTTCTGAATTCGCTTCCAGCAGCTGGAGGAGGCTTCCCGCGATGCGGACTGCAGAGACTCGTTCTCGTCCCGGCGCCTACGCGCCTTGGCCTCCACGCTGAAAATGCATGTGCATCTCTTCTGTGGTGCTCGCAAATCCGGGTTGGTTTGGAAAATATCGAAAATGCAAGTTTGTTCCGTGTACGAGCCATCCAATCCAACTTACCTCTCCAGCGCCCGTTTGGAGTCCCACTGCGAATGGTAGCGAATCCAACAGCAGTTGTCGAGGAGGGTTTCCTCAATGCCCCAGTAGTCCAGCTCCTTCTTGAACATGACGGCGCAAGTTTCGGGCGGCATGTGCAGTTCCTCGACACGGTAGTAGTTGAGGATCGCGCTGAACATTTCTGCATCACAGACCTCACCATCACAGAACAGAGATGAACGAGTGATTACGATTGTTTCGCGTGAGATCGCCCCTGTGTGTCTTTTTGTGAGCGGCATCCCATGATTAAGAGTTTCCAAAAAAGCAAAAACCTATCGTTGGACAGGAAAACCCTCGATGTTGATTTCAGTCATTGCAAAGAAAAGAGTTCTGTGGGTGTTGAACATTTTGAGCGGGACATGGCTGATATGCCCTCGAAGTTTACCGTGATTCTGTTTCCACACAGTGATTTGGCATGCAACAACAAATCAGACAAATAACATAATGTCCGTTGAGCCTTTTGGTGATTGATTTGTGAAACATCATGACGGGAGACTGACACTGTTCTGAAACAATTGCTGGGCGAGTGGACGCAAGCACAACTTCAGTCATCCGAGCCCAGATGGCCCTCACTGCACTTGGAACAGTTTTTGAACGCAAAACAAGGTGTGCCTCACTGGGCAGAATTTTTGGGAGGCCACTTCTTTTCCATCAGGGGTTCGCGGTCTCCAACCTGTCTTTATTCAGGATAGGAAACAAGATCTTCGTGGGTGTATTTGTTTTCTCGGGTTTCAAGGGAACAGCAAATAAAAACAATGGCAAGAACGACACTCGTACATAGCTGTCAATCAGTTTCAATCGGGCGGCTTCATGATGGAGTCTTGATTTTGTCGCACCTTGGCACGCTTGCTGGGGTCGAGCACACGAGAATTCCAAAACACAAAATGGCAGAACTTTGGTCCGTTTTGTTTCCTTGGGATGCACATGTGCCGTGCGTGTTTTGCAGCGAACGTTCGTATGAATTAATGCGTTTGCAAAGGACGTGAGCTTGCGTTACCTGGATGTCTGTCGAAGAAGTAATCCTGAGTCTGGGGTCGGTAGTGTTTTCGCAGAACCTTGTCGTTGGCGAGCGTTGATTTCGACATACGGCGGAGTGTGCTCAGCTTCGTCTCGTGTCTCACGCCGCCGACGTTGAGCGTCACGGTCTCCTCCTCCCCGTCCTTTGCGTCCTCGATCATCCTCCTGAACCCGTCCAGCTCAGCAGGATTTGGCCATTAAAGTGTCACTTGCTTTCTGCATTGTTCAGGCGTATGCCCCACCAACACGCCGGGTTTTGTGTGTCTCACTTGAGAAGATGATCAGTAAAGGCGCCACTTCCCTCGCCCATCTCCACATAATACTCATTCCTCTGTCACCAAAATAAAGGTTTGAGGCTGACAAAGTGGAATTTTGCCTTGCAAATTGTCGAAGCGAACTCAAAGGGCAAAATTAGACCAACAAAATTACCTCATCTTCTACACAGTGTGCAGTTGCATTCGTTAATGGATTGACATATGCTGGGTACTCAAACGTTATCTCTCCCTTTGTGATAAAATTATTGTGCGAAACTGTTTCAAAGGCTTTTGTTCTGAAAGCAGCCATCCAGGCGATTCTGTGTGAGTTGTGCAACCAATTTCCACTGATGGATCCGTTTGTATTGGTATCGACAAACCAATAACTGCAGACAAGTCCGAATAGAAGTTTTGTTTGTCGAGGTCGAGGAGAGAAGACCTTTCGGTCCTTTTGACTGTCCATGTCAGTCTCCAAAAAAAAAAAAAAAAAAATCGGTTGTGGAGTACGTCGATATCAGACATGCAGGCCTGGAAGTGAGGGCCGCAAGTGCACATGAGTCGTGAACTTACAAAGACACAACAGCCTTGCAATGAACGGCCCATCCCGCCCAGGGTCACTCACAGAGTCTTGTGAATGGCCCCTTTGGAGGCACCGCAGGAGTAGTATTAGGGTCCGTTACTTGGTGCACACTTCACGTTTATTGTTCGTGTTTTTCAGGTTTTTTCATCAAAAGAAAGAGAACTGTGTGTATCTACATCTCGAATCAGCTTCAGCTAACGATGTTAAATAAAATCACTCAGTTCCACGGTTTGAATTCTTTTATTTCAGGTTCATGATAATTTGTTTTGTAACGTCTTCGTCTTCTAACGTACAACGGAGGGCGATCACTCTCCTTTTTTTCCTCCAGTCACTGTCTTCTTCTTTTCACTTCTGAATGTCAGGGGATGCGTTCTTTTTGCTTTCTTT
>JAAUXT010126523.1_pt1 | contig 13680 bp, 11 predicted proteins | sample 7278171 | NCBI WGS metagenome assembly JAAUXT01 (sample SAMN14350112, study PRJNA611818) | marine sediment metagenome | isolation source: surface marine sediment (1.8m) | place: French Polynesia: Moorea | collected 2018-08 | reverse complement strand
TGTTCCAGTTCTATGTTCATTCTTGTCATTTGCAAAAATCCACAAGAAAGCACTCAGAACATTGTCTTCATTTCCGCGGTCGATCGGAGTATTGTGGAGTTCCCCTCGTATACATGCGAGTATACATGTCGTACCTTTCGAGGGAGATCTTCGTGTCACAGAGCAAAGAGCCTCACGGAGTTCCTGACTGTGATGAGTAAATCTACCAAGTGAGAGAAAGATCACACAGAACACAGACCTTTGCGTGGCGCGTGGGTGCGACTGAGAAAAACACTTGAAATGCACAAAGTGAGCGTGTCTCAAAATGCGGAAAGCAGGCCCCTGCGCGCTGGAGTCCTGTCTCACTTTGACCTGGTGTCTCTTGACAATTGTCTCTGAGTGAATATCCCTGTAGGCGAGGGACCTGACCATCTCTCGCTCAGCTCTCTGTCCTGACGTCACTGCAGTGCGAACCTCTTTTCTCCTTGATTGAGCTGCAGAAAGGAAAATGAATCTGTCTGTTGATGAGCCCAGCTTTGACTGCATGAGATCTTTCGCTCGCCATAGACAATGTGAGCGAACACATCAGGGGTGAGCAGTCCGCTCATTACTGACATTTTGCTTCTCACGCACACGTACATCACTCATCGTACGTCGAAAGAAATTTCTCTTTGTCAATTGCCAATTTATGCGAACTGATTTCAGCAGGTAATCTCGTATGTTCTTCAGAATGAACCAAAGAATGCAAAGCAACCAGCAGTTTTCGGCTGTCCACTTTTCTTCGCCGTCGCCCTCCCGTCTGAAACAAGAAGCAGTGCTCAAGGCAACTGCAGTGCGAAGTCCCTTCCCTTGCCAGCCGGTAATGTCGTCAATTCTCCCTTGTCCTCCTTGTCTTCTCCACAGGGGTTGGGTCCAGTGGGGGGAGGGGGGTCCAGCAGGGGGGGTTGGGGAGGGGGAGGGGGGTTGAGGGGGAGGGGGGCAAGGGACATTTCATCCAACCTGCCATACACTGCACTACCACTTGGTGCTTCGCCCTGAAGGGACTTCGCACAATGATCCAGCCGCTGCTGACCCGTCTTGCAGCCTCACACACAGTAAATATGCTCGCTCCAAACCGCTCATTGCAGGAACCTGGTGGACTACCCGCACGACAACATGCTCGACCCGGGCGAGTTCTCGGTGGCGATGCACCTGATCCAGGTGTACCTGGCGCAGCGCCGCCTACCGGCGCGTCTCCCCGACGCGCTGCGTCCGCAGTTCAAACCCGAGCTGCACGTGCCGACGATGACGAGCCGCGAGCACCGCGCCTACCGCAGACTCTTCCAGACGGTGGACAAGGCCAGGACCGGCAAGCTGACGGGTAGGTGGGCCAGCTCTGTCTGTCTGTCTGTCTGTCTGTCTGTCTGTCTGTCTGTCTGTCTCTCTATCTCTGTCACACACACACACACACAGAGCTGGACTCCAGCTCATCTTCCACACGCACGCTGGACCTCCCCCCCCCCCTGCCTGGACCTCCAACTTTCTGGAACCTTGATCGCGTCCTTGACCTGGCTGTCTCGGAGTGTTCCCACCTCTTCCATGACAGCATCGCAGACGTGGGTCACAGTGTTTCTGGGATAGGAGACTGAACCAGGCACCTGAAACTATGGCATTTCCGCTTGCTTTTTTGGGATAAACTGAAAGTCATGTCTTCGGACCTTTTTCTCCTCTGTCAGAGGTGACATGTCTTGGTGATAAGACTGTATTTAAATTGTTCTCCTTTGCCCTTTCTGTGGGCAATGGATTCCACAGTTCTTCATAGATTGATGTTCCCTTTCAAGCGACAGGTACAAAACGTCAGAGGAAGTCACTGCCCGAAACCACCCTGATTCTTTCGTGCATCCTTGTGAAATTTGACATCATTGTTCGCTGGCTTCATTGTTCAGTGAAAGTTTCATTTTTTTTTCTGCTGTGATGACAGTCGATGGCGCCCCACACAAAATGTTGGGCTGTTGACGTTTTCTGTTATTTCTTGTCATTTTGTATTTTCTGCGCACGTTTGATGGTGCGCCGTCCCCCGAACCCGACTCGTTTTGTGGGTTCGCAGAAAACTAGGCTCCCGTGAAGGTTGCGCTGTGGTGCACATTGTTCCCTTCTCCCGACGCGTAACATCCAAATTGACAGCGAATTCCCCAGTTCGGAACGCCTTACATGCGTGTTATTAGTGTTCGTCCTTTGAATGGCAGACGGCGTTGTGTTCGAGTCGATTTTGCAGTGCCATAACACCGTGAATCAGACGTTCTCTCCAATTTCTTCTGCTAAATTGAAGGACTGGTGATAAGATCGGGCTGTGTCAGAATTAAGGCAGAAAATTTGCTTTTGTGCGTCTGTTGGTTTATTTAAGGGGCTCGAATTGAAATTTATGAAAGCCCGTTTGACGATTGCTACAAAACACAGATTTTTCGTTCCCACAATGACAGTAATTTTTCAATTGTGAGGTCAAAAAGTAACTGTCAAATCCGACTCGATGTGACGGTGAGTTGGGGTAGAGGACGGCGGCCTGAGAAACGACTTCACCCTTGAGTGAGTGAAGTAATGCGTGCCCCCGCGGACTGACTGCCAAAGCAACCAGATCAGGACAAGATTTCACCCGAGTCTCCCCTGATCTTCTCCGCAATCAGCTACGCCTGACACGATTTTGAGGATATTTGCGTGTGGAATGTGTTGTGTTGTCCCTTTTATGGGGGTTGGGAGTCTTGTTTGTCGGCCGCGGGGCGGCACGAGATGTCAGGTCAGAGCGAGTTTTCTTTCTGCGCCACCACCGCCGCTGCCGCTGCCGTACCTCGTGCTGAAGATACGATGCGATGAGATGTGCCAATTGATGAATGACTCGGATGCGTTTCTCACGAAACTTCACGTCTCAAAATTGTTCACTGAAACATTATCTGTCAGTTCTCAGGTGTAGGTGCCTTGTTGCTCCGATGTTTGTTGATGCAAGTCGAAAACCTGAAAAGGAACAACTTTGGTGTTTCTTCTTCAAATTGCAGTTCCCGAAAATTTTGCACTTTTTCGTGGCAGAGCTGCGGTGCTCTTCCTGAAAAATGGTTTTTGAAACGCACCAGAAATCCATCAACCATCCCTGCATTGTTTGAAATTCCTGATGCGCGCGAGGTCAGTCATGCAAGGATCGAAATAAGGCATTTACCGAAATTGACAATGTAAAGTTGTAAGAGACTGTAACTTGAGACGAGGAGGAGAAAATTGCACTTGCAAATATGAAAACTTACACATCTGTGCCAAGTATTCAGACAGGTATTCTATTACGATGCTTTCGGACTTGTCATGCACTTGTTTTCACGAGTTCAGAAATCTGGTAAACTGGTTAGTATGCTAATGTGCACGTGTTTATCAAACGTGCAAGCACGAAGATGTTTGTAAGATATCAAGAATTTGACTTTGTGGGTCTCTTTCCAAGTCTGGGGGTCAGAGACAGTCTGTGAAGTTTTTCTGTAATTGAAATTTTTTTCCCCAAAATGAAAACGATCACAAAGAAGTCTTGTGTACCACACGTTGTCATCTTCCTGGCTCTGTCTGCTGCATGTGTGCTCAACTTTGATGAAGTTTGATGTTTTGTGATCCCAAGTGGACTCTTCGCAGAGGGACTCAATATCTTGTCAGTTTGTCAGTGCGGCCCATTTCTCTGTTCCATTGAATGCATTCCAGCAAATGACGCTGCATGATTTTTGCAGTGAGTCTCCAACTGAGTGAAGCCCTGTTGTTGTCTTTCGCGATTTCTGGAGCTACCGTAGCGAGAACGTCACCGAAGCGGCGCGTGTCTCTGCACTGCTCAGTGTTCTTGTTTTCTTGCCGCGCGCAGCTGATGCGGCGCGTATCTGAACTGCTTGGTGTTCTTGTTTTCTCAGCGGCGGTGGTGCGGGAGCTGCTGTTGACCTCGGGGCTGGAGCGGGAGCAGCTCGCCACCGTGTGGAACGTGTCGGACACGGACCGCGATGGCGCGCTCTCTATCGACGAGTTCTGCATCGCCTGCCACGTGACCCGATACATCAAGTCAGGTGCGCCAATCAGAGGCATTGGTGGGAACGAGGCTGGGGTGAGGGAGGAATGGTGCAAATTTTTGAGGACGCCATGCTTGAGACAATCAATTCACAGTCCATGGAATTTGTCGCTGGCGAATTTCTTGCCCTCATTGCGGGCGCAAATCCGTGAGGTGGATCCACCAACTGAATGGAAAGAAAGAAGCGAGAATCAGGCGTTGCAGTGGGGCTTCCGCATTTGAGTCTGGTAAACGTTCCTCCAGTGACCACGGCTCATAGTCCCTTGTTGGGAAAACTGAAAACTGACTGCAAAGTCAAAAGACGTATAAAGGAACGGCAGATGACATTTCTTCTCATTGTGCGTGTCGTGTGTTGCAGGTGCTGTGATCACTGGGCCGGTGAACGTGCAATCTCTTCTGCCCCACAAACTCCCGAAAACGGACTTGCACGCCAAACTGAGCAGGTCAGTCGGAAAAATCGGTCGCGTTGCTCGTTCGTTGTAGCCGAGCGGTATGCAGACAAAAAATCCAGGCTTTGTTGTTGTCGAGGTGATTTTTGCTTTGATGATACAGTGAAGTACATTCTGTGGAAGTAATTGTTTCAAATTGTCCTCGACTCGACAGTTGTTGCGCCAGTGGTGGTGGAAATTGGGCGCAGCCTGTGGTTCTTGGGATGTTGCGCGCGCACGTTGTGTTGGGTTCGCGCTTCCAACAGGTGGCAGCAGGACATTGTGCTGATGCTGTGTTTCTTTTTTTCAGGTTGAAAGACTTGGAAATCCTGAAGCCAAAACTAATGGCGTTGAGGGTGAGTTACTTTCCAACAATTTGACGCTTTTCGTGAAATTTGAGTCTGACAGTGGCTGTGGAATGTGTGTATCAGTGAGTCCTGAGGAGGGAACACAGCAGTTTCCTGACCGGGCTGCGATCCTGCGATGACGCCAAATTCTGCAAAATTTTCACACGCAAAAGGGAAAAAAACATTGACGTTCTCTTTGGGGCGCAATTCGTGGACGGATCCTCTTTTGATGAGAAAGACAAGTCCTCGGACATGAGTAAAACAAACACGTGGAACAGACTGCGCGCACACGCATCCAGACGCAAAGTCAAATTCGCTCTTTGGGGCGCGCGATTTGACCAGGATCCGAAGACCAAGAGGCGCTTTTGCACAACTTGAAACAACACAGCCATCATTTTTCTAGATTCACAGGAACTGTAAGAACGTGCACGCTCTTGACTTTCCACATTTCCCAAAGACTCGTGTGTTTCTTGCAAGGCTCCTCGGATTTGTGCGGGAGGAGCCTTCATCAAGCAGAGCCAGGGCGCCACAAAAGCCAGATTTGAGCTCCAGGCCAAAACGTAATAACTGCACTGATTGATCAGTCTGAATTTGCTCTCATGGTCAGATAAAGTTGGGGCGCACCCAAGCAGCAGGACATGTGACAGTGGTGTGGACCTGTTCCTTTGCTGTTATGAAGGGAACGAGCAATTTTTGTGTGTGCGAATGCACCTTATTAATTGAGAGCATTATGTGCACGTTACAGTTGTGATCCCTGAGGCCAGCGCAGGCCTGTTCTCTCCCATGGTCCGTCTCCTCGCATGCAGCGCGCATACATGTGATCGTGCTCGGTCGCGCTCGCACGTCCTGGAGCCTGTTCGTATCGTAGGCGGAAACGCTGTTGTTGACAGTTTGAGCAAAGCGTTCAGTGCTTCTTGCTACCTTTCGCAGTTGGGGACTGATTTGAAAGCCAGAAGGAAAAGGTACATTGCGTTGATGTGGCGGTTTTGAAGTGAACGCCCAAGAAGGAACACATTTCAGGTGCGTCAATTGAGAATGTTGTGCGTCAGACAGTGAGCGCAGAGAGAGGACTCGTGAACTCGGAATTCTGCTCAGTCAATGGGTCTTGTGTGTTTTGCAACACTCATCGACGTTTCTCAGTGGTCTGCGCGCGCGTGTACGTGCGTGCGTGTACGTGTGCGCGTGACATGTTTGAAGAAGTGAGCAACAGTGTGTAAGTGGAGGTCAATTGACCAATCAAGACGAGTAATTAGAGACGACTGCGCCAGATGCTGCGCACGGGGAGCGTTTGCGTCGCAGGTCAAGGGACGCTGGCCCTCCGTGAGAGGTCACACCAACCTGTGTCCTGTGCAGCAAGGAATGGGACATGAATCTAAGTGCACAACAGTCTGACTGGAAAAAGAAGCAAGGAAACTGAAGGATTCTCAGAACAGAAAACTTGGCCTCAGTGTGGACAAGAGTGCGCAGGATTGAACGCCTCTGTGTTCCACTGTGGATGAGGTGCTGTGCCTGGGTTGACGCCTCTGGATTGTGTGTTCCAGTGTGGATGAGGTGCTGTGCCTGGGTTGACGCCTCTGGATTGTGTGTTCCAGTGTGGATGAGGTGCTGTGCCTGGGGTTGACGCCTCTGGATTGTGTGTTCCAGTGTGGATGAGGTGCTGTGCCTGGGGTTGACGCCTCTGGATTGTGTGTTCTGCAGGAGCGGCGGAAGAAGGAAGCTGCGCGCGAGGCGAAGCGGGCCGCGATCCAGCGGGAGCGAGTCAACGTGCTGCAGCTACGGGTGAGTCTGCGGGCGGGGCTGGTGGAGGGCGGGGGGGGGAGGGAGGCGGCGACGTCCCGGGAGAGAGGGGTGAGGTGTGCCGTGACCCAGCGAGTCAGCGTGCTGCAGCTACGGGTGAGTCTGCAGGCGGGGCAGGAGCAGGGCGGGGCAGGGCGGGGCGGGGAGGACCCGGGAGAGAGAGGCGAGGAGCGGCGTGATCCACCGGGAGCGAGTCAACGTGCTGGATCTGCGGGTGAGTGACACCGACCCGAGCCGCCACCGTCGTCACCGCCGGCGCCGACACAGGCGCGGCTGACGGGGCTGGAGTCGTGCGTCAAGATACGTCGGTGACGGTGACGGTGTCTTTGGCGTTTCTATATGGAACCGAGGCACCGTGATGGAACACGTGGAGGAGACGAACCGACTGCGACCATCACTTCACATTCAGGGCAAACGCATAGATCTGTGACTGTGCAGAGAAATTAAATACGGATAAACACGCGTTTGTTTGTTTGGCATTGAATGAATGAGCTTGTGAATGTGAATGTGCACACACGTTCATTTGCGCGAATTTTCGGAATGGAAGGTAAATTCGTTGACACAGATGCCACGTATTTGTGGGAGTCGTGTTGGTAAATCCGCTGAACGCCTCAGACGTCACGCGAGATGGAGTCTGTCGCCGTGATCGAGGTTAATAAGCAGCGCGTGAGACAGAGACACGCCCTAACGTACTCCATACTGCTGCTGCTGCTGCATTTGCGACATCACTGTGTACACGTGCACTCGGCTCTGCTTCTCGCTGTGGAAATTCCTGCGCCACAAAATGATTGAGTGAAATTTGGGAATCAAATGTACCGAGGGGAATGGAATTTGATCATGGATCGTGAACGTGTACAAAGGGTGAATCAACAGCTTCAGCGATCAGCGACAGAGGTATGGACACGAGTTTGATGTGTAGTTGTAGTGACGGATCTACGTGTGTGTGTGTGGGGTGGGGGGTGTTGTGCGTGTGTGTGGGTGTTGTGTGTGTGTGTGTGTGTGTGTGTGTGATTATGTGGTGTTCCTCAGTTCGTGTGTGTTGGGGTCTAAATCCAACACAGAGAACAAAATAGATCTCGCAGGTCAGAGAGAGGGGGCGGGGCGCAATGCCCCCTTCCAGATCCGCGCCTGAACAAAAAGCCCCTGTTTGTTGCAGCACAGACAAAACATGGTCTGAACTGTGCAACTGTGTGGTTCAGACTTGACGCAACCACTGACGTCATTCTTGGGGGGGGGGGGTCCGGGGTCGCAACGTGTCAAAGCGATCTGTGTTACTCCGTGCTTTATCAGCGCATCCACATTCGTACTGTTTTGATTTTGGAGCTTCACGTTGTGCGCGACAGTGAAGCAGTTCGCACCTGACATGGCAGCAGCTGAAGTGAACAGGTAACGTCGAGTACGGTGAGCTACGGGTGACGTAAATACGTACGTGAAGTTGTTTTGTCGTGGCTCCTGCCGCTTGTTAGAAAGACAATGCTTCGTTGTTGCATGGCCATTAGGTCACTGTGGCTGTGTTGTGTTGTGAGTTGTAGACCAGTGTCGTTGTGTGCGTTTTTCGCTGCAGCACAACCCGAGTCTGATGGTGAAGACTCCAAGTTTTGCAGCTGTTGAACGTTGTCGTGTTTCGTTTGTGACGTGCTCTTTGAGTACTTGTGAACACGTGAACACGTGTAAGACGCAAATTTTGCGAGAATTTTCGGGTTTTGAAACGCTTGCAGTGTGCCATCCTCCACCATCACCGTTTTGGCATCTCTCGGAGAAGCTTCTAACTTCCTCAGATCCACAGGCTTGTTGTTCACATTTGTGTATATCAGTTTTTGGAATGGCGTGTTTGTGTCTATTTTGACTGTTTGCTATTTGCTGGTCTGGTGGAATTGCGATTAGACACGTAAGTTGTATGAAACTATTGATTCCACTTGAACCCTTCATTTGACACACATTGAAGACTTTCTGAACGATTGAATTGCGTTTTCAAACAAAAATTTGTCATTCCAATTGGAATTCTTTGTTTCATTTTCACTCTGGGCTTTTCCGAATGACGAGGGTCAGGACGCTTGCACGTGACGCAGTTTCACGGACACATGAGGACTGGATTGTGTTATCGTGTGATCTTTACACGTGGGAGTCCGTCCGTCCACTTCTCTCAGTCAAGTTGTGATCAGGCAAAATTGTGACAAGTTGCAAAATTTGTGTGAAGCTCGGACCCGACGGAAGCTTTGACTTTCTTCGCATCAACTGAAAAGGAACTGTGTGTGGATTTCTTCAGCACGAGGTGCTGAAGCAGTGCGGGTTGCCATGGGAACTTGAGGCGATGCTCGCCAACTGGCTGCGGACGGAGGAGGGACGCGTCGCCGACATGGACGTCGTCGCGGGGCGCCTCAAGCGGGAGCACGAGAAGGTGAGTGCGCATGCGCATGCGCATGCGCAGTCACAGAAGTGGGTCAGGTACCCTTGCAACGTTTCCCCAGGGATTTCTGTCGGTTGTTGGCTGTCCCATTCTGATATGTTTTGATCAAAGTTGGTCTTGCGCTTTTTGATCTTGTGTCAGTGTAACACAAAGGTGACACAAAGTCCTCTGAAATTTTGCTGACCGAATCATTCTCTGACACGCCAACTGGACGTCCGTCGTTGACCGGAAGTTGATGTGTCCAACGAACGAAGACGTCAGTTGATTTTGCCACGTCAGTGCTCGTACGCAGTGCTTTTAAAAAGCACATGTGCTTTTTTGTGTTTTTTTTTTTGACAAGCCACTTTTTTTGTGCTTTTTTATACTTTTTTTGGCCTTGAAGTACTTTTTTTCCTGATTTTGGGGAAATAATGATAAAAATGGTAATTTTTATATACTTTAAGTATTTCAAGAGAAATATTTTGGAGCTTTCCTCAAGATAATAAATCATATAATATAAGTTGCACACTTCTCAGGTATTTTGTACAACCTAAGTAAAGGTAAAATACTGCAGAAGAAATACTAAAATTAAAAAGGATACAAATATGTTTCTTTGAATTTTTATATAAATTTTTATAATATTTTAAAAAGTGCTTTTTTTGCTTTTTTTTTTTTTTTTGAAAATTTCCGTACGAGGACTGCCACGTACAGCTGCGAGGCAGAAGTCACAAAGCGTACATTTGATGTCTTTCTGAGCAAAAAGATGAAACAGGACGTGACTTCTTGCGGCCATACCTGGTGTGGGAAACTTTTGTAACAAACTGAAAATTTACGATGATGTCGCACGGCGCTCTCTCACGAAACGAATCGTCAGAACTTAGTCCTTCGGCGCTGAAAAGAAACACCAAAGCGCTTGCAAGAGAACATTTTCAGCCAGTCACACCCCGTGCAAATCAGTCAGTTAGAAACAAATTGTAAGAAGTTTTGCAAGTTTCTGAATTTCATGAGGTTCAATTGACACCAAAAAAAATTATCACGCGAAGTGTCCTGATCTGAGTGCTGCTGGTGCGTGTGGCGTTTTGGGTGACACAACAGAGGAACGAACGGATGTGTGTCCTCTTCTTCTCCGCACGACGACCTTCCCCTCCTGATCGGGTTCAGTGTGCACAGCGATAAAGTGCATCTTTGACTGCTCTTGCCTGAAGTCTTTTGTCTCCTTTGGATCAAGCCCAACTTTCTCGAGCTGACGATACATCTTCTTGTTCAAACTTTCCACTGATCTGCGTCGGATGAACTCAATTTGCTCAAGGTTAAAAGCACTTTGCGGGGAACACCGCTGCGCAGGCATCGGACGGACCTGGAGTGAGGGAGGCCACTCGAAACGCTGTATAGTTTTGTGTGTACGCAGATCCGACAGGATTTTGTTGAGTTTTGTGTGTTGACGCAGATCCGACAAGAGACAGCGCGGACGATCATCGAGGAACAGAAGCTCTCCAACGACGTGCGTGAGCTGGAGGAAGAGGCAGAGTCACTGCGCAAGGTAACGGAGACTCTGCTGGAGTTTTCTTCGGTTCGGGATCCGCAGCGAAAACGTTGATTTGTTTGTTCCATTGTGCCATGATGTGAGTTGGAAATTTATTGGACAAACGAAAGCGGGATCAGACACATTTTGAAAAAAAAAAAAATAAAATAAAGAAACATCTCACCGCGTCGCCGATGTTGAAACGTCACTTTTGGAACCAGGATTTTTTGACGTTGGATCATTGCGTGGGTGGCGCGACGTCAGGGGGGGGGGGTTCAAACGTCGTGCGTGAACTCCGTTGCCAACCTGCTCTGCAGTATCAGTTTCTGATTGGGTGTGGATCACCCTGCAGAAGGCAGTCACCGTTTCACACCAGCTGGGATATTTTTGACGTTCATGTTCGCTCATCTCTGTTACAGAAACGTCAGAGAAACAGCCTCATCAAAGACATCGACCCTTTCCACCAGCTGCACGAAGAACGGAAAGGTAAGAAACGTTTATTTTCTCAAAACGTGTGGAGTTGTTGTATTGTGTGATGAGGTCGGATGAATTGCGACGTGTTACCCGAAGCTGGCGGGACTGAATGAAACGACTCTCAAGTTTCTGCTCGTAAATTCGAAACCAACAAATTTCACGTTGCTCTTCAAAAGTGTTTGCGCAAGGATAGAAATTCAGGTGCGAATGTCATTAGATTGAGAATTACTCTTCAGTCGGCGACGGCTGAAGTGACACACACACTGCGCTAAAAACGAGATATTTACCGAGTTACTGTCAAAATGAAATTCCTCAGATGGGTTTTGAGTTTGATCTTGACATTCCAAGGTGGTGACTGCTTTTTCACGGTGTGAAATTCTCGCCATGTTGTCTTTTCACCTGGAGGACAGGAATTTTTAAGAGCTTCACGAACAGTTCCACTCTGGCAGTTTTCAAGAGACAACAAGACCACATCCTGCGTCGAATTGGAACTTTTCAAGTTTGTCAAACTGGTTCGTAAATTTGTAAGTGGCTGGCGAAGACTTGAAAAAGCTACCGCAAATTGACGCCAGGAAAAAGCCCTTGGCGTGTGAACGAACGAGGTTTCCTCTCAGAATCTTCTCTTTGCTCCATTTCGCGCTGGTTTTGTTCATTGCGCAGACATTGCCAACGGCACAGAGCAAAAGACTGAAGAATATCGTCACTTTGATGTCGTGTCCTCAGAAATCCTCCAGCGACATTTATTGAAAATTATGCGCAAGTTATGCGGGAGATGAAGCCATCATAACCGTGGGACAGTCGAGACGCGTAAAGCAAGAGCGCTCAGGCCGGTTTGGGTCTTCAGTTCAGTTCGGCGCGTCCACTTCTCTTTCGGATAACGTGGATCTGGACTGACTTCTATAGCGGAGTGCACGTGACAACGGACCATTGTTCCGTCGGTTTGTCTGGATACACTTCACTCGGCGACTTCACCAACATCTCATATCCACAGGACAAGTAAACAGCTTTCTTCAGCATTGCTCTCCAATTGGTTTGATGTGCACGGTTGATGATCCTCTAGGGATACAACAGTTCTTGCCCGATTACCTCTCGTACAGTTTGAATTGCCGTCTTTACTTCAGGCTTGGAGTGCAGAATCACATCATTGGTTGCCAGTCTGACGAGAATGGCCTGCAAGAAATTTGCTGGATTTTTAGCCCAAATCAGAGAAAACACCTTTAACTCAGGCAAATGTACTTCACACAGTTGTTTGTCTGCGTGTGATGCAGTTTCAGATTGATTCGGTCACCAAATGCTCCCCTCTCCTTCAGGAACAGTACTAGTGATAATGTAAGATTGTCCCACTCACCCAAGAACTCGCAGTGGGTGGGAACGGGTTGGCTCCGGTCAGAGTCTCAAAGTACTGCCAGATAGCTTTTTCGGCTTCCGAGCTGCTCGCTGCTTTCCGAGCTGCCACCTGCTGGTAGACCCTGGCACGATGAGCCCGCTGTCCAGCTTGCTGCTGTTGTGGAGGCTGAGGTGGTGTGTTTGCGACAATGTCAACGGTGACTTCGATGAAAAGCTCCATAACCCTAGAGCGAAAAAAATTCTTTCTGATCGTTTGTTTTGACGGGTTAGAGTCTACACAACTTTATTTTACGTCGTCTAGAACAACTCTTCACGTCAGCAATTCCTTTTGGATCTAAATTTATCAAACGTTTCTATTCAAAAACTCTTTTGTGTTCCCGCTGTTTTGAAAGGCATTTTCATTCAAAGAAAAAACAAAACTCACTTGTTGTTGGCCATTGCTTGCAACATAGTTTCATCTTCCACAGAAAGTTCTTCTTCGACTTCCTGGTCTGCTGGACAGGGTAGTTCCAAGCGTGGTCGCTTCTTTGCAGACTCCGGGGGTGTAAGTGGGTCCCCTCTTTCTTCTTTTGGCGGGGTTAACTGAAAACAACGTTGGTAGACTTGAGCGACAATTGAGGTTCCATATAATTTGAACATTTGTTTCCAGGAAGTTCCAACAAAGGGAGATTTTTCAGCAACAAAACTTTATCAGAGGCATCTAGACTCTAGTGTCAGTTAAGAACCTTACAAAACTAAACAAAACTGCTCAAGTAACGTTACCTTCGTGGGCTCGGCCATAAACACAACTTCGAACTTTTTCACAGTTGTGTTCGGACTGAGCAATGGCAGACTGACCTTTAAATTTCCCGGTCCTGCGGAGTGGTGACATCTGGGCCCTATTTCTCGAAAGTACAACAAATGCATATAATATCAATGCAACTGTATGGCAGTTTGTTGACAGAAAATCTTCATCTGATTTGGTTTTCACAAATTTCAGTCTTCAGTAGTGTGCTGCGTCCAACATGGAGGACAAAGAAAACAAATCTGCCAAAACAAATGAAAAACAAGAGAAGCAGTGCACAGGGCAACTGCAAGTGTGAAGTCCCCACATTGTTTGCTTTGGTGGTCTTATCCCAGGCCAGTACCATCAACCACCAATAATGGGACAAAGGGGGATATCTTGCCTCAGATGCCATATACTTGGCCTGAGATGCCATATACTTGTGTACATAGGCAGACAATATGGACCAATTATCCCAGGCCAGCACCATTGGCCACCAATAACCCCTACAGGGGGGGCGTGATGGGACAAAGGGGGACATCTTGCCTCAGATGCCATATACTTGGCCTGAGATGCCATATAC
>JAAUXT010121898.1_pt1 | contig 13681 bp, 12 predicted proteins | sample 7278171 | NCBI WGS metagenome assembly JAAUXT01 (sample SAMN14350112, study PRJNA611818) | marine sediment metagenome | isolation source: surface marine sediment (1.8m) | place: French Polynesia: Moorea | collected 2018-08 | reverse complement strand
AGTCGAATGCGTTGCAAGGGTGTATGTTCGACAGAATTAGACTACAACTGTAGTAAGAATAGCTCAATGATGAGTATGCATGAAGCGGTGAATGAGATATAAATGCCCAGATGAGATGAAGCTGCTGAGGGTGAAGGAACTGCTCAGGGCGCAGAGCAGGATCTCCTCTGGTTGAACCAACAGCACGGCACAAAAAGTCTGCATTGGTTATCGTACCACTGCACCGACTCGGAAGACTGTCACAGACGTGTGACAGCCGGACATTAGAGATTAAACTGAACTGCGTCAAACTCACGAAGAGTCGACAACACCGGTTTCACACTTAAAGGGACAGAACATTATGTGTGCACGTTTGCAACATTTCCTGATGCATGCACTTCTGACACAACTGGAGAGTTCAGAATTGGGAAACGTGCGCAGGAACTCAGAGGCAGCTGAACTTGGAGTTTCACGTGAAGTCACGTGCAGTGTCGGTAAAACTGCGTGTCGTTCCTTGAAGGTTTCCTTCCTTCCTGTCTCGACCCCGACCCTTCGCACGCACACGCTCGCGAGTCAAGCTCGTTGATTGCCAAGAAACTTTCCGTCTATCACCCGTCACGCCAAAGCAACCAATGTTTCCAAAGTTCTTTAAACTCTGGTTGGATGTTTTGACCTTGGGTACCTGAAACTGACTTTCATACTCGTACAAGCACAACAATGTCCTCTGTTTTTGATCTTGATGGTGTAAATTTTTAATGGGAGGGGGTAGAACCCTGCTGACAATGTTACTGTTGATCAGACAGTGGTTTTCAAACATAGCCACCTCACCAAAGCCACAACAAACGCCACAAAGCCCTGACAGGACCATCTCTGATCATTGACAAGTCGCGTGTCGTCTGACGGGTGTTCACCGCAGGCTTGTCCTGACAATGAGGGGGAACACCCACAGTGGGAACGGCGAACATCAATGCTGCATTAAGCTGTGATGAAGCAATTGCGTAGTGACATTCGTACAAGACAAACGACATCCACATTCCAAAACAAAACAGTTCCAACCTTGAAACATCAGACAGCCAGAGGTGACGCTCTGACAACAACTTTGCTTTCAGAACTCTGCTTTCAATAAATATCCTCGTCTTTTTGATGTGGAATTGTGTGCAAATTTGCACCCAAGGCGAGGGACTCAGACCCGGTGTCACGGTCCAAAGAGACGTCGGCTCGGACGGGCCTGGGGCCTCACAGAACCCGGACTGGAGCCGGTACTGTGAGACCTCAGGCATCCCAGTATGTACCACTGGCACTGTGAAGCCTGAGGTCTTGCAGTTCGGGAGGTCTCTTGGAACCTTCATTCCTTTCTGTCTTATGTTCCCAGAGATGCGTGTGTGTTTTTCTTTCGGGGTCCTTTGGAACCCCGACTCAAGAGAAGTTACCCTTGTGCTTAAACCGCCAGATGAACACGAATACATGTAGTTTTCTTCGGCCTGTTCCGTTCTGTGTCTGCTTTTGCCACTGTGGCTCAGACTGAAGCTGAATAAAAACTACCCAAGCTGCGCGCAATTGATTCATTTGCACAACTGTCAAAACCAAGTTGGCCCTTGAGGCTCACAAAAAAATCAACAGTCTGAACATCAGACCATTTACAAACTTTCGCTGCCTTTGGGTGGATCCAGGGAGCCCTGAGCCCTGATTCCCAAACGCCTTTTATATCACAGGTACCAAATGTTGCCATTGTGAAATTTTAAAGTTGAAGTCAAGCCCCTGGACCTCCACAAACCAATGCATTCCCACATTGGACACCTCGTAGGGTCAGCCTTGACCGAGACTTTGGTCGCCCCGACCCTGGATCCACTCGGGACTGGTCTGTGTCTGGTGTTGCTATGGTGACCCAGATTGAAGGCAAAAACAACCTGTGCTATCGCATTCATTCATTCGCACAACAGCAGTTATGCAACCTGTTATGACTGAAGTGACCCACGAGACTCATACCAACTGTCTGAACATCCCACTGCTTGCAAACCTGAAAGCCACGCATTCAGCACACGGAGTTGAATCCACAATCCGTTGAATGATCTGACTTTGGAAGCAGCGAGAGGCCCTCGGCCTGTTTCTCAGTCTCAGTTCGGTCCTGGCTCTTCGGGTGTGCCACTGGCTCTTTGGATACAGCATACCCAAGCTTCTTGGGTATGCTACTGGCTGTCTGGGTGCAACCAGGAGTAGTGCAACCAAAAGGCAGCAGTACACCCAACGAACTGGTTTTGTTGTACCCAAAAAGCCAGTAGCTCACCCGAACAGCCAAAGGCTGAACTGAGACTGGAAGCAGGTGGAGGTAACACATAAAGCAGTGCACGCAACACGAGTTTCACGATCACGCTTTTCAGGAATATATGACAAGCACAACCCCAGGTCTGAGGCCCTTTCCAAATGACAACATCAAGTCTCAAGGTGCGATCTCTCTGGTGCTCGTTTTTGTCAGCATGGAAATAATTTCCGAATTTGCTCAAATTTCCTTTTCACTGTGAAGCCTCGATGGAAATGACACGACTGTTCGCTTTCTTTTTTGATGAGTTGCTCGACTTTTTTGCGAATGAAGGAACCTTGTCAATGTGAGAAGCAACCAGGGCTGAGGCGGGCGCAACGTTTCCAAAAATACGAGATGTTTTCTTTTGTCTTTTTGCAGTGACAAGTGGAAACATCTCAAACAGCGTGTCCTGAGTTTGACATCAAGTACGAACAAGAACCTGTCAGTGTGTATTGTCAATTCACTCGGAAGAATGTTCACTGCCAGTATGGCTGAGCTTGCGCTGGTCCCCGTTGGGATGACACCCCAGGGTCCATCCGATTTCCCGCACTGTAGTGTCTGGACCTCTGCTGTGTTGGAGACGTCAAGTCTTTTCCCTCACAAATTTCAACAAAAAAGGGGTCACGCTGTTCTGTCCACTTCGGTTGGTCAACACATCTGGTGTTGAAACCGCAAAACGATTCTGTTTCCGAAGTCGTCCCTCCTTTGTTGATGAACAATACGAGGCCAACTTGCGGCCAGCCGTAAACACGCAGCACGGTTCGTGTGCATCAACATCAGTGGTTGTGTTTTGTGACTGAAATTGGAGCCGCACACAAATTGACAATGTCAGAAACAGAATAGGTGCGCGTATTGATGAAGTGAAGGGTGAACCCACTGCTGAGTGACGTCCACAATCTGCACTGCGTGCAACGAGTCGAACCGCATATCGGACTGGTGTGCGTGTCCTGGAGTTGAAGTGGACGTTTACAAGGGCGTAACCAGGCTGTGGTCAGGTGAAATGTTTCACACACAACAATAGAAATCAGGCAAAGCAGGTGAAACCTGTCCAAAGAGACAAGACAGACATGACAGACCACCTGCTTTTGTGTCTTGTTCTTTTCTGTTTTGATCCTTCATAGACGTCTGTATTTCGCCATGATTTGCGCACCTGACGCAAAGTTTGCAGGGGGTCATTAAACTTTCGGGGCCAGGGGCACGAGATCCAGCCCCCCCGACCCCTGCACCTGATCAGCCGGTCGCACTGACCCAGCCGCTTTTGTGGGCTGCGCTTGTAAATTCATAACGCAGCAGCACAACTCTCTTATCTCAAGTGCACTTCTCAATGTCCTCAACACACAGACGTCTGGACAAAGCGGCAGATTTGCAGTTGTCGCTCTACACTTTCCACGGGACGACCCAAGATCAGATTACCGTATCCACCCACCTGTGAGGTGCACCCAAGAAAAGACGCACCGTTGCTTTTCCTTTGATTTTCTGATTCATGGTCTTGTCCACCATACCAACTGGTGAGGCCAGATACATCAAACCAACTGGCCAGGCCACAAGCACCACACCAGCTTGTGAGGTAGGACTCACCACAACAACTGGAACTGGTGAGGCCAGATCCACCACACCAACTGGTGAGGCCAGATATGCCACACTTTCTGGTGGAGCCGGATTCACCACATCAACTGGTGGACTACGAGCCCAAAATTCCCCAAAGGTGCGTCTTACACACGGGTGTATATAGCAGATTCTTGATTGGACCGAGCGCACCTCGCACAACGTTGAGGGCGGTGGCTTCGTCTGACCTCACAAAGCGTCCTATGATGACCCAAATTTTGCAACTTTGAGGTCCTTGTTTCCTTCTCTTTTGAAAACTACCACCTTTTCCCTCTGGTTCGTTCGGCTTGTTGGGTGCGAAAGGAAAGACATCTGCCTTTTGAAATGCAGTGTTTTTGACGTCCCCGTGTATCTGATGCGTCTGTTGGAGCCGGCGGTGCGCAGCCACCAGGTAAAGGTTCAGCAGAAGCAAGCAATGGTCACTGTGTTGTGGTGAACACACCAGACGCACTGGAGACACCGGACGAACCGGTGGACACAGTCCTGTTTTCCCACTTCTGGGAGACAGGGTCCCGCCAGCCCAACTTCCAGTTCCGACAGACCATCACTGCAATAACCAGACCAACCCCTGATGCAACAACTTCCAATTCTTTCAGACTCATATTTCCTGAAATTACCCAACGTGCATCACAAAAACAAATGGAAGCCAATACCCACGACACAAAGCTTTTCTCCAGCCAGCAGCTTTTGTCCAAAAGCGGAAATTTTCCCTCTGTCTGCTTTATGTGTATTGTTTCTGCGTGCTTTGTTTGCAGGTTCTGCCCATCGCGCTGATGTTATGATGACGTAGGGCCGGAGTGTGTAACTACGGTCCGTTACCAAGGTGACAGCAGAAGCCACTTCCTGTTTCCACCACGACAGCGCTCAAGCCTTGGAGACAGGTGAGGTCATTCTCTCCCGATTCCAGTTTTGGGGATAATAACAGGGGAATAACGAACAACGGCCACTTCACCTGTCTTTTGTCACAATTTCCTATTGTTCTTTGAAGTAATTTGACATCAGTTTTGCCCAGCACACACACACACACACACACACAATGAAACAGGGTTGTTGAGCAAACGTTGTCTGCCAGGACCAAAGCTGTCAACCAAAGCCAGCGAAGTTCGGACACTCGTGTGTGTTATGACAACCCCCTGGACAGGTCGACTGACACTGTTTCGGCCGAGCAGATGAAAAACTGGCCGTGAAGCTGTGTTTGTCATCGCAACTTTTCGACCCTGATTTTTAGGTTTCTTTCCTGGGGGCTATTCTTTTTTCTCCTTTCTGCGCAGAGCTCTGGGTTTTGCTGCGTTTGTCTGCGTCGCACATAAAAGAATAGAATTCTGTGCTGCAAAAAAAAAGAACAGGATTCTGCATTTCTTGGCGCCTCATGTCACGTGATCTCTCGAATGGTGGGTTTCTCAGAAGTTGAGAAGAAGACTGTTTTTTCCGCTATTTGTGCTTTAATTGACACATTTGAAGAAGAAGAAAACAAAGTAGAAAGTCGGTGGAGTGAGAGGAACAAAGTGGTCAAGTCGTTGGCGTTATTGAGTGTGTGAGTATCATGTTTTGACTGGGTTGAAAGATGCAGCATCTTGAGTTAGATCTAGTCTAGTCTAGTCTTGTCAAACGGTCGTGGTTGTATGAAAGAAGCAGGAAGCAGGAAGCAGGAGAAACACATGAAATGTACTGAGTTGAATTTCTGTCGAAATGTACAGACCCCACTTGGGCTGAATTTGTGTCGAAATTTATGGACCCCCCCCCACTGGTTTTCACTGGATTCAAAGATGCAGCGTCTCGAGTTAGATCTAGTCTAGTCAAAGGGTCGTGGTTGTACGAAATGAGTTGAATTTCTGTCGAAATGTACGGACCCCACTTGGGCTGAATTTGTGTTGAAATTTATGGACCCCCCCAACTGGTTGTACTTGCACAGGTGTCGAGAAGATGTACCCAAGCAAGAAGGATTTGTGGACAGTTTGACAAACTACACGAAATCGCAATGGGTAGAGTTTTTCCACATGGAGGCTTCAACTGCTCAGTGTCTGTTGCAAGAGATTGGTCCATGGTACAAAGAGAAGGCAGGTCGGGGAAGATCTTCTGTTCATCTGCAAGAGCAAGTTCTGATGCTCTTGCATTTTTGTGCTCATCAAGGGAAGTATGGACTCTTGAGTGAAAAGTTTGGGATAATAAGGTCATGTTACCATCGCTGTGTTGATGGTCTTCTTGACATTTGTGTGCAGAACTTGTTGCCCAAGTACATCAAGTGGCCTTCTGCTGAAAGACAGAAGGAAACGGCATTCTACTTCAATGAGAGGTACGGATTCCCAGGGGTCATAGGTGCAATAGATGGGACACATATCACATTGACCAAGCCCCCTGGAGATTGTTTCCCGGAGGATTACTTCAGCATAAGAAAGAAGATTTACACAATGTTGCTGCAGGTGAATATTGAGTTGTGTTGCAAAAGTTGGTTCATTCAAGGTCATTGTCAGTTGGTGTAAAAGAGACCAGAAAAAAAATTACGGACCCCACCCACCGCTGAAGTGGTGCTATTGAGTTTTGTCACTTACCTGGAATTTCTATCAGAAGTCTCGCCCCCCCCCTTTTCAACTGTTTGAATGTTGTCAGTGTTCACCATGCATTTAATTTCTTTCAGCTCACTGTTGTTGAGGATTTGACAATCACATCAATTGATGTTGGTCAACCCGGCAAAGCCAATGATGCAATGGTTTTCAAAATGTCCAACTTGTGGGTTCCAAGTGGTGGGTGTGTGGATCACATTGTGTCAAATCCGGATTTCCATCTGCTTGGAGATGGGGCTTATCCAAGCAAAAGTTATGTCCTGAAGCCTTTCCGTGATGCAGGAGATCTCACAAGGTCACAGAGGAAGTACAATTTTGTGCATTCCTCCATCAGAAGTATGGTGGAACGTGGTATCGGCAGGCTAAAGGGGAGGTTCAGGTGTTTGCATTTCCTTGATGTGTGTACGCCTGATAAGGGAAAAAAATCATTGCTGCCTGTTGTGTACTGCACAACTTTGCCATATTGAAGAAGGATCTGATTGAAGAAGAGCATGATGACAATGATGGTAGAGACCCAGTTGCACCAGAGGATGTTGATGCCACATTCGGTGTGGATGATGCAGGAGTGGACAAACGTCAAGCAATTATGAGATCTCTGTCCCAGTAAGATTGGGTTGCAAATGTTTGTTGTTGAGTTGCATTCCATGTTCCTTTCGATGTTGACAGGTGGAAATGAAATTTGCGGACCAACCCCCCAACCGCCAGTACACACATGACATGACACGATGTCTTATATTCTTCTTTGCTTTTACAGGTGATTCCGTTTCTTCGTGTCCAGCCCACAACATGTCTGCAAGAATCCCGAATCCTTACCATTGCAAAGTGAGTAATTTGGCATGACATGCACACACACAAGGACAAAAAACCCAAAAACAACACAACAAAACAAACCTCCCCTGCCAGGGTTCCACGCCTGGCCAGGTTACAGGAGGAACAAACCCCACGCCCACCTCCCCGGGGTTCTGCTTTTTCCAGCACGGGCAAGTGCCACGAAGACGTCTGTCACTGACAGCCATCGTCAAGGCCATAGATCGAGACCAAATCCAATACTTGGTTCTCAACCGCGACAACACCGGAACTGGTGTCGGTACAAGCAAACAATGAAGTGCGCTATGCAATGAATGCAAGTACCAGGCCTGCCCGGCCAACAGTCAGTACTTGTTGGTGTACTGAAATAGTGGCAGTTGTGATAACTGGCTGTTCCTGGTGTGGCTTGCAAACTTGTAGCACACAATTAAAAATGTTTGCAAGACACAAAGGTGAATCATATTTGTGCTCGTGACAACAATGACAACTGTGAACATTTCTGGGTTTTTGTAATTCGCAAATTTGTCCCGACTTGTGATTATTGACAGAATTTCGTGTCATGCACAATTTCTTCACATGATGTCCTTCACCTCATTATCATAAAAGTTTTGTCTCTGTGAAATTTTCAGTATGTGGATGAAAATGGGATTTGGAGGGATGTTACGAGCAAACCTTTCCCCGATCCTATGCATTGCAAAGTTAGTCCTGCACAGTTACTCCCTGAATCACATACTCAATGAATTGCAGTCACAAGAGAAAAATTTGGGTCAATTCTTCATCATCTTGACTTGACAATGTTTCACCTGTCACATTTCAGTGTCTATGTCCTTATCGTGTGTGGGTGGATGTCCTCATCTGGGCTGACTTACATGACTGTGAAGTGCATCTGTCATCAGCTTTGCCAGATGGTGTCACGGAGTGTGTGTGGTGCAAGCCCAAGAGATATTTCCTGACAGATGACAGTTACCTGTCTCATCTCAGGGATCATCATGGGCCACCCTTTCTCAAGAGGACACTGATGGTTCGTCATCTCAAGAAGGTGTGTGAGAGGTGTCATAAGAAGAAGTGTGTGCAAGGAAATGCATATGCAAATGTGCCAAATTTTAATTTTTGTGTTCATTTTTCAGTGAAAATGCTGATGAGCATTGTTGGACCAAGACAAGAAGAGAATTGTAAGTGTTGGGGCATTTCATTTCATGCTCAATGTCCAGAAAGTCGCATTCCTCCTTTTAATTGTCTGTCCATCTTCAATGCAAATAGATAGGGCGCGAGGTTCATTTTGTGCTGAACGTCCAGAAAGTCGCATTCCTCCTTTTAATTGTCTGTCCATCTTCAATGCAAATAGATAGGGCGTGAGGTTCATTTTGTGCTGAACATCCAGAAAGTTGCATTCCTCCTTTTAATTGTCTGTCCATCTTGTGTTTCTTTTTCAGAGTTCGTGTTCTTTATTGTCCAAGATGTCAAAGCAGAAGAAGCATGACACTTACGCGGAGATGCAGTTGTTCTCATCGGAGTGGAAGAAGCATCCGTTGCTCTACAATTCAGAACTCAGAGACAGCAGTTTTCATCGAGATTACAAGAAAACTTTGGAGTGTATTCACAATGCTTATGTGGCCATATCCAAGGTGTGCAAGACATCTGTTGCTGATGTGAAGAGGCGCAAGACTAAGTACAGAGACGGTGTGATGAGAGTTGTAGCTCAATTCAAGAAGGATTTGCAGGATGGAAGTACTGACTTGCCTGTGCCAGCCATCACCAAGCTTCTATGTTTTCCTTGGCTCATGCTGTTTTGTGAACACTTTGACAAGAGTGTCATGGGAGATGCGAACTTCATCATGTACACTGAGAAGTACTTGAGCATGGCATGCAAGAAGGCTGTCAGAGAGAAAGACGCAGAGAAATTGAAGGAATGTGACAAGCTGGAAGATGCGTACTTGAAAGTGACTGGCAAGAAGCCATTAGATTTATTCCAAGCTGATGAAGTGGTGTTTTCACCAAACGTTTGTCTCCTGCCTGACGGACAGGCATTGCTTTTCGACACGGAAAGTGCACTGCTTGACATAACTCCTGTGGAGGTTCAATTTGGTACCATTTTGTGTGACAGGCAAGATGATGCATGCAAGCCTGATGAACATATGTCTCATGAAATCAAAGTGCCTCGGACATCCATCATACACAAACTGAGGCAAGTGACTATCGCTCGTAATTCTTTGACATCCTGCAAGAAATGTATTGTTGCAAAGCGCTCATCCATGATCGACATTCTTGCTGCACAGTTTGCCTTGATGGAAGCAGGTCATTGTGTTGGACAGTCCACAAATGTGCAAGAATTTTTGTTGTCATGCCGTCTCAAAGATGTCATTGATGACACGAAGCCAATTTTGCTTGAGTGTGGCCAGTTGGAGGAGCAGTTCAATGTGGTTCGGAACCAGTGTGTACAAATGTTGAAGGCACCTGGCTTTTTGCACCCATTGCAAGAGTGGTCGTGGATTCCCATTGATGACTGGGCATGGTTGTGCAAGCCCAAAGGTGACGGGACATATTACTTTGAGAAACACTTCCTGTAAGCATCCAAGATTGATGAAGCACTTGTTTGCGATCGTGTGTTGTTGGCTTTGGGGGGGGTGAGGGTCCGCAATTCTTGTCGTTGTTTGAAACAAGTGGAAAATTCACTTTTGATGAAGTACATGTTCGCATGTTGTTGAATTTTTTTTTGGGGGGGGGGTCCGCAAAAATTGTCGTAATTTCAAACAACCAGAAAATTCACTGCTTGCAACTCGTGCATTGACGAAGTACTTGTTCGTGTGTTGTTGGTTTGGGGGGGCTCCACAATTCTTCTCGTCATTTCAAATATGAGTCGAAAAAGAAACATCACTTGCACTGTTTTAAATAGTGTATTGAGAAACTTTTTCAAAACAGTAACAATGATAAATAAATCATCACCAGCTCGGTTTCTTTGTCAAAACAAAAGACTTGCTTTCTTGTATGTGTCTTGCGCACACAACTACAGGCGTGCCTGCAAACGGGGCCCACATTTGATCTGTGGGTTGTTTCTCTTCAACAAATGCCACTCTTCCAAGCACCATGGACCTGGGTTGCAGTTGAACTGCACAAGCTTGAAGCAGTTGTAAAAAATTTGCTGAGCAAAGAAATCGCTCATGACACACTGCAGGAGTAACACACGAAGGTTCGGCATGTGAGTTGTGAATCTCCACACGTCCAAGCTGGACACTGTGCTCACACCCGTCAAATCAAGTGTGTGCAGCATCATAGCTGGCCTTGCTTCCACACTTGTCACAAAGGAATCAACATCAAACTGGGGGCAATTGCGGAACAACAGTACCTCCACTTTGGGGGTGTGTCGCATGAAGTAACAGTACTCAAAATAAGGTGAGGATACAAACAGAAAGCGCAGATTGATCATTCTGCTCAGACCACCTTCCGCAAAAGTGACAATGTACGTTGCTGTTCTGCCAGTGTGGTCAAATCTCACTGACTCAATTTTCTCCGCAAATTGTTGCAGGAAGATGAATGTGTCATTGTGGTATGTCCAGTTGTTGGTCAAACTGATGCTTCTCCAGATGCGCTTGTCATCCACAAAACCTGAGAAGTGTCGATGGGCCATGGCGAAGTTGTGCACTGAACGAGGGTCCAGGAATGTGCAGATTGACACCAACACTTCTTCAGGTAGAGCAAGTATCTGAAATCACAAGTCACAACATGAGTACAATTCAGGACTTGTTGTACAACTTTCAAGATGACTTGACTAAATTGCTTTTCACTGTCTCATTCATCTTTGCCCATAACTTCAACCTCCTCAGCACTTGCACCAACCATCTGAATGGAAACATGAACATGTAACATATGTTGTACCATGTTGTATCAACCGAAGTCGAATCTCTGTTGCACATGCAGTACCTTTGCAAGAAGGCCAATCAATTGCTTCTTGAAAATCTTGTTTTCATTGTGCATTTGAGCTGCAGCTTTGTCCTGCATGGAAGCAACTGTGTTAGTGTTTCAAATAAAGTGGTGATAAGTGTAACAATTGTTTTCTTTCCCAGGGGGGGAGGGACTTACGGAAGACTTGAGATACATCAAGACTTGGTCCACTTTGCTGCCTTTCCCACTTAGTTTCTTGCTTGCTGAAGGTGCTGAAGGAACAATGGCATCATTCCCTTTGACCTCTGCATCATCAGGTATTGTGTCTGACTTGAAGGACGAAATACTCTGAAGCTGAATCATGGGCCTTCTCCCTGCAAACACGCAATGGTACTGTGACATAAGCAAAACTGTGAAGGTGACATACTGTTGCAGTGAGTCACACAATGAATGCACTGACCAATGACTGCAGAGATTCTTGCTTCCAAAGGCCAGTGATGAAGGTCACTGGCACCACTGTGACATGACAGCTCACACTCCTTGAAGCGTCATTCCATGTGTGTCAGTTTGTTGTCCACATTTTTCCACGCCACATTCAAGCCGAACCATTCATCTGTTGAGAGAAAAAAGAATTGTCATGAACATCAAACTGAAAAAGAAAATTTAGAACGTTCATATGGAAGAGGAAAGATTGACTTGGCACTTACTGAATAAGTTTGTGATTTTCTGCAGAACTTGTGGTCGTGTGAAATTTCCCTTCCCATGGTAAAGCTCCTCTTGTAAATCCTCAACGTAAGACCACAATTGGTTGGTTTGTTCGTCAGTCCACTTGTGCCCAACTGGTTCAAGCCCAGCTTCAGCTCTCACTGCGTCACCTGAAAGAACAAGTCACAAAGGATTCTGGTCATTCAAAAAAAAATTAACAAAGACAAAACCCTTGTATGATGTTAGTACCAGCACCACTTGTGCTTGGTCCATCCTTCAGCGTGACGAGTGTACCCTTCTTTTTTTGCTTGGCCTGCTTGGTTGGAGCTATGAATTGTGCATTGGCACTGCCTGCAAACGTACAAAAAAACTGTAATTGTGGACCCCCCCCCTTTTCATCATTTACAATATTTGCACAATGGAAACCCGGGTCTTACGTTTCACCATTTTCCCTTTTGGTACTGGAATGTTGTGCAAAGAAACCATCACAGTTGCTGCCTCTTGACGATTTTGTTCCTCCTCCTTCAGTTCACCTTTCCGAAGTTCAGTCACAGCATGAACCACTTCCTCACCCGTAATGAAGCAAATGTTGTCTGGCACTTTTTCTCCGGCTTTCGTATCAGTGTACACAGCTGCCATAAATTGCAGAAAGTGACGATCTGAAAAGGAACAAAACAGACAGGGGTCCACAAATTCTGACCACAGGGGCTGCACACGGGGGTCCGCATTTCATGGTGACCCGGGTTTTTTTTTCCCGGGCCTCCAAAAAGTCAAGCTCCTCCCCCCCTGTTCAACCAGCACTGCCGAGAAACTTCCGTTTCAAACTTGAACAGGGAAAACTTGAAATAACTCTCGATGTCCACAGGCCCACATGAACTGAACAAGCATCTGACCAAGTCCAGCTTCTGGTGTTCTTCAAAACGTATTTGCAATGTATGGAACTATTACTGAAGATGTTATGAAGTGAGTTCATGACTGCAACTTTTTTTTTGACTGGGGGTCCGCATTTCTTGAAAGAAGCAAAGAACAGCGCACAACCTGATTAGGAGGGGGGGTCCACATTTCTTTTCATCACACATTGAGATAAGATCTAGAGTCTACCTTGTTTCTGTTTCCACTTTGACACATCCACAACATGCTTCAGTTTGCATTTGATGACAATAGTCAGCTCTTGAAGTTTGAAACTCACTGGCAAAATTTCCTATAATATATATATTCATGTTTTGGTACCAAAAAATTGAACTCGTTTTCTCCATATCATTGACATTTTCCATTTTCATTTTAAATTTACCTCTTCTTCTGGTGCAGACGACATCTTGGCAGTAATGTCAAGGTCATCTCCATGTGCAGCTTCACCAATCCTGCTTCACTTCCGGTGTTTACATTGGATTCGCAGTCATTTTGTGTCAGTTTTGCTAATAAGCAAAGAAAAAACAACCAAACAAAGAAAAAACCTGAAAAACACAGAGCGGACAGGTGCTCTGCATTTCTGCAACGCAGAGAAACGCAGAACGTGAAACGCAGAGGAAAAAAGAACAGATTTGAGACGCAGAAATCCGCAGAATTGCGACGCAGAGCGTAAAAAGAATAGCCCCCTGGTCTTTGCTGTAAGAGGGAAAAATCCGTCTTGCATCGAACAATCAGGTTTCGCACACACACGCACACGCGCACACACATACACATACACATACAGTACTGCCTGCGAGACAACAAAAGCGTTTTGCCCTTTCATTCCCTTTCCTGGTTGTTAAGTGATTTGAGGTGGGTTGCACGATTGGGCTCAAATGAGCCAAATCGGTGCGAGCCAAATCAAAGCACCTATAGGCAGCCTCTTCCAAAAGTATGT
>JAAUXT010005982.1_pt1 | contig 13681 bp, 8 predicted proteins | sample 7278171 | NCBI WGS metagenome assembly JAAUXT01 (sample SAMN14350112, study PRJNA611818) | marine sediment metagenome | isolation source: surface marine sediment (1.8m) | place: French Polynesia: Moorea | collected 2018-08 | reverse complement strand
GCCAAGGCGCAGGCCGTGGCCACGGCGGCGTCAACGGCATTGCCGCCGGCTTCCAGGACCTCTGCGCCGACCTGCGCCGCTCGCCAGTTCTGCGCCGCAACGACGCCCCTGGGCGAGCAGGCGATGGGCTTGGAAACCTGCCAGTTCTCAATCGGCATGGCGGTCCTCCGCTCCTCCGAGACCCCCTGCTTAACCGTTATTTATCCAAGGCTTACTAAAAGTCGAACGGTAAGACCAAGGCAAATCGGGACCCATCAGCATGACCACGAATGGCGAAAACGTCGAGGCGGCGGGCAACGGCAGCGTCCTCGAGACGGAGCAGGTCACCGAGAAGCTCGATGTCGGGCGCTGCATGCTTTGGGCCCGCGAGCGCTGCAACAAGGGCCTGACCAACCAGATCGCCGAGATTTTCAGCCTGTCGCGCGGCCATGGCAAGCTGTCACCGGAGGAGTACTACTACTTCGGCCTTTGCGACGACAGCCGCTTCTCGACCGAGGAGAAGCGCCGCTTCATCGGTCGCAAGGGCACCGACAAGCTCTACGACAAGCATCTTTCGCCATATTTCCACGGGATCGCGCACGACAAGTTGCTGGCGTCTGGCGTCCTCGAGGGCTTCGGGATCGCCGTCCCGAAGACGCTCGCCGTCTTCCACTCGTTCCGAAGCTACGGAGATGTGCCGGTTTTCAGGACCGGCGATGCCCTGGCCGCGCATCTGCGCCAGGACATGACCTATCCCTTCTTCTCGAAACCCATCGGCGGCTTCGGGAGCCTCGGGACCACCGCGGTCGAAGGCCTCGACCGGGAAAGCGACCGCCTGACCTTCGGCGACGGACGCGAGGTCCCGATGGTGGACTACCTGCGTGAGCTCGAGGGCTTCGAGAGCGGTGCCGTGCTGCAGGAAGTCCTGCAATCGCACCCTCAGATCGCCGAGGCAACGGGGGGACGGGTCTCGACGATTCGCCTGATCGTGCTGGTGCACGACGACGGACCCGAGGTCTATCGGGCGATTTGGAAGGTCATTGCCGGCAAGAACATGGCCGACAACTTCTGGCGCAGCGGCAATCTCCTGGGCGCCGTCGATCCGGAAAGCGGGCGGGTCTATCGCGTGATCCGCGGGGTCGGGCCGGAGCAGGAAGAGATCGAAACCCACCCGGATACCGGCGCCCCAGTGAAGGACATCGTCCTGCCCGACTGGTCGCGCCTGATCGAGACCGGCAAGCTGGCCGCCTCGATCTTTCCGGAGCTGCGGATCATCGCCCTGGACATCGCGATCTGCCCGCAAGGACCGGTCGTCGTCGAAGTCAACATCGGCGGCGCCTTGAACCTGCCGCAGCTGGCCACTGGAACGGGGATGCTGGAGCCCAGGTTCGTCGATTTTCTCGAGGAGGTCGGCAGGCCGCGCGCGATCTACGGCTGCTAAATCCGGCGCTCGGGCCGGCCGGGATCAATCCGAAGCGCGGGATTCAGGAGCGGCCGGAGCAGCTGGTCTGGCCTGCTGCCAGCACGGCTTCCAACAGAATGTCCAGGTCGGCCAGGCGGGTCCGGTGATTGGTCAGGTTGACCCGGATCGCCAGGCGGCCCTTCAGCCTCGTCGTAGAGGGCGCGGCGATGCCGCGCTCCTGGAGCTCGACAACGATCCCGGCGTTGAGGTCGTCCAGGGCTTGCTCGGCAAGACCCGGGGCCAGAAAGCGAAAGCAGACGATGTTCAGCGTCGCCGGCGCCAGCAGCTCGAGCTCGGGATGGGCCTCCACCTGCTCCGCCAGGTAGCGGGCCTGGGCGCAGTTTCGTGTCACCACTTCGCCGAGGCGTCGCAGGCCGTGCTCCTTCATCGTGAACCAGACCTTCAGCGCCCGGAAACCGCGCGATAGCTCGATTCCGAGATCGCAGAACCAGGGCTCGCCGCCGGCCATTCCACGCTCCGCCGCGGCCAGATAGGCTTGCCGGCCCGAAAAGGCAGCCTGCTGCAGGGCGGCGTCCCGGATCAGGATGCAGCCGGCGTCATAGGGCACCTGCATCCACTTGTGGAAGTCGAAGGCTAGCGAGTCGGCTTCTTCGAGCCCGGCAAGACGCCCCTTGAGCTTCGGTGACAGAACGGCGAGGGCCCCGAAGGCGCCGTCGACGTGCAGCCAGAGGCCGTGCTCCCGGCAGAGCTTCGAGATACCGGCGAGATCGTCGATCGCGCCGCAGTTCACGCTGCCCGCGGTTGCAACGACGCAGAAGGGCTGCCGGCCGGCTTCGATGTCCTCGCGCACCGCCTGTCGAAGGGCCATGACATCCATGCGGTAGCTGCTGTCGGTCGGAATTCGGCGCAGGGCGGCACTGCCGAGGCCGAGCAGCTCCATGGCCTTGGCGACCGAGCCATGAGCTTCTGCCGAGGTGTAGGCGGTCAACCGGTCTGCGGTTGCCGCGACACCGTCACGGCGGAGGTCGCCGTTGGCCTTGTGGTCGCGGGCGACCGCGAGGCCGATCAGGCTGGCAAGCGAGGTCCCGCTGACCAGAAGGCCGCCGGCGGTTTTCGGGAAGCCGAAGATCTGCCGGCACCACTCGATCACCTGACGCTCGATGTAGACCGGCATATGGTCGCGGCCACCCAGGTTCGCGTTCAGCGCCGCCGCCATGGTCTCCGCCAGAACGCCGCCCGGAGTGCCGGCGCCATGGACCCAGCCGAAGAAGCGGGGGTGCGTGTTGCCGGTGCCGTAGGGCAGGACCCAGCCCAGCAGGTCCTCCGCGGCGCGCTCGGCGCCTTGGGCCTCCAGCGGCAAAGCCTCGGCAATCGACCGCTTGATTTCCTCCGGCGGGGCTTGCCAGACCGGGCGCTCGGCGACCCCCTCCAGGTGATCCATGGCGCGGTCGAGCATGTCGTGGCAGAGCCGGCGGAAGGCCGGCCAGTCTTCGGGGTCGAGGGAGCCCTCGGCCTCGGTCTGACCTTTCGGCACGACGAGCCTGGAGTGCCTCATCTTTCTTTCCTGACTGACGCCTTGCAGGGGCTCATGCCGGTCAGTAGACGATGCCGGGCTTAAGGAAGCCTTAGGGAAGAGTTTCCCTTCCCGGTGAAGGGCGTCCCGGGGCCGTCCCGCTGCGACATTGACCCACGTCAAGGCAAGGGTCCCACCACGCCACTAGCCTGGTGGCGAGGCTCGGGTAGCACCCCTGCGCTGCCCTCGGGCCTTCGGTTTGCCGGGCATGGGATGCTGGGACGCCATGGATGAGGACCCCGCTTCGACCGCCCCCGAGACCCTTCCCCGGTCTTCATCGGCGAAGGCTCGGAGGCGGCGCTCCGGCAAGAGCGGTGAGCGCAGAGCCTTGTCCAAGGTGCCGGCCGGGAAGGGGGTATGCCCGGCCGAGTCCGCGCAGCCCTGTCCGGCAGCCGTTTCATTTCGCGATGGTCCGGAGTCGACCCCCGACTTCGAGCCGCATGAGCACAAGTACGACAGCCTCGACCGGGCCCTGGCTGCCAATCTCGCCCGGCTGACTGCTGGCGTCTCGCCTAGTGTCCTCTGGCTCGCCTACCTGGACTGGCTGATCCATATCGGTCTCTCGCCGAGCAAGGGGGCGCAGCTGTCCGAAAAGGCGGTGCGCAAGAGCCTGCGCCTGGCCCTGCACGCCCAGCAGGCCCTGGCCGATCGAGAGACGCCGCCCTGCATCGAGCCGCTGCCGCAGGACAAACGCTTCAGCGGCGAGGCTTGGCGGCAATGGCCGTACAACATGCTCTACCAGAGCTTTCTGCTGACCCAGCAGTGGTGGCATGTCGCGACCAGCGATCTGCGCGGCATGGACCGGCACAATGAGCGCATCGTGAACTTCGTCACCCGGCAGCTCCTCGATATGGTCTCGCCATCGAACCTGCCCTGGCTCAATCCCGAAGTTCGGGAGACCACCTTGCGCGAAGGCGGCGCCAACTTGCTACGCGGCGCGGAGAACTTCGTCGAGGACTGGGAGCGTTCCGTGGCCGGCAAGCGGCCGGCCGGGGCCGAGCGCTATCTGGTCGGGCGCGATGTGGCGGTGACCCCGGGCAAGGTCGTCCTGCGCAACCGTCTGATCGAATTGATCCAGTACGCGCCGGCAGGCGAGACCGTGCATGCCGAACCGGTGCTGATCGTGCCGGCCTGGATCATGAAGTACTACATTCTCGACCTCTCACCCCACAATTCGCTGGTCAGGTATCTGGTCGAGCGCGGCCACACGGTCTTCATGATCTCCTGGCGCAACCCGACCTCCGAGGACCGGGACCTCAGGCTCGACGACTATCGGCGCCTTGGCGTCCTCGCGGCCTTGGACGCTATCGACGCCGTGGTTCCCGAGCGCGCGGTGCACGGCGTGGGCTATTGCCTGGGCGGCACCCTGCTGGCGATGACGGCGGCGGCCCTGGCGCGCGACAGCGAGTCGCGCTTTGCCAGCCTTTCGCTCCTGGCGACGCAGATCGACTTCCGCCACAGCGGCGAGTTGATGCTCTTCATCAACGACAGCCAGGTCGACTACCTGGAGAGCCTGATGTGGGACCAGGGCTACCTGGACACCCACCAGATGGCGGGGGCCTTCCAGCAGCTGCGCTCCAATGACCTGGTTTGGTCGCGCCTGGTGCAGGACTACCTTCTCGGCAAACGCCGCGGGATGTCGGACCTGATGGCCTGGAACACCGACCTTACGCGCATGCCCTATGCCATGCATTCGGAATACCTGCGCCGCTTCTTTCTGAACAACGACCTGGCAGGCGGCCGATACGAAGTCGACGGGCGCCCGGTCGCAATCAGCGACATACGAGCGCCGATCTTCGCCGTCGGAACGACCAAAGACCACGTCGCACCCTGGCGCTCGGTCTACAAGATCCATCTTCAGGCCGATTCCGAGACCACCTTCCTGCTGACCACCGGCGGTCACAATGCCGGCGTGGTCAGCGAGCCGGACCATCGCAACCGCTCCTACCAGGTGGCGACCAAGAAGGAGACGGACTACTACGTCGACCCCGAAACCTGGCGCGCCCGGACGCCGCGCAAGGACGGCAGCTGGTGGCCGGAATGGCAGGACTGGCTGGCGGCGCACTCGAGCGGGCAGGTCCCGGCCCCCGCCCTGGGTGCCGCCGAGGCCGGCTATCCGCCGCTGCAGGATGCACCCGGCAGCTATGTCCTGCAGCCGTGATTCGAGTATTTGATCCACCTCGAGTGATGAGCCGATGACGCCACCCTCAGAAGCCCAAGACCGTCTAGTGCGCGAAGCGGTCGGTGTGTTCCAGGACGCCGACGCCTTGGAAGCGGCCATCGACAGCCTGATGAGCCAGGGCTTCGACCGGGCCGAGATCAGCCTTCTGGCCGGCGAGAGAGCGGTCGAGGCCAAGCTCGGAGCCCACTACCGCCGAGTCCAGGACCTGGAAGACGATCCGGCAGTACCGCGGCGGGCCTTCGTTTCGACCGAGGCCGTCGGCGACGCCCAGGGCGCCTTGATCGGCGGCTTGATCTACCTGGGCGGCGCGGCCGCGGCGGGCGCTCTGGTCGCGACCGGCGGCTCGTTGATCGGCGCGGCGGTCGCTGCCGCCCTCGGCGGCGGTACCGGCGGGCTGCTCGGCTCGGTCCTGGCCGGTCTCGTCGGCGACCGGCATGCCCGAGGTTTGCAGGACCAGCTCGATCACGGCGGCCTGCTGCTCTGGGTCCGGACCCGCGACACGGCGCACGAGGAAAAGGCGCTCAGGGTGCTTGAGGACGCCGGCGCAAGCGATGTTCACGTGCACGGTTTGATGGACAAGCCTTAGCTGCATCGCAGCCAAGGGATATCCGGAGCGGCGCCGACCGTGGGCAGAGGGTGAGCCGCTTTTGCCTGGCTAGCGCAGGACCAGGACGGGAACTTCCTGCGCCTCGAGCAGGCTCTCCAGGTTCAGTTTGGCGGCAAGGGGACCGCGCTGGTCGACCACAAGCAGACCGGCGTCCTGGCGCTGGACCAGTTCGTGAATGGCGTCGGCCTCGGCGGCGGCGAGACGCTCGACCCGGCCAGGAAGTCCCGACTCGCGCAGCCAGGCCTCGGCCTCCGCCTGCAGCGTGGCGGCGCGTTCCGGGGTCTCGGCGAGGATCCCGACGATCAGGGAGCAGGCGAAGACGCGGGCCAGGTCCGCGGTCAGCGGCAGGGCGCGGGCGCCGCCTTCGTAGAGTGTCACCAGGGGACAACCGGCCCGCTTGCCGCTGCGCGAGACCAGCACCGAGCAGGAGGCCGCCAACGCCGTCCGGCGTGCCGTCGCGCCCAAGGGCGCGGTCCGGACCGCCGGGCGGCTGGTCCGGCCGAGCGCCACCAGATCGAAATCGCCGGCCTCGGCCACGACGGCCTCGGCGATCGTCCCGCGCGTGACCCGGAAGGACCACTTGATCTGCCAGCGCTCGGCGGTGCGTTCCAGGACCTGGCGGGCCTCGGCGGCTTGGACCTTGAAGGCGCGTCGCAGCATGGCAGGATCCAGTGCGCCGGTGCTGCGGGCGCCGACCAGCCGGGTCACCGGCAGCTCGGCCATGCGGAGCAGGTCGCTGTCCTCGACGAAGAGGCCGACCAGCTCGGCGTTCAGTCCGCCGGCCAGCCGGGCCGCCGCTTCCAGGGCCGCCCGGCTCTGCTCCGAGACGTCCAGGGCGACCAGGATGCGGCGCAGGGCCGGTTCCGTCTCCGGCGCCGTCATCGCTTCTCCTCCTCATTCTCGCCCTTGGCGAAGGCCCGCCGCTGCTCGGCGAGCTGGATCAGGCGCGCCTCGACCCGGTGATTGAGGCTGTCCTTGGGGAAGCGGCCGTCCGGCCCACGCAGGCCCGCCGATTGGCCGGTCAGGATCTGGATGCCCTGGTCGATACTGATCACTGGATAGACGTGGAAACGGCGGTCGCGCACCGCCTCGATCACGTCCGGACGCAACATCAGGTGCTTGACGTTGGAGGCGGGGATCAGGACGCCTTGATCGCCGGTCAGACCGCGCTCGGCGCAGAGGTCGAAAAAGCCCTCGATCTTCTCGTTCACCCCGCCGATGGCCTGGACCTCGCCGTGCTGGTTGACGGAGCCGGTGACCGCGAGAGATTGCTTGATCGGAACTTCGGCGATCGCCGAAAGCAGGGCGTAGAGTTCGGCCGAGGAGGCGCTGTCGCCGTCGACGCCGCCGTAGGACTGCTCGAAGACCAGGCTCGCCGAGAGCGAGAGCGGCCGGTCGCTGGCGTAGTGCGAGCTGAGAAAGCCGCGCAGGATCAGCACGCCCTTGGAGTGCAGCGGCCCGCCCAACTCGACCTCGCGCTCGATATCGACCAGGTCGCCGCGGCCGAGGCGGACTCGCGCGGTGATCCGGCTCGGCCGGCCGAAGGCAAAGCCGCCGAGGCTGAGCACCGAGAGGCCGTTGATCTGCCCGACCTTGGCACCACGATCGTCGATCAGCACGGTGCCGCGCAGGATCTGCTCCTGCATGCGCTGGCGGATCCGGTCCTGGCGAAAAATCTGCTTGTCGATGGCCTTCTGCACGTCGTCGCGCTCGACCACCTTGCGGCCTTCGGCCTGCGCCCAGTGGTCTGCCTCGCGCAGCAGGTCGGCGACCGTGTCGGTCTTGGCTGAGAGGCGTTCCGCGTCGCCGGCCTGCCGTGCCGCCTGTTCAAGGACTCGGCCGACCGCCTCGCGGCCGAAGGGCCGAAGCGAATTCCCCCGCACCAAGGTCGCGATCTGGCGGGCATAGAGTTGGTCGTTGGTTTCGCTGCGGTCGATCAACTCGTCGAAGTCTGCCGAGACCTTGAAGAGATCGCCGAACTCGGAATCGTAGAAGGACAGCAGGTAGTAAAGCTCGCGATCGCCGATCAGCACGATCTTCAAGTCCAGGGGGATCGGCTCCGGCTCGAGGGAGGTCGTGCTCAGCAGGCCGACCATTTGCGCCATCGGCTCGGTGCGGATTTCCTTGGCGAAGAGCGCGCGCTTGAGGCCGTCCCAGGCCAAGGGACGGGTCAGCAGCTTGCGCGCATCGAGAATGAGATAGCCGCCGTTCGCCTTGTGCAGGGCACCCGGTCGGATCATTTTGAAGTCGGTGACCAGGGCGCCCATCTCGGCGCGGTGCTCGATGTAGCCGAGCAGCCGGTCGAAGGTCGGGTTGTCCTCGTAGACCACGGGCGCTCGGCCTTTCCACTCGCCCTTCGCCCCTTCACCCGCCACATCGTTGTGCACCACGAGGTTGACCTGGTAGCGGCGCAGAGGATCGCTGCCGGCATCCGATTCCCGGGCCGTCGGCGGGCCCGCGCCCTGCTTGGGCTGCTGCAGGAAGATCTCGACCTTGCCGATCACGTCTTTCCGGACCTCCTCCAGGTACTCCAGGATCCTTGGCAGGTCCGCATAGGCGTCGCGCAGCGCGCCGATCAGATGGCCGACCGCCAGCTCCGCGGTTTCCTGGTTGAGCGCCCGCACCTTCTCACGGGTCTCCTTGATCCAGATCGGGGTCTGCTCCAGCGCCGCCTGCAGGCGCTTTTGCAGCTCTTCGATGTCGGCCTCGATCTTTTCCCGGGCTTCCTTGGGGAAGTGCTCGAAGACCTCGGGTGGAACCAGCTTGCCCTCGCTCACCGGCGCGAAGGCGAAGCCGATCGGGGTGCGGACCAGGGTCAGGCCCTTCTCCTTGGCGGCGGCTTCGACATCGGCCACCGAGGCCTGCTGCCGCTCTTTCAGTTCTTCCTCGATGACCTGGCGGCGGTTGCGATACTCCTCGCTCTCGAAAGCGCTGATCAGAACGTCGTGCAGGTCTGTCACCAGCCGGGCCACGTCCTCCTTGAAGGCCATTCCGCGGCCGGGCGGCACCTCGATCGCCTTGGGCGCGTGGGCTTCGCGGAAGTTGTTCACGTAGCACCAGTCGGAGGGCGCGGGCTGCTCTACCGCCTTGTCCTCCAGGAATCGTCGGACGATGCCATGCTTGTCCAGGCCCTCGGGCCCCAGGGCGAAGATGTTGTAGCCGGGCTGTTCGATACCCACCGCGAAGTGGATCGCCTCGACCGCGCGGGCTTGGCCGATGACCTCGCCGAGGTCCTCGAGGTCGTCGGTGGTCTCGAAGCTCCATCCCGAGGTGTCGCAGCGCCAGCAAAGCTGTTCTGCAGCCAGCGGCTCGCTGCCTTTGGTGTCGCCGGGCAAGTCTCGATCCTCTCGTGGTGAAAGACGCCGTCCGTCATGCTCACAGATTCCGCGACGCCGGCAAAGCCTCCGATCGTCCTCCGCCGCGCCAAGGGCTCCATTGACTTGAATCAAGGTGGCTGGGCCGTCTTCGCCGCACCCTGGAAGCGTCCTCCAAGGCTTGTTTTCCCGCGTTCGATGTCCGCGTGACCCATGGATTCTTTGCATGATTCTTCAGGCCCGCAGCCCGCCCTCGGTAGCGGCCTGCTTCTGACCGACCTTTATCAACTGAACATGCTGCAGGCCTATCTCGAGGCCGGTATGACCGAGACCGCCGTCTTCGAGTTCTTCGTGCGCAAGCTGCCGCCGAGCCGCAACTTCCTGATCGCTGCCGGCCTCGAGACGGTCGTCGACTTCCTGGAAGGCGCTGCCTTCACGGCCGCGGAGCTCGATTGGCTGCGGAGCAGCGGCCGCTTCTCGGAGGCATTCGTAGACCACCTCGAGGACTTCCGCTTCACCGGTGCGCTTCATGCCCTGCGCGAAGGCACGATCTGCTTCCCCGACGAGCCGCTGCTGCGCCTCACCGCGCCCTTGCCGGAGGCGCAGCTGCTTGAGACCCGGATCATCAACCTGATGCACTTTCAGACCGTGGTCGCCTCCAAGGCGGCGCGCATGGTCCTGGCGGCGCCGGGCAAGACCTTGGTCGACTTCGGCCTGCGTCGGGCCCATGGGGCCGAGGCGGGTCTGCTGGCGGCGCGCGCGAGCTATCTGGCCGGTTTCGCCGGCAGCGCGACGACCCCGGTCGCACCGCTCTACGACATCCCGGTCTACGGCACCATGGCGCATTCCTTTATCCAGGCCCACGACGACGAGGAAACGGCCTTCGAGGACTTTGCGCGGGCCCGCCCCGACGCCGTTGTGCTGCTGCTCGACACCTATGACACCCTGGCGGCGGCGCGCAGCGTGATCCGCCTGGCGCCGCGGCTGGCCCAGCGAGGGATCACCGTCCGCGGGGTGCGACTGGACAGCGGAGATCTCGCCGCCGAGGCGCGCGCGGTCAGACAGCTGCTCGACCGTGCTGGTCTGGAGGGCATCCAGATTTTCGCCAGCGGCGGCCTCGACGAGGCCATACTGGCGCGCTACCAGGCCGAGGCGGTGCCGATCGACGGTTACGGCGTCGGCACCAGCCTGACCACGGCCTCGGACGCGCCGGCGCTCGACTGTGCCTACAAGCTGCAGGTCTACGCCGGGCAGCCGAAGCGCAAGGTCTCGACCGGTAAGGCGACCTGGCCGGGCCGCAAGCAGGTCTACCGTCACTACACGCACGACGCGGTCATGGCCGGCGATGTCCTCACCTGTGAAGGCGACAGCCAGGGCGGCGAGGCCCTGATCGCACCGGTCATGCGGGCCGGGCGCAGGCTCGCCCCGCTGCCTGGGCTGAAGGAGGCCCGGGCCCACGCGGCATCGGAGCTCCGGCGCTTGCCGCCCGCGCTGAGGTCCCTGGAGCCCGCGCCGGCCTATCCGGTCGAGGTGGCGACGGCCCTGCGGCACCTGGCCGAGGAGGCGGACCGGGCAAGGCAGGAGGCCGGCGGCGCGTGACCGCGATTCTCGAGGTCCTGGTCGTCCTCCTCGTGGCGCGGGTCTTCGGACGGATCGCGGTCGCCTGTCACCAGTCGTCCTCGATCGGCGAGATCCTGGCCGGCGTGGTCCTGGCCCTGGCGCTGGTCAGCCTGCCGGTCGAAGTGCCTTGGCTCGCCGGGCTCAAGGGCAGCGAAGCGGTGGAAGTGATCGGCGAGGTCGGGATTTTCCTGCTTTTGCTGCTGACCGGTATCGAAATGGAGCCGAAAGAGATCGCCGAGCACTCTCGCGAGGCGGTGCTCGTGGCTTGCGGCGGCATGCTGTTGCCCCTGGCCCTGGGATGTCTGCTCGGCTGGGCGGTGCTGCCGCCCTCCGAGCTGAAGCAGGGGCAGGTCCTGATTGTCGGCATCGGCCTTTCGATTTCGGCGATTCCCGTAGCGGCCAAGGTCTTCATGGAGCTGGGACTGCTGCATCAGGCGGTCGGCGAGATCGTCATCGCCGCCGCGGTGATCGACGACATCCTCGGGCTGGTCCTCCTGGCGGTCGCCAGCCATTTGATCATCCAGGGCGACCTTCCGGACCTTGCGGCGCTGCTCCTGCTGCTGGGTGCGGTGGGCGTCTTTTTCGGGATCGCGATAGGACTTGGTCTCTACGTATACGGGCCACTGTGGCGCTGGCTGCACGACCACCACGGCGATGCCATGAGCCTGAGCGCCTTGCTCCTCTTTGCCTTGGCGCTGGGCGCCCTGGCCGAGCTGCTGGGCCTGCACTTCGTGCTCGGCCCCTTCGTTGCCGGTCTCTTTTTCGAGAAGGGACGGGTCGGCGTCGATGCCTACGAACGGGTCAAGGCCGTGGTCGGGACCATTACCTCGGCGATCGCCGCGCCTGTTTTCTTTGCATGGATCGGCCTTCAGCTCGATCTCGACGCCTTTACGACGGTCCCCGGATTTCTCGCCGCCCTGATCGCGCTGGCATTCCTGGGTAAGCTGATCGGGGCCGGACTGCCGGCCTACTGGTGCGGCCTCGGGCGGCGCCATGCGCTGGCCATCGGCATCGGCCTCAGCGGCCGCGGTGCCGTCGAGCTGGTGATCGCCAGCATCGCCCAGAAATCCGGCCTCTTCCTGGCCGGCAACGGGGCGCATCCGATCGTCAGCAACCTCTTCTCCGCTCTGGTAATCACCGCCGTGGCCACGACTCTCGTGGTGCCAATCGGGCTGCGCTTCCTGCTAGGCTGGCGCCGCCCGCCCTGATAACGGCCTTTTACCTGCCTTGGCCGAGCAGCTAGGCTAGCGGCGAGGGTAGGGTCCCGAGCAGAGATCGGAGCCCAGATATGTCTTCCGACCTCGAAGTGCCGGACCAGACGGAGACCAAGCGAGACCCCAAGGCCTCGCTGGTGCTGGTGCTCGACCTAGAAGGACGGATCGTCCTTATAAACGAGGCCTGCCAGGTCCTGACCGGCCGGGAGCAATCGGAAGTGCGCGGCCGGCAGATCTGGGACTGCCTTGTGCCACCCGAGGAAGCGGCGGCAATGAAGGACAGTGTTGCCGAGCTGCTTCGAGGCCACGCAGTCGGCGCGCAGAGCTGCAGCCTGATCGACCGCAGGGGCGACCGGCGGCGGGTGTCCTGGTCGCATACCCTGTTGCGGGATTTCGCAGGGGAGCCCCAGCTGCTGATCTGCACCGGCGCTGATCTCAGCCTCGAGACCGCCGCACGTGCCGATGCAGAGGAGCGCCAAGCGCGCCTGCAGGCGATCCTCGAGAGCGCAGTCGACGCGATCATAACCATCAACGACGGAGGCGTGATCGAAAGCCTCAACCCGGCGGCAGAGCAGCTCTTCGGCTACCCGGTCGCCGAGATGATCGGCCACAACATCAGCCTCCTGATGCCTGAGCCGGACCGCAGTGCCCACGACGGCTACATCCGCCGCTACCTGGATACCGGGGAGCGCCGGATCATCGGAGCCGGCCGCGAGGTGACGGCCCGGCGCAAGGACGGCAGCACATTTCCAGCCAGCCTGTCGGTCAGCGAGGTGGTGTTCGATGGACGCCGGCTCTTTACCGGGATCATCCACGACAACTCGGCCCGCCGGGCCGCCGAGGAGCAGCTCCACCATGCCCAGAAAATGGAGGCAGTGGGCCAGCTGACCGGCGGCATTGCGCACGATTTCAACAACCTGCTGACCGTTGTGATCGGCAACCTGGAGATGTTGGAAACCCGGGTCACGGACGATAAGTCACGCTCATTGGTCCGTCAGGCAGAAGAGGCGGCCGAGCTCGGCGCGGAGCTGATCGATCGCCTGCTGACCTTCGCCCGGCGTCGGTCGCTGGAACCGCAAAGCCTCGACCTGAACGAGCTGATCCTTGGTCTGGACGACATCCTGCGGCGGGCGCTCGGCGAGGCCATCGACCTCAGCATCGTGCTTTCACCCGGTCTCTGGCAGCTTCGCAGCGATCCGGGGCAGCTTGAGAACGCAATCCTGAACCTTTGCCTCAACGCGCGCGATGCCCTGGGCGACGGCGGTCGGGTGACGATCGAGACCGCGAACGCCGATGTCGACGGGGCGGCCATGGCCGGCGACCCGGAGGTCAGCCCCGGCAGCTACGTCCGTCTTTCGGTTTCGGACAGCGGCCCGGGCATGGTCCCGGAAGTGCGGGCCCGTGCCTTCGAGCCCTTTTTCACGACGAAGGAGCCCGGAGTCGGTACCGGTCTGGGGCTTAGCATGGTCTACGGTTTCGCCCGGCAATCCGGCGGCTTCGCCACGATCAGGAGTGAGACCGGCCAGGGCACGACCGTCAGCCTATTCCTGCCGCGTTGGGAGGGGACGCTCGCCGAGGCGGCGCCCGTCGGCTCCGAAGGCGAAGGCGCTGAGGGGCAGGGCGAAACCGTTCTGGTCGTCGAGGACGACGATCGGGTGCGCGAGATCACGGCGCAACGCCTGAGGACCCTCGGATACCGGGTGCGCGAAGCCGGAAACGGCCAGGCCGCCTTGGAGGCCCTTGAAGAACACGACGGCATCGAGTTGCTG
>JAAUXT010001673.1_pt1 | contig 13684 bp, 15 predicted proteins | sample 7278171 | NCBI WGS metagenome assembly JAAUXT01 (sample SAMN14350112, study PRJNA611818) | marine sediment metagenome | isolation source: surface marine sediment (1.8m) | place: French Polynesia: Moorea | collected 2018-08 | reverse complement strand
CCCCCCTCCGGGAAAAACACTCCTAAATGAACAGTGATGTACACTGACCAACTATTACAAACGCCGGCCCACCCCCCCCACCCACCCCCCCCACCCCTGGCTGGACCCACTTTGACTTTGGGTGGTCAGAAAATTTTTTTTCTTTTCATGGTCAGTGATGCTTACTGATCATTTTTCCAAAAGTGGGTCCAACCCCCCCTGGTTAGACCCACTTTACACACACAGATGGACATACAGACTGATGGTGATTACATTAAGCGTGTGGTAACATCCTTTGGGACCACACACTTAAAAATGGACTCAGGTTCTAAAGCACTAGTTGAGACTTTAAAATTGTTAACTTTTTGGGACTCCCCCATGTATGAAAATGGACTCAGGCTCTGGAGCACTAGTTGGGTCTTGAGCTCTGGAGCATCAATGACACTCAGAAAAATTTTGGTCTCTTGTATCTCCCCTGTGTATGAAAATAAACTGAGGCTCCAAAGCACCAGTTGGGACTCAGAAAATTTTGGCCTCACAGGACTTCCCCCCCCCTACCCACATAGAACTCAGGCTCTGGAGCACCAGTTGGGATTCAGGCAAATGACCAATTATCAACTGATTATCATCCAATTCTCAACCAACATATCAGCCAGTTATCAACCACTTCTGACGTCGTTTGTGGGATCCAAGGGGTCTGGAGTCAAAATTTGGCTCAGTTGGACCAAGTTCAGTTCGGCGTGTGACTGCACTGCTTGGTGGTCTTGTTCAACTTTTCTCTGTTTCCTCGTATTACGAGTTACCCTCACCCCAGAAATATTTGGGAGGGCTTCTGAGTTCACACACACACACACACACACACACACACACACACACACACACACACACACACACAAGAGTTCAAGAGAGCTTCCGGGTTTTCCAATCCCCCCCCCCCCTCTTGAAAAATTTCCGAGAGCTTCCAGGTTTTCTGAGTTATCCTCTTGTATGAAAAGCTCCATGTGACAAGTCTGGTCATGTGTGTTGACCTTGTCAGTGTGTAGTATGTAGCATGCAGGCCATGTGCGTGGTGGTTGGGTCATTCTGCTTGAAAGTGTAGTATTTCTTCGAACAGGCTATTTTTGTTTGATGCTCATACAGCTTGAGTCTTGGGAGGGGGGGGGGCTTGGTGGGACTTTTGGCTGACCTTGCCTCCACCACACTACCCACTCAGCAAAGAAACATCACACAACTTTGGATGAAACTTAAATCTTCATTTGGGTGAAACTTCCAAGTTCAGGTGAAGAATTCAGAACGATTTGGCAAACCTGGTGAAACTTTGAATGAAACTTTCCATTGTCTTTGGATGACACTTTACATGGTCTTGTTGAGGAGTTGTAACCAATTATTTTACTCTGCATTTCCCCAAAACACCCCCGTTGCAACAATTTGGTGTCCTCCAAATAATTCTGCACTTTTTGAAAGTTTTGAATCATTCTGTTGACCAGTTCTCAGAAACAAAGAAGTTTTTAGAGTTTGGTGCTGCTGGAAGCATCTTCAACCACTATTCAAAAGTACATCAATGGTTGCTATGCCAACCACCTGTTGCCATTCTATTGGCCACTTTTGTAAAACTAGTTGCCGTGGCAACTACTGCCACACAAAAGTAAATCACCATGGTTGGCACAGATGAATGCTGTTGGAACGGGAAAAAGTTGCCTTGAGAACGTTTCATCAGCAGGTGTTGAACGTTTCATCAGTTTGTGTAGAATTGTGTTCAAACGAGATTTTTGTAGGAATTCAGCTGGTGTTTGAAAACACACTGACAACTGGACACCACTTTGCGAACAAGTACGAGGGGTGTACAAGCAGAAGCTTTTCGACGCGGGAGGGGGGGGAATAGAAGACCAAATGTCAGCATGCGGTTTTTTGTGTCCACAAAAGTACATGCATAAGCTTCATGGGCAACATGAGCACATGTTTTTTGCATGTTTTGTTGCACCAAGGTGATGTGATTTGGTGCAGAATCACTGACTGCAATAACGGAGTCAATAGGCTTGCTGTGTTATGATGCAATCACTGAGAGCTGCACACAGAGACAATGAACTTTGGTTGGAACACTCAACACAGAAAACATGCAGGGGGTTCAAAACACAACACAGTGCAAACTTGTGCAAATGCAACCAAATGGCCAGTCACAAAAGTTGTCAGTTTGACCTGAGCAAATGTTTTCTGAACATCAGGTCCTCCACTCAACACCATGGTGCTGACCATCAGAAGGTGTCACAGGTTTCCAACTTGAGCATTTGCTGGATGGAGATGGTGCAGTTCTTCAAAGTAACCACCTCCATAGTCCACACATTTCTGCCTGGTGTGGGAGATCCTGGATTGCAGCCCTGAAATCCTCTGGTTTGATGGCTTGAATTGCTTGTTTAATGGCCTCCTGAAGAGCAGGGATGTTGTAGTATCTCTGACTGCAGATGAGGGCTTTGAGGCAGGGAAAGAAGAAGTAATGCACTGGGGCCAAATCCAGGGAATAAGGTAGCTGCTCCAGGGTTGTGATTTGCAATGCTCTCATGTGCTTGGGTATGATACGCATTATGGGAGCTCATGTCATGATGAAGCAAGAGACTGTGAGTGCATGCAAAGCCTGGAGCCCACATGTCTGGCCTCTTCTTCCTCACACCTTCCTTGATGGGCCAGAATACAGGTGTAGATGTAGTGAATCACAGTTCTGTTCACAAAATCAAAACAAACCACAGACAAGTCAAAGAAGAATGCCACTGGCATGACGGGGTTTTGGTGAGTGTTTGGCTCATATGAGTAACACCATGACTCATCTCCAGTGAGCACTTGTCACAACATGAGCAGATTTTGTCTGTAGAGCTCAAGGTTGTGCTGACATACCTCGAGGTGTCAACATTTCTGCTCATCTATGAGGAGCATGGGAACAAACCGCATAGCCAGCTTTGTTTTGAGGTCCTCCCTCAAAATTTTGTGAGCACTGCTGATGTTGATGTGTGCTCCTAGAGCAAGTTGGTATGCTGTGTGCTTCCCATCTTCACACACAAGGTGTTGAACCTTGGCTACAGTGTATGGGTCTTGGGCAAAATGAGGACCTCTGCTGTGGGGCTGGTCCAGGCATGGTGTGTCAGGGTTGCTCTGGAACCTCTTGTACCAGTTGTGGACAGTGGTTTGAGATAGTGCATGAACTCAGTGGACCCTTCGTGGGTGTGTCCAAATGTTGACAGGAGTCTCATCTTGGGCTGTGTAGAATTTTATGACAAACCTCTGCTCTGCCTTTGCTTGGGTTCCACTTTGCAGCATTGCCATTTCAGGTATCAGTCCAACAGAGAAACAACAAAGTCACAGTCTTCAGGAACATTTCCAATAGGAAACACAATGAAACAAGTGCCACAGCAAGTTCTCAAACTTCACAGTATCGACAACACTTCACAATGCACCCCACACAACCACACACTTGGACAGCACACAGCAGAGTGAGTGATTGTGTCACAACACACAAGTCCCATTGACTCTGTCAAAGTTTACTTGGTGTGCCTTGCAAAGTCAGAGTTTACTCAGAGATGTCTGCCTTGATCTCTATGAAAAGTGGTTTTCAATCACACCAGTCTTGCCCGCAATGTGTGCCAGTGTCAACAACCTTGTATGTATGTGTGCACGTTTGAGATGGGGTGGGGTGGGAGTGAGGCAACTTGGTGCAGGAGAGTGATCAGCATTGACCACTGATCTTTCTGCCGTGGCAGCTTGCCTCCTTCCCTGGGTCCGGGTGAGGCAACTTGGAAGGTGGGCAACCGTTTGCAGATTTCAACCCAGTGGTGAAAGCTGATCACTCTCCTGCACCAGGTTGCTTTGCCCCCCCTTCCCCCGTCCGTAACATAAATTGGAAGTTGCGTAACTTGAGGCAACATTGCTATTTTGTGTGCAAGAAATTTATCAGAGTCCCGCGAAACTTTCAGGGTGAAAAGACCAAATGGCTCGGTCCAGTTTTCAGATGGTTGACAAGTTTTTTCATCGATGGTGGTGGAGTCTGGCGATGATGCGAACGATTATCCGGTGCTTCGGAACAGCCTTGCGCACAAACGGACAAAATGAAACACGCTCCAATCCACCCGTCAAGTTTCGTGGAACAAACCTATCTGTCAAGTTTTCAATTGTTTGCTCAGTCCTCAGATGTGTTTTGTTCCAACGAAACGGTTCGCAACAACGGTTCTCGTTGCGATTGTGCCCGAAACGGGGCGTCTTTCTTCTTTGTAAAGGACAACAGGTGAACAAAGAGCTCTAAACGTTGTCTGTGTCTCTTTTCAGATTATCGAACCTGATTTTGGCAGTTTGAACGCGAGGAGTGCTCATCAGCATGTCGAGATTCGGTACGACCGTGCGCACCTACGGACGCAGCGCCGCCGCCGCCGCCGCCGCTGCCCCCAAGGACGACGCCAGCAAGGCGTTCGACGCCGCCGTCATGTTTGGCACCAAACCGTCGCCGGCGATGGCGACGTCGACGGCGCACCGCTTCGGCACGTACTCGTTCACGTCGACGCGGGTCAAGGACGCCGAGGTGGAGCCGAGGAAGCGTAAGGTGGAGGAGCCACCCGATCCGTTCGACGACCCGTTCAGCTTCGACTCGGACGGAGACGATGGACCAACGACCAAGAAAAAAGCCCCGCAGAAAGCGAGCAGCAGCTCTGGTGGCGCCCCCAAGGCGACGCAGGGCGGCCGCGGGAGAAAACCCGCCGCGACGCAGGCGGTGCCGAGCAACGGGAGGACGCTCACGACCATGATCATCTCGAGGAAAAAGAAAGTGAACGACGGTGATGCGGACGAGTTTGTGGTGAAAAAGGGTCCGGCCAAGACTTACAACAAGGCGAGTGTGAACAGTACGAAGTCAAAAGCCGAGGAGACGAAGAAGAAACCGACGCTGACGACCAAGACGTCCAACACTAAGCAGCTGTCCATGGACAGCTTCACTCGCAAACTCGCCACACTCTCCCCACCGCAGAAAAGTCTGACCAAAGACAGTGACTTCTCCCGAGGTGACAAGAAAAAGAAAGCACAGAAACCCGCGGCGAAAAAATTCTTCACATCATCACAGGACAGTGAAGGGATGAGTGACCACAACTACTCAGTGAGTCCCAGAAACTCTCACGTGGGCAGTGACGACGAGTCAAGGGGCTCGGACAACAACTTCCTGTTGGACTCCGATATGGAGCTGGAAAGTGGCGATCCGGAAATCGTGTTCAACTCGCCCAAGAAAAAGGCAAACCAGGCTGAGCACAGTGACACGGACTCGACTGAAGACAGAGTGGTGACCCCGAACAGCATTGACAGTGCAGTCGACGACGACAAAAGGGCAATTGGACTGAAAACGAGCCACGCGAGTCAAGACAAGGATCGAGAGTCGCCTGCGGTCAGTGTGGACAGCGACGATGATGATGGCGAACTCGTTGCTAAACTGCAGCCGAAAGCGACGAAACGAACGTACAACATTGTCATGCGCAAGTCGTCCTCAGACCTGGACATCCCGCCGTTCAATGCAGCGGGACTGAAGCGCTACGGAAAGTCCAAACTGGGCAGCAAGAAACCGCAGGAGGCCGAGAAGAAGTTCGCCAATCTCGCGGGAAAGAAGCTAGAGGACGAAGACACCAAAGCCGCCAAGAAATCGCTTCCATACGTGCGAAGACTGCTCACCAGTCCAAAGAAGGTACGTTCCGTTCTGCGCGCATCGACGTTACCCCTCTCGTACGCATACGATCGTCACACGCAAGTTGTTCCCCCCCCCCCCCTCATCCCTCTGTTTCTTCCTGTTGCGTGCTGGGGTTTGGTGTGAACGAGGAACAAGGTCTGCAAACGCTGAATTCAGTGCTGTCTTGTTGGACTGCAGTTGCATCAAAACGGTGTCAAGCGAACCCCTCAGGAAGGAACTTTCTTTTCAATGACCGTTTTGCACGTTGCGTCGGGTCTCGGTCGAAAGTCAAAACAGCACTTGTCCGCTAATTTTCTGAGATGATGCAGTGTCAAACCAAATGGTTCTTTTGCGGCAACGTACTCGTACCGGTAAATGCGGACCATTTGCGAAATGACCCTTGCAAACACCTGGTTGCTCAAATCAGGTTGTGGCTGGTGTGATGACAAAGATACCCTCTTGAAGACCTTGGCGTCAACAAAATATAGACACGCTCCCAAGGAAGAAAACATCGCATTTTCACGGGAATCTTGAGAGCATTTGCAAACTGCAGACAGTGAAGTACGGCACCCTCTGACAGCGTTGCAATCAGTGCACCTATCTTCAGCAGACTGCTGCAAACTTGCGTTCCCTCGCTGCACTTCAAATTTGAAGCTCACTCTGCACTTGAAAGTCACCAAATGGAACATTGGATGCAGAACTGAGATCGCTCGATCGCACCCACTCCTTGCCTCCAACTTGTTGTGACACAATGGCAACTTTTGAAATATTTAACACAAGTCGAACAGGAGTGCTAAAACGCGCTGAACAGGTCCCAAGATTCAGTGAGAACTGCGCAACGCAAAGTGGAAGTGTCCTGCACGGACGTTTCCACAACCTGGATACATCCAACTCAGAGCTGAAGGTGGGCCTCCAAGGTCTGTCCTCAACCACCACCGAAAATGAGCAAGCCTCAGACGGCCATCATGGGGCAAACAGAAACACACAGAGCGAAAACCTGCTGGATTTTTAGGCACAGTCACTGTCGGTATGCGTGTCTGCGTGGTGATTTGCTTTAGCGGTGGGGCAAGTCACCTGGCTGGAAAACGACAACCAGTTCGGAGCTGGAAATTGCCATCACGACTTTCCCCTTCACCCCCCCCCCTTCGCCGTGGCAAGTCACCTGGTGCACCAGGGCTGGAAAATGGTGAGCAGTCAAGGCGGGGCTGGAGACTTGTGCCCCTGGTACGCTCGCAAGCGACCGTACGGAGTCTCTGTGGCAAAATCTGCAAGTTTCCTGTCGGTCAAGGTGGCGTGATGGACCAGGGGCTTTTCCAGGCGTGGCTTTCTTGTTCTTCTTCTTTGCATTTGAGAGGGGCTCCTGTCCCCGAAGTTCGGGAGGGGTTTCCAACTTGAAGAATGTTCAGCGGTGCCTTTTGAAAGCAAGTTTGGAAGGACAGGGGTCTGAGCTCCTCAGATCCACCTCTGGAAGCAGAAATTGGAAAATCTCAATCAGCTTTACCTGACAGTAACTTTTGCCACGGGCAGCATTGTCAGGGATCAACCTACTGACCTGAGTTGGTTGGCGTGCCATGCAGGGGTGGGGGTGGGGCTAGCTGACCATACGGGTGGGGGGTCGTAACTGTCATGTCAGCAATGCTGTTGCTCACGTGGTCAGTCGCTGATCAGCTTGCTTTGCGCAGCAAAATGCACAAACAAGACCACACCCTGACCGAATTGGCTCTGCCGTCGGGATTCTTTGGCTTCCTGTCGTGCAGTCACCCTGCATGCACGTATGGTAAGACCCACTTCTGGAGCAGTGTGGGCACACCGACATCCCAGCCTCCCACCCTGTTCCGCAGACACCAGTTTCACCGAGATGCGGGAGGTGACGATCACCCGAAGTTGGAAGCATCACACGAAACGTGTCAGTCAGCTCCTGCGTACCCGAACTCTGGTAACTTGAACAGAAGTGGTCTGCAGTCGCAGATCACGACGCATTCCAGTCAGAGCTGCCAGCGTCAGCAGATCTGTTTGTTCAGGGGTGCTTTGAACCTAGTTCCGCCCTGGGGACTGACCATCACGTTGCCTGACGAGAACCGCACTTGAAGTTCCCGGTTTGTATCGAATTTCCCAGCAGCAAGATCAGTTGCGAGTTCGTTTTTCATTCAGATGAAGACAGCTGCTCTCCTTTTTGAGCGCGTGTGTGGGTGTGCGTGTGGGGTGAGTTGGCAAGTGCGTGTCACTGTCCACACGAGTCATTCTGAAGACGGCAAAAGAATCAGCTGTTGGGGTAGTTGCGCTGTGGCCCATTTTGCTTCTCGGGGGCGGGGGGGGGGCGGTGGCGGACAACCTGCTCTTCTTGATGGCATCGTTTTCTTCGTGAAACAGGATCACTGTTTTTGTGACGTATCAGAAACTTATTGTATTGTCCTGATGTTCTTTCGGACACATCATCGGGAACAATGGTTTGGGAAGGTTTTCTCTTTTTTTTTCACTGCAGACTTTGCCTTTTGTGCAGGAGCTTTTGCCACTTTGGTGTTGGTGGAGACTTTGCGTTTTGTTCTGGAGCTTGTGCTGCAGGTTTGTCTTGGGTACAGAAGCTTTCACTGCAGGTGTATGCTTTTATGTGGGAGCTTCAAACGCAGGTTTGCACTTTTCAACAACAGGAGCACGACACACTTCTTCAGTCAGGGTACTCTAAACCTCAGATATCCCCCTCTCGAAGAGCTCTGTGACATCTTCAGCCAGTATCACTTTACTCTGCTTCGTCTCCAACTTTTCCTCAAACTTGACAAGCTTGTCTGCACTCATCACAGACATGTGATGGGACAACCTGGCCTTGTCACTTGGACACTTGGAAGACTCACTACCTGGCAATAAGTCAATAGAACAGGTAGGTAATGGAGGCATTTCAGTCAGGGCACTTGACTCACTTGATGTCTCGTCAAAAAGACTTGGATCTGGCAGCATACTCTGCACACCTGCATCATTGGGTCTTCACCACGGGAAACTCATCAGTTGGGGCATTTGGCTCACCTGATCACGCGTGTGTTGGCATCTGGATTCTGCTAAAGTTGGGACTGATACTCCTCATGTATCTCTCCTTTTCACTCTACACTGCATCCAGCACTCTGCACTTATTAGGGCAGACAGTGATCTTCCAGTGTGAAGGCCACATAAGATCTTATTGCAGTACATTGGTTGCAGGCAGAGATGGTGAGTGTGGAGGCTTCACAACTCTGGCAGGATGAAACGACCCATTCTGAGGAAAAAGAATGTGGCAGTGGCTCAATGAAGCACATTAGCTCAGGCTTAGAGTCTGGGTCAATGGACAACCAGAAGCTGATGCCATACTGTTGAGTGATGTGGAAATGGTCTGTCATCACGATGACAATGACGCCCACCTCACCAAATGACCCAGTTTGAGGGCACAGATGTACTGAGCCTCTGTTTGGCTGAGCAGCAGGTACTTCACAAGCAGGCATCAAGGTTTGCGTTACCGTTTGCAAACACCTCATGCGAGTGAACTTGAGTGCTTGAGTGTTGTGGGGGTCTTGGACCAAGTTGGCCACAGAGCATCAAGAAAACACTTGGTCCTTCATAATCTTTCCTTTCAGTGTGATTGTATCCTTGCAAAGTGTGCATATTGACTCAGCTCATGGTCCTGCACACAAACAAGTGCAGTAGCATATGTAGGTTGCACCATATGGTGGCCATCTTGGGTCAAATTCTATCTGCGCAGAGGCCATAGCTCAAAAACAACTTCAATGCAGGAAGTTGAAAGTGTGCATGTTGACTCAGCTCATGGTCCTGCATGCACATGAGTGCAGTGGTACATCTAGGTTGCACTGTATGGCAGCCATCTTGGGTCAAATTCTCAGTGCACAGAGGCTATAGCTTGGAAATGACTTGGCAGGAACTTGAAAGTGTGCTTGTTGACTCAGCTCATGGTCCTGCATGTGCATGAGTGCAGTGTCATATGTAGGTCACACCACATGGCAGCCATCTTGGGTCAAATTCTAACTGCACCGAGGCCTGAGCTCAGAAATATTTTTGGTCCATTTTAGAAAATTTTGAAAATTTGGTTGTTGGCCCAACTCAACTCAACCACAGGGGGGGGGGGTCAACTCATCAACTCAACCATGCTAAAAAATGATTTTCATGCCATTTTGAGCCCATTTTCAGCAACCTTCATTTTTAGCACAGTTGAGTTATCCCCCTACATCCCCCCCCCCCCATGTGGTAGAGTTGGGCCAACTCAACTAAATTTTCACAATTTTCTGAAATGGCCTGAAAATCTTTCTGGTGAAATTTTGTGACTGGCCAACTGAACTGGCCAACTAAACCGTGGTCAGAGCTCAGACCTTGTGATTTTTAGGCTGTATCCTTCTTGTTATCTGTAACTTTTTCAATCCCAATGCCTGTAGACTGTCCAAACAGAATCCATCCAAATCAGCCACAATTTCCAGCCACCCATTTTGAAACATAATTTCTTTCCCTGCTGTCTACAGTTGGGGATCTTTTTGACATTATTTCATCTCTTCACTCAAAACATACCACGTAAAATTAAGTTTGTTGTCACTCACTGAACAGGAGCCAGATCTTTGCCTGAAGTTTCCATTCTGTCCTCGGAAGAAGTCACAGTGGGGCACTATGTGCTGACTGCAGAAGAATAGGATATGTTTGACGTGACGGAACGGGTCAAATTCTTCTTGAAGGAAGTGTTTAGCTGGGTTCTGTGAAAGGTTCTGAGGAAACATACATGTTCCAACTTCCAACACAAGAACTGGCCAGGCTTGAGCGTGTTGATGTCTGCACAAGATGGTTCGTGAAACCCTGTGTGAAAAGCGTCGACTCTTTTCTGGACAATCGCGCACCAAGTCAATTTTATGTTGTTTTGTTGGGGGGGGGGGGTCGTCCTTGCGGAACCCTCGAAGATGTGCAGCAACAGCACACGTGTTGTTCCACGGTTCGGTACAGAAGGTGCCTTTGGGCATTCATGGGAGTTTACGAAAGTGTTCTCGTGTGAAGACTCGTCCATCGTAGGTGTCGCATTGTGAAAGTTGCAAAATCGTGCTTTTCCGACTTGGTTCTGATGGGCAAGTTTTCATTGATTTTGACGGGGGGCGGGGGTTGAGAGTCGTTTTATATGAGAACTGGGTCCGGCTGAAGTTGGTCTTTGATGCGTAGTTCCCAGTTTTGGGTTGAAGTTGTTTTCTCTTTCGAGACAATGAACACGGGTCAAATTCTGGATCTCGATCCATTTTCGCCAACTGGTTGTTCATTCGGCGACTTGTGTCGCAGCTGACTTCAATGCAGTCGCGTCGCGTGAAATCGCAGCAGCCACCTTACACAGCAGTCCTCCTTCACTTGAGGATGGCAAACAGTTGAACAGTGATGCTCAAGGTTGAGCGAGACATGCTCCACCTTAACATGCTCTTCTCCAGCGAAGCAATCAGCCAAGCCTCCTGAACAGCACTGAGCGCTGGCGCAACAGCCCGGCTCTCGTTCGGCCGGTTGTCAGCAGATGGCGAAAGAGAAAGCCTCGGTGTGCATGCACAAGCACACCATTGATTTTCCTCTCCGGCTGTAAATATCGTGGTGAAGGCGCTGGGGAGGAATCGGCTCTGTCTGGGCTGTTGTATCCACCACCGCTGGTGTGAGCAGATGCGTCTCACACTGCGACAAGAAACGTGGCGTTTTGTCGGCGACTCGTCGAGTTGCCTTGCGTGTGTGCGTGGAGGTGTCCAGGGAAGGTTTTGGCCGTTGTAGAATGGACATTTCACGCGCTCTCATTGAAGCCGGTGTGGCGCCATAGCCATCTCATGAAACTCGGATGCAGAACTGTGATGTGGACTGACAATGTTGCGGCCTCTGCTGTGGCTGGTCGAACCTTTCGGTTCTGTTGATGTTGATCGAAACAGCACGAGAACTCTGCTCAATTCTCACTGCAGGATACTCGGAAACAGCAAAGCCGACACGGACGCAGGTGCCTTGCAACACCACACACGATGACAAACTTCGTGCCCTCGCCCCTGTCGACAATCCAATGGTTCAGCGACTACAAAGCGATGATGAAAAGTCCTTTCTTGTCCCGATTGTGTCTTCCGTCTCTTGCTCAAGATGACCTCGTGGTCAGGGCGCTGTGTTCCTCGTGCTCTCAAAGCCTCTTCACGGAAAAAACCGCCTCTCTCGGAATTCAGTTTCAGCTTCAGGAATGGCAATCTGAAGCTGGTTATGAATGACGAAAGCGTCTCGTCCCAAGTACAGCTGGGCATTGCTGCTGCTGCAGTTAGCTGACCCTTTTTGCTCACGCCGACGACGAAGTGTGTGTTGCGTAATCACGCCAGGTGGAACGATGTGGATGGACCCTCCTCCCGCCCCCCTCAAAAAGTTGGACGAAGATTTCAGCCTGGTGACACTATCCCCTGGTAAAATTTGGACCAAGAAAATTTCAGCTTTGTGGTGCACCCCGTGGAACTTACGCTCTGGAGCAAAAGGTGGGACTCAGAAATTTTCAGCTCAGGAAAACCCCCGATGAAACAGCACACCTTGGAACAACAACATGTTGGCCTGGGAAGACCTCCCCCTCCCGCTGGAAATTAAACATGGGCTCTGGAGGCAAGTTCGGGTTGAGATAATTTCAGCCTGTTCGCAAAATACCAATATCTCAAAAATGGTAGCATCCCAGAGTAATTCTGAGGCCAGAAAACAACTTCATCAACTGATGGGAACAACATTTTCTCTTCTTTGGTGAAATGCACGTTTTGGATGGTGAATCAAAAGCTGTCAAATTCACAAAAATTGTTGTATCTCAAAAGCATCATAGAGCAGTTCTGTGGCCAGAAAACAATAGAACTTGATAAGGAAGGTACTCTTTGATTCCTTTCACCTGATGGGGAAATATTTCACAGTTTGTGTGTGTGTGTGTGTTGTGTGTGCAATGCATGTTTTGCTGGCAAACATACCATACCATCTCATGTATAAGCTGCACTTTTTTGCCCCAAAATCAGGTATCAAAAGAAGGGGTGTGTCTTATACATGAGGATGTTCAGGTTTTAAGATACAACAGGAGAAATGATAGTTTAGTAGAGTAAAAAAGACTCTTCTTTTATCAATGAGTTCTGAATTAGCTTTGAAGTTTCAAGCATTTGAGCCAAAATACAGTATTCATACCGACTATTTGTTTGGAAAAAGTCATAATGATTCTGAATTTAAGTGATTTTGAGTCATATTGATACCTTTTGAAAATGATTATTTCAGCTTAGCTTGGCTTTAGAAAATAAAAAAAAAGTTAAACTTGGGGTGCATCTTATACATGAGCAAGTTGAAAATATGCAGTTTGGTCACTCAAAACTCGGGGTGCATCTTATACACGAGTGCGTCTTATACACGAGACGGTACGGTAATTTTTCTCAAAATCACAAAAATGGCACCACTTAAAAATGAAGCAGAAAAGCAGCAACTCTCAGGCCAGAAAACAAAATAATTTTGTGGGGAAAGGTACTTTGACCACCTTTCACCTGTGAGAAGAGAAATTTACACTTTATTTGTGAGCTGCATGTTTTGCATGATGAACACAAACTATTTTGTTGAACTCACAAAAAGAGCAAAACAAGAAGGAAAAGAGTACATTCCTGTCAAATTTCGAGGTTCTTCTGACACAATGAGGTCCAGTAGCCTAGATATTACATTTTTAAGCGCGTGGTCGCCCGAAGGGCCATGTACCACACTCTTAATGTAATCACCATCAGTCTGTATGTCCGTCCGTCTGTATGTGTAAAGCGGGACTAACCGCGGGGGGGGGTTGGACCTACTTTTGAAAAAAATGGTCAGTGAACATTACTGATCATTTCTGGCCATTTTTCCCAAAGTGGGTCCAACCCCCAACCCTGGGTAAGACCCACTTTCAAATTTTTTTTTAAAAAGATCAGTGATGGTTGCTGACCATTTTTCCCTAAGGGGGTCCAAACCCCCCCCCCCCCCCTGGTAAGACCCGCTTTCGAAAATTTTTTTCTTTTTTAAATGATCAGTGATGGT
>JAAUXT010119650.1_pt1 | contig 13686 bp, 15 predicted proteins | sample 7278171 | NCBI WGS metagenome assembly JAAUXT01 (sample SAMN14350112, study PRJNA611818) | marine sediment metagenome | isolation source: surface marine sediment (1.8m) | place: French Polynesia: Moorea | collected 2018-08 | reverse complement strand
TAGCAACCAGATGCAAAACTCCCTAGCAACCAGATGCAAATGGCTAAATCCTGAAGGTCAAAGGGGGACATCGCACCCGCAGTTGCCTTAGCACTGCTTCTCTTGTTTTCATTGGCATCGCGAAACTGTGCTGGGCGATTCGGGAGAACGCCTTTCTCACGTCGCACCAGCGAAGGCCTTTTTTGTTGTTCTTTTTTCAGCTATCAGAGTTTTCTCGTCTTGCGACTCACTTGTTTGACCAGATCTGTTCCTGACAGATACTTGACGAGTAACATCAAAACTTTTCAAACGCTCCCCATGTGCTTGATCCACACGTGGCTCATAGACCATGTCACCCCAAATGCACACCAAATCTGCTCCTGTATCAATATTTTACGAGCAACGCACGCAAAATGGCAAGTTTTGTCCGCGTCCTTGGTGTGGCGATAAAATTGGGCGGTTGTCTCGAAATTAAGTTCCACACAGCAAGGCGTTCACTGGAGCATCGTGGCACGTTGCGTGGTCGGGGACAGACTGCACAACCGGGCAACTCTTGGGGTTACCAGAGACAAGATCAGCAGGCCAGAGTCTTGTTCCTGAAACGCGTTCTTGTTCGCTGCACTCGTCCAGTCCAACGTAGCAGTCCAACGAAGCAAGAAAAGTTGTGTTGTTGTGACTGCAAGGGCGGGCGTTGGGACTCCTTGCTTTGAGTAAAAAGTGTTTTGTTTCGCGTCGCGCGTGATCGTTCGCATTTTGATTGCTCCCCCCCCCCCCCGCCGCAGCGTGTCGCGAAAGTTTGTCAAAGTAAAGTAAGGGGTTATCAGAGAAGTACTCGGTAGAGTACTTGCAAAAACAGCCAAATAACGAGCAAAAATAACTTTTCTGGTCGCAGCGTCAGGATTTGCTTTCCTGTCGGTGTGTCTTGCGACGCCATTGTGACCGTTTTACTGGAAAAACAGACCAAACGCCGCAGACCTGAGACCGGAACGTAGACACGACATTTGATGTAAAACTGATGAGAGTTTGGACGTGTGGCATGCATGTGACAGACGAACTCTGGTAACATGCGACGATTATTACATTGTTGTATCTGCCATTAATTGCATCCATTATGAAGTGTGGCAGTACGTTGGATCCCAACACAATGATTGATACTATTATTCTCGTTGAATACAACGACTTCGTGATTGTGCTATTCTGTGCCGTATACACGATATGACATTGTGGTTTCGCGAGTGAATTGATTTACGAAGACATTTTATGAGTTTTTGTTCTGTTTGTGAGTTGATGCATACAATGGCGCACGTCGAGTAACGTATTATCGGAGTAGCTGATTTCCCAGTGACGCAAAGTGTTGCGCGAAAGTGCCACGAACAACAAACTGATCTTTTCTTTTGCCATTCCACTTCGTGGCATAAGCTCAAGTCTGTAAATTTAATCTATTGTTTTCACATTTTACGTTGATGTCGCTCAAGGTGAACACGCAGATGTCTCGCAAAGAAATATTTTCTGTGTTTTGTAGTCCGTGGACCGGTCTGGATTGAGTGGAAGGAGTTGGCCACCCAGAAGAGTGTGGTGGGAGGGAACTTCATCTGCAGTGAACTGAAACACACTGGAGAAGCCACAGCGGGGTTCGCTGTCAGAAGAACGGTTGGTCAGGACGCACCTGCACGATCCACCTGCACCCACTGCACCTCAACGATGAGATCACACGAGCGCGCTCAATTTGTTCGTGTGTGCTCAAGTTGTAACAATCCGACACATGGCTGTGAGTGTTATTGCCGGTGCATGCGTGGTTGCTGCGCTCGGCTGTAGAGGAATCTTCAGTGTGACATCACGGGATGGAATCTGCACGTGCCCTGTGCGATAATAACTTTGTGGTGTGGACATCACGCGCTCATCTGCTTCTGGAAAGTGAATTTGAAATTGACATCGTGTTTGTTCTGTCAGTCAGCCGCTTATCGATGAGACATTTTTGCGGTTGAAAGTGGCTGCTGATGCACTTCCCCAAAAGTCCCATGCGTGGTCACTTGACGTCCACATGATCGTGCTTTGCCGAGAATTACAAATCCAAAATTTCGTCGTGCGCCGACTGCAACTGTATGGGACGCGGGTCGTGAAAACGAGAAGCGTTTCTGACGAGAAGAATATGTTGGAAGCTGACGCGCGCAACTATTCACAGCTCGTTACTCATTTCGCCAATAAGGTTATCATCTACCACCCAGCGCGGTTCGCACCTCCAAGCCGAGATCAAAAGAAACGAAACCGGATCTGAAATCCTCCAGCGATGGATGTCAGATTCGCTTTCTTGGGATCACGCCGGACTTGAGAAACATCTGACTTTTGTCCTCCTTTGTCAGAGAAATTTTGCAGGTCATTGCTGAGACACTGAACTCCCAAGTGAACGGTTCAGAACTGCGTATGTGGTGGATCCCAGTGACACAAGACAAGGACTTGAGGAGTGACGCATCGAAATGTAAATTTCTTTGGAGTGACGAGAGATCCGGTGCACAAACCATTGTTTTGTTTTACGCGTAACATGGGCGGCGGTTCCACACCAGAAAAAAATGAGAGAAAAATCAAGGGAAATGGACACTATTCGTCTGTCAACGATTCGAGGGAATGTGCGACTATCTTTGGAAAAGAAAACTAAATTCAGGAAATTCTGGAACTATCGTAGCCTGGTCTGTGGCTATGTTCAACCTGGCTGGGGTTTTGTTGCCTTGGAAAATGTTGTCTTTCTGCCTCGAAGTTTTCTGTGCTTCCGCTCTGTTTTGAAATGCGAACATAAAAACTAAAACAGTGACATTTGCGTGAGGTAATGTTTTGCTGCTGAAGAGGTTCTAATGAACGGTGGTTTATGGGGCTGAATGAATTGGCTCTTAGATGATTGGGCACCAGGACTTGGTTACGTTTCTGTGCAAACAAACACGGCCGTTCAGTTACGTCATAATTAGCTCATTAATCAAATGAGGAGCAATTGAAATGAAAAGCTGTCAGTCACAAGAGTGTTACCCATCTGGGCCAAAATGACATTTGGTGTCTTGTCTTGCAGAACAGCTCGTTTGGAAGGAAAATTCTTCGCAAGAGAACCCCCTTGGATTTGCTCATTGTCACAAACTCTTCACATAATTCTGACTCCGGAGCCCCAAACTTTCCATTTGAATCGTGCACGCAAAAAGTGGTGAAATGCTCATTTCTGTCCTGGTGATTCGGTCGAATTGCGTGAAAAGTTCGCGTCACTCTCGGATGTGGTGTTCAATTATCATCGAGCATTGTGGAAATGTTTTGAGAATTTTGTGCCAAGAAGATGCATCGCAAATCGAAGTATTTTCAAGAGATCCACTCCAGACCCTCAGACTACCGAGGAGAAGCGATTACATCAAGCTCAAAAGCAATCTGTTTCGTTTGTAAGGATTTCCAGGCTTCAGCTGATCACAGCGTGACAGATATTGCAAAGGTACTGATGCACATCAGCGTTGAACGGCAAAAAGTAGCTTTGTTTTGCTGGAGAAAAACTAACCTGAGGTGATTGCTGTGGTAAGATGTGTTCTGTTTTGATCTTGGCGTGAAGTGTTTCAGGTTTAGTCATTATACACTGCTACTCATCTTGCACAAATTGTTTGGTTCTCGGTACACGATTCCCTATCACTTAACCCACGGGTCACTTGCTGTTTTAACTCGTTCTTTTCTCAGCAAGTCGGCGAAGCCTCGTTAAGCACTTGCTTTCTTGAGAGCCACATCAAAACACGCGCCTGGAAGTGTTTCTAGGACGGGAGGTGCTGGGTGCGGCTGCGCGCAACACCTTGATGGTGAGAACAGGTCGGGCGCTGGGAACAGCGGGACAACGCTGCCGCACCGTGCGACCCTGCTGAAGCAGTCAGCTGCAGGTGAGCTGTGGGCGGCGAGCTTTGAACGAAGAGGGGGGCTTTTGAGGAAATCAGTAGCACGTGAGATCAGGTCTCGGGAACAGCTCACCTCTTGCGGTGGATACCAAGCCTGGGAGGGAGGGGTTGGACTTTCTTCGGAGGCCTCTTTGCTCTTCACCTCTAAGATTGAATGGCTCTGCGGTCCATTGGTACAAGGTACAGCGTTCGCCCCAGTCCATTGCCTTGCTGACATGTACGAACCACAAGCCCTGAGCCTCGAGGTTGTAACAGCCGCTCCTCACCACTCGATCCCCGTCGATGAAAGCGACTGTTCACAGCCAAAAAAAACTTTCAATGGGAACGAACGGTTTTTGTGAAGAAAATGACAGTTTCGGGGTAAACACTGTCTCGCATCACGTGTGGTCCCCTGTCTCGTCCATCCAAAATCAGTCATTTCTTCCAGAAATCACAAAGTGGTGCAGAAGTGGAAAAGCCATGTGTCGGCAGGATATGAGGGTGAGCCAAACTGAAGTTTATTTTGTTTTCCATAAAGCTCTGTCCAACTTCATGCACCACGAAATTTTCTTGGCACTTTTGTGTTCGCGCGGCCTCGGTGTTTGTGCACATCTCGAAGAAACTTGAGATGTGAAGCACAAACGTGCGCTTTTAAAGAAAGGAAGTCGTGAGCCAATCTTACGTTCAAACCAAATGTGCCGTCCATTAGGCAGAAGCAAAACATACCCATTACAAAATTATACAAAGTATCCTTTTTGCCATTGGTTTGCGAACAATAAAGACCTTTCATCAAAGTATTTCTCCTTGTAAAATGATAGACCCTCAGATATTGCTTTGTGGAGTAGATAATGTTGTTAATGTTCTCTGTATTGGTGGGTTACAACCTCCAACGTGTCGCCTTCTCTTTTCATCCTGTTTCATCCTGTGCGGAGAAATGCAAGAGATGCACAATAGCAGCTGACCTCCCTGAAATTATCAGCCATTCCACATGTCGAAATGTTCCTTTCACTGCTAAAACCGGGGTGCAATTTCGTACCATTGGCCTCCAACATTGCGGAGAAGTAATTGTTGTGTTGAGCAATTGCCCTACACTTCTGGTTGACGCATTATTTTTCAGCTCCATGTTTGCAAGAGGAAAAGCACCCCAGATGTGGTGTTCGGGAGGAAAATTGTAGTTTGTATTGAAGGGTGCGAAAAGATTCAGACTTCATTTATTCAGGGCGTAGGCCACCAGCACTGTTTACAAACACCCTTTATTCCTTGTGCCAAAGCTTGAAATGTTTTCCGAGTGGCAACAGGCTATCAAGAAAGGAATTGCATCTTGTCACATTCACTTCAAGTGCACCCTGCAAGTCGGTTACTTTGATCGCAGAAACTATAGCAGTTGTAAACTAATCAATTGTAAAGTGAAAATACAGGCCCCGGGTCAAAAACAACAAAGCTGTTTTGATAGTGCAGGACAGTAGAATGCGCCCAGATTGCTTCAGGAAATTGAAGAAAGAGCAGGGATGGACAGGTCAGAAAACTTCAGAGAAAGCAATCTCTTGAAAATAAATAGATCCGGGAAGTGGACAACTTCGCACGCAATTTGATTTGTGTCATTTTCGTGGGAGTGGCAGCTCACAGAACACCAAATGGCATTTTAAATAATTGATCTGCGGTGGAGAATGAGGTGATGGTGAATGGCTTAATTAACGAGTCTCCTATTAAATCCCCCTATTAATTAATTGCCTGCATCAATTGTGAGAAGTCCTGCAGGTCAATAACGCCTGGGCGCGTGTGTGCATCAGTGGCAATTTGCAGAAGGGAAAAGCTGGGGCTGAATGATCCTTGCCGACCCACATAACACACTTCATCCAGGCAATTGTGCGCAACAAAAACACTCAAATGGCATCAGCTTCCTATGTCGTGACTGGGTGGCACTTTTTCGAAAAAAGCACTGAGCGCAAAGAAAAGGATCATTTGTTTTAACAGTTGGTTAATCACATCGATTGGACCGCCATCAAATTTAACAAGTGGCTTTGTTATCCCGCTCCAGGTTTGATGTTTCATTTGCTGAACGAGCAGCTCAGCTTTGCAGGCTGGGACCCTCGAAGGCACGCCTTTTTTCGCAAACCTGCCTCCTCACCTTTCAGTGACGCTGAACCCAACTGCATCCAGGCATCACTGCGAAAGTAACAAGAATACGAGTCGAACAAAGAGTTGCAATTTGCGAGGCTTGAAGTTGTTCTCTTCGAAAGTAGTCGGGCTGTCTTGACTAACTTGAAGTTTGACAAAAAAGTGAACTTTTCAGTTTGTCACAAATCTGTTTCGCGAGACGATAACACAAACAGAAGTCTTTTGTCCTCCATGGAGAGACGTTTTCCTGGAACCGATACGGCAAAATCAGTCACTCACCAAGCCACGTTGAAAACAATTACCGATAAGAGTTACGTCGAATCTTCTCAAATAATTTTTGAACAAACAGACGAGAGAGTTTCAAACGTCATAACAAGGGATGATAAATGCACTAAATGTCATAAACTGTCATTGCTCGAGATTTCAAAATTGAACATTGACAATTTTCACATGGAATAAAGATTCCCAGCCAGCACTGATAAGAGCTGGAGTGCCAGTGTCAACACTGCTGCGAGCACGCCACGGCAACACAATGGCTTCTTTTCTGATTTCTATCTTGTTTTCTGTTGACTTTCAGTGAGATTGCAGTGGTTTTACAGTCCAGAAGAGGAAGGGGTTCGCTCTCGAGTGGCCTCACACGGGAAAAGCACTAATGAAATATACTTTCGCAATGTTTACCTTTCTTCTTGCCATCGCAGGAAATAACCTGTTGAAATGTGACAAGCTTTGTAGAATTTACCATGCAAGAGCAGTTTTTAGGTGTTTTTGAGTGTGCAACCAAACGCACACCGGCTTCGCAACAGTCACAGGAGTCCGAAGTCCCTGAAATAATCGTACGAGTGACGAGAAAAACACTCGTCTGGAGTCTCGAAAGGAAACGTCCTTGAAAAACAAAACACTCCATGCTGGATCTGCATTGCAAAATCGAACGATTGGCCGTCTTGAGTGGCCAACTGCTTCAAGGATGTGATTGGAACTCCCAAAGCTCGAGACTTTTCTTTGTTGTCTCTATTTTTGGGTAGCAGTGTGAATTTTGTATCTCCCATGATCAGCACAGTCATTTCGCTCTTGCTTGAAAACTTGCGTTGGGGATTCGAACAGGTTCTCTCGCCTTGTACTTGCAAACTGTATGATTGCTGATTTTCACAAAAAGGTGGCAGTTTGTCTAAAATAACAATGAACATCACTTGCACAAAGAGAACGTCTCCAATTATGGAGGGACAGAAAAGTTTTTGGGTGTAAATTTAACACAGTTTTCAATATCAAATATTTGCAGTGCGTGTCTATTGGGTACATAACACCTTTGGATCTTGATATTACTTCACAAACTTTATGAAGCTTCAAAGGAGGGCACTTTCATGAACGTCAGCACAACAGATACCACTGCCACAACCCTTCTTGTGCAAATGGGCACCAATACCTCACCAAAAAAAGGCGCACGAATTGAGAAAATGAAGAAATATGAAAAGCAGTGAAATCAACACAACCTCTGTACCTGGTGTGTAAAATAAGCAACTCATTGTGAAGAACTTGTTGGTTTTCAAATATTTTCATCATGAGAATCTCAGCAGAAAAAGAGAGGAATTATCATTTGTACAAACAAGGCATGCACACTGAAAGAAAAAACACAAAAACGAGTCCGGAATGTTGATGAATAGGTGTTGTTTTGTTTGAGAAATTTGCAGAGTAGGAGGGAGGCTTTGTTAAAGCCTTGTCTTTTGTCTGGGAAAAAGATCACAAGAAATATTGTCCTCTTTTTGCTTTTGGTCATCCTGTTCGAAAAACGACTCATATGTGGTTGTACTAACATACATAAACGAGTGTGTTTTTGGGGTCTGCAGCAAATCAGTAGCGCCATGCAGCCTCTTTTTTCGGGTTCATCCAGGTTCGCAGTTCGGTGACAGGTCCAGAGAGGACAATCGCGCGAACAATGATGTTATTTCCGTGTTCCGTCCACTCTCATTTTCCTGCTTCTTGGCACACACGATGAACATTGTGTCAGCAATGCTCGTCTTGCATTGCCGTGCATTTCCAGAGAATACGAGACTTCGCGGGCTGAGAGAGCGAATTTGGTTCAGATCCAAATGCAGGGTCATGCAATGTGGTTTGTGTGGAAAGGCAGGTCAGTCCAGACATGACACAAAAGGATCCAGCGGAGATTTCCATTTACATACAACCATTGTCCGCGTGAGGCAAACCAAACTTTGCTGACAGCCAACGCTCTTTTTTTTTTTACTCCAAATCACCGCAATTTGCAAAAGTACAGCAGCCAGTGCTGACTGTCAAGTCAAAACAGTGGATGGTTCGATTGCCATTCACCTACAACTCGTTCTTGCAGAAATTTTCTTGAAATTTTCTTTCGAGCAGACCCGTGAGGATTCTCGCCCGTGTGGAAATCCACGGCAAAACTGGCTACAAGCTGAAAATGTTTCGATCTCAGAAAAAACAAAGCTCTTGTTTCTGCTTCTTCCAGAAGCGAACTTTTCCAGAAGAGAACCCTGATCTTGCTTGGCGTCACTTTCTCATCTTTCTTTCACAAAAAGGCACCACATCTTTGTTACAGAAAAGAATCGTTGAAAAGATTTGGGCACGACGATTTCTTCAGTTACAGAGGGACTGTTCAGACGCCCATAAAGTAATTCACATTGAATTTTGCCGAACTTGTAAACCTTGGGTTTATTGCCCGCGTCGTACCGCCAGGAGAGTGAGTGGTGTGCTCCAGCAGATAGATCCTGATGCGTGACAGGTCTGACAGACCACTCTGCCAAAATTTGCAGCAACATCAACATCGTAAAACATACATTCAAAAAATTTGAGGCGACAGTAAAACTCCAAATTGCACTAAATTATTTGTGGTGAGATGCTTCTTTGAAGATTGCAGATGCCAAAAGGCGTGTGTTGCTGGAGAAAGTGAAGATTTGGGCCTGTAGCAGGTGTAATGGTGCCAGCAATGGAGCTTTACAATGGCAGGGTCGCCTGAGGCAAGTCGCTCTGTGTACACATGTTGTGGGTTGGAGGTGTCCTCCACAGGTATCTACCTACAGGCGAATTGGATCACTTTTTTGTTGATCCCAACCGAATAAAAAGCAAATTAATAGTGTTTGTGCTGTTGCTGACGAGTTCAGTGGGTTGTTGGACTTTCTGCTTTGTTGGGCAGTGGCCTCAGTTCTTCTTTGAAAAGGCAGTTCGTTCGTCAAAGATTTGTCTCGAAGGAAAATGTTGTTTCAGGTCCAATCCTCCTTTCGCTTTTGCTTTGCAATACATATGCAAGTTCGACTCGGTCAAGAATAAATTAGCAGCTATGTGTTCATCGGGAAAGTCACATGAACAACCTCTGATCCTGGACACAATTTTTGCGTGCGCTTTGGAGCTTTGCCTCCTTGCTGTGGTTTTTGTTGTGCAACCGGATAGTCCTCGTTGTTCGGCACTTTCCTCCTGAAAGTCGGAACGAGATGCAACATTCATGAAGTTGGGGTTCTATCCCAAGACAGAACCGGTGCGTGTGCGTCAAAAATGCGAGGACCAATGAAGCCACGCTGGGCGTTGTTTGGGACGAGAACGAACGATCTTCCTTCGGTGGTCGGTTCAACAGGCTTTTTTGCGTGCAAACAGTAAATACATCCTGTAAGCCAGCGTTGTGTCAGTGGACATTTGACAGTCGGTGCTTACATCAATTGTGTACGCATGTGGTAAACAGACCACCTCTGGTTGCAAGCTCTGTTTCGCAATACAAATGTTGACCATTTGACATTTTTCCGTGTCTGGCTTCACTTGTTGCCAAACAGCGTTGTCAAAAACCAGGATTTGACGTGAGTGTGCTTCAAACGGCACGTAGATATACGTGTGACGCATCTCTCGGAGAACAAAACAAGTGGATCTGTGACAAGTGAGTTGTGGACAGCTTCTTGTCACTCAGCCATAGACTCTTGTCATTTGCAGTGCTTCCAAACATCTTCCCAACAGAGAGGGCCTGGACGTTCTCTGAACTCATCGCACAAGCCTCGCATTGTTGCCAATTACGTTCTGTCATAATCACTTGTATTCGAGTCCAAATGGATGTGATATTTGCATTGTCTACTTTTCATGTGGCATATTTTCCTTGTTTGATCTTGACGTGAGAAATGTGAGGTTGATTGAGAGTCCCATTCTGTTGGCCTCCTGGTTCACCGCGCATTCTTTTACATTGAAGCTGTTTTGCGCAAGTGTCTGAAGGGTCCTGCAGCTGTATGGAAGGATCTGAATCTTTGATGAGGCGTCTTCTCAGATGGTGATAACCTTGTTGTATCCGACTCCGAGAAGAGTCGTGGGAAAGCCAGTCACGAGACTCGCTGCTAACTCAATGCAGCTTTGTGAAGTGCTGAAAAAAGAACAGCTTCTCTGGTTTGTGTCAACATCCGAACAGAAAAGTTGCGGTGTCGGGTGCTGCGGCGTTTGGAATGTCGCTGCTAATGCAAGTAGAAACTGTGTTGGTGTGTGTCCAGTTTGGTTTGAAATAAGTGTGATTCGCAAAGTCGGAAGGTTACAACAGTTTCTCCTTGTCTGCTTCCTTCGAACAGTGTCTAGAACACCTTTTTTCAACGAACCTCAGACACGAAAGTGCTTTTGAGTACGTTTGTGGCAAGGATTGGGCAAAGCTTGCCAGATTTTGTGAAGGAGAAAGACTAAAATATCAAGCCAAAGACTTGCTTTGTTTGGAAACAAAAGAATTCGTAGCAGACTGCAATGTTTCCTGGCCTGCATTTTCGAGGTGCAAAATAGCTCTCGGACCCCACCCTCAATCACAAATACAGCTGTAACAGTATTTTGGGTCTCAGTCGGCCGATGTCACCTTGGGGTCAACCAGTTGGTCATTGCAAAAATTTATGTTGCTCAATTGGGGCAATTTCTTTTCTTTTGAAGCGGATTGTTTGCGGTTGTCATCAAATGCAAGACGACAGAACTCTGCAGAGGAATTCTCACGGAATTTTGTTTGATGACATTTGGCTTCACATTTTCTTTGACGTCCTTGGCCAACCAACAAAGGGGCTGCGGACCTTCAGCGCGATCTCAGCACGTTCAGAGGCTGATGCGTGAGCAGATCTGTCAACATTCCGTCACCCAGCTGCGCGATGTAAATCGCATGCGTATCATGAGTGAAGTGCTTCCAAAAGAAGTGGTTGATTAATGAAGCTGTTTATTTCTGCTGTTGACAGGTTGTGATCGCTGGCAGAGCGGTCTGAGCAGCCGCCACTTGCGAAGGTTATCGTGGTTGTCGTGTCCGTGATTACACTTGCGCTGTTTCAACGAGTGCGTGCAGCGGCTGCTTATCGCAAGCAGAGGGCAGGGTTGTCACACTGGACACAGTCGTATCCTGCCTGTACGGGATCCGTCACACACGCGTTGCACTTCGTGGACTGAAAAAGGATTCCAGTTTGCTTGTGCTTGACTGGTCGTTTGGGGTTTATGTTCTGCTTGCTCCTTTTCCACCCGTTACACCCGACACAGATGAAATCGAGACGACTGCAAAACGCGAGGTCCAGTTTTTATCAAGAGACCGGTGAAAACTCTTGCTTCTCTCGCATTTCATCGTTTGGTGCTGGTTCAAGTTTCAACTGAGTTCCTTCCTAACTTTTCAAGCTTCTTTTGACCAAAAGGCACGAAAACAACAGAATTGTTTGACGTTGGTTCTCTTTTGTGTCCAAGTTCCCAATCGTTCAGACCAACGATCAACGATGTCAAGACCTTAGATTGCATGTTCTCTCAACGCATTCGAATCTAGATGGGCTTTCGGATCTGACTTGGCATTTGGAATTGACATTGGTTTCAGATTACTTCCAGCACACAAATTGTGGTTTCTTGTGGCGACGAAATGGTGGGTTGGCTCCAAAATATGAACAGCGTGTCTTCACGACTGACGAAAGTTTGCGTGGGCGTCAGTGATCATCCTTTTCGTGCACTCGAAAGATGTTCACCCCCAAATTTGATTTGGAGGCTCTGTCGTCAACTGTGTGGATCCTGGTGGCGCTTCCTTCATGAAAGGCCGCCGTATCCACTACAGGGGCTCCAAAGGTTTTGTTACATGCAAAGTCGGCAAACCCTCTGCATACTGCCCCGCCGTTCTGGAGCGGTAAAACACTTCAGAGTGCAAAAGAATAAAACTGGTGCATTGATTTTGCAATGTTTTTGTCCTCACCGAAATTTCAGTTTTCTTCACTCGCATTGAGAACGTGTGGAACAAAATCAACAGCGTGGAACAAAAAAGTCAAACACACGAATTCATTGACTCTTTTTGGATGTTTGAATGTTCTGGAGCAGCTGGTTCGACGCTTTTTCGTGTCGTTGGCTCTGTGAAGAGATATTGATCTGAGGAGAATCACGTGCGGTTTTTTCAATTGGATTTTCATCCAACTGTATCATCTGAAAATTCACATGTGAAACACTGAAAAGAACACAAAAGGGAAGAACTCATTTCTGGTACATGTGGATCCGTTGTTTTTCAACCCGTCCGCCACGGTGGTGTGAGTGGGTGCTCCCACACAAAGCTGCTGAGCACGAAGCACTCATTTGAAAGTGTGAGTGAACGAACCGTTGAAATGCCCCGAGATGGCGAGGTAATTTGAGTGGAATGTGGGCGAATTGTCCGAGAAAATTAGCAGTGGTCAATTTTACACACCAACGGCTCGCTCACCATTCTCGTAATGATTGACTGTGAACGCATTGACAATTGTATTTGCTTTCCACCGGAATTGTCAGTTCTCAATTCGGAAAATTTTAGTGGACACTTTCTGGCTTCTGTGCTCAAAACACTTCAAATTTTAAAGTTTGCGTGCAGAAATTTCACTTGTTGATCCAGAAATTGTCAGATGTGAGCTGATCACGTCACATTCACTGAAGCATCTACAGGTAGCATTTTAACAGAGATAAAAAAGCAACTGCCGGAGAGCAGTACATCACGAGACAGTGGCCTGTGGTTTATGAACTTTCTGTGTTGATAAACGTCTCAAGATGCCATTATCGAGAAAATGTGTATCAAGTCTCCTCTAGACTGGTGTTTTTTCTGAGTTCAGGACGTTTTTGTACACATGATGATCAGCTGACCACATCGCCCATCTCTCCATCCTTCCCACTTCACCTTCAGAGAAGTTTCGTAGAGCTCTCAAATTGATTGACCAAGCCGCAAAAAAGATACCAATGACAAACAACTATTTGTCTCGTTTTGCACTCAGGTGAATTGAAGAGTGAAGTGTTCATATTCAGGGAGTGATAATCAGTAGCTTGAAGGACGAGTGTTGTAAATTGAGAAGTTTGCATGTCATATCGCTGCAGTTGTCCACTGCAGTTCACACGTGTAACGTGTCCAGAAACCGGATTTGCTGACGAGATTGGATGTTGTTTGAGACCAAGACCATTTCGAAACACGTCGATCCCCTTTTCGAGAATTCGAGAAACCAACAGAGAAAGAACACCAACTCAAGAAAGACCATAAGAAATGCGTACGAATGAACCTGTTTCTGCCAGATCTGTTCTCGGTTTGATCGTCGAAGGAGACTGCGCTGCCCTCCGATGCTGTGGTGGAGAGAAGAGCCCCCCACTATGGGGCAGCAAATTTTTGGGCAGGAAGGCCTCTGATTGGTCTAGAATTCAAAATCCAGCCTTCTGATTGGTCCAGAGGCCTAGTGCCCCATAGTGGGAACAAAGGAAAATAACGGTCATTTCTTTTGTTATG
>JAAUXT010032511.1_pt1 | contig 13686 bp, 16 predicted proteins | sample 7278171 | NCBI WGS metagenome assembly JAAUXT01 (sample SAMN14350112, study PRJNA611818) | marine sediment metagenome | isolation source: surface marine sediment (1.8m) | place: French Polynesia: Moorea | collected 2018-08 | reverse complement strand
TGATAGGGAGGACAATTGAGTATTGAACATTGTCAGAGAATTCAGCATTTCTGAAAAATCCCATTCCTGAGATATAGCGGTGGATCGGTCAAATAAAAAGCGAACCTCGTACACAAGCAACAGAACCAAATGTTGGCATGAAAAGCATTGGTCTCTGTTGACCGTGTTTCGTCTCCGTCTCAGTCTGCCTGTTCATGATTGACCACACGGGATTTCTTTGGGTGCGTTGATCGCCACGTTCCACGGAGGGCTGCACAGACGTGCGGTTTTCGGACATCTTTGCTGAAGTTGTCGTGGCTCTGCCGTGGTCGCGTTGCCATTTGGACCGACCATTGCAATGGTGTCTCCGGTGCATCGGAAGTTACAAGTCGGCACGCTCATCTCTGACAGGTCGCTCATTTCTGATGAGACCCGGAGTGCACCACCGGATTTTGCAAGCAAATTCTCTGGAGCAAATGTTTCCTGCTAATCAAGTTTGCAGCCAAAGATCAGAGTTGTTGTTGATCACCTTCAAAAATTCTGGAACTGCCTGAATCCGAAGGAGACAGCCGGTTCCAACGATTTAGTAAAATCAAATATCACTCTGTCGTGTGCACTTGAGACACACGCTTTGAAAACTTGTTGTACTCGTATCGCAGCATGTTCAGGTGTCTGATGCATATGTACGTGAAAACTTGCGTTGGCAGTGCAAAAACCGTTCACATGCAGCCACTTGTGTCCCCATCAGACAGCAGCCGTGTTTAGTTTCCAACTCAGCACCAACAGAGCCTGAGTACCTTGCAAACACTCAAGCGCAGAACACAAATGTAGTCATCTGCAGCTTTGCTTTTCAATTTGAGAAAGATTTTTGCAACCGCAGGTTTCCAATCTGCCGTCCAAGGACCCAAAAGCAACGTTCGTTTATTGAGGCCTCTCTTGTGGATTTCTGTGTGCAGTTGAAAGGGCGTATGTGCACCTCTTGATCTTCCACTGCAACATATTCAGACCTCGTATTGTAAATTTTTGTGTGCTGCAGATTCCAAATTGTTCCATACGAGCGACTGTTTCCATCATGCGCAGCAGCTGCATCGATGCCACACTTCATCCGTCATCGTTTTGCGCCTTGACCAAAACCAACTCGACCTCACACACAAAATATGGCAAAGCAGACAAAAAGACCCAGATGAACGCAAAAGGCTGTTTTTTGTGCAGCAAATCGGCAAAACAATCGCTGAAATTCCACCTGACATGGCATTGACAATCACAGTTCTTCGACCAAAAACCGAAGGATTGAGTTGGTCTTGTCAGTGCATTAGGTTTGCTGCCAGATTCTGTTCGATCCGTCAAACTGACACTGCCAACCTGCACCAGATCTGGTTTTATTGGCGCTTGAATCGAACAAGACTGGAAGAGTTCCTGCAGAAAAAGGGTCTGTGTGTCTTGTACTTTTCAGTTTGCAATTTGTCTATTATTAGGATTTGTTTTATTGTGTGCAAACAGCTAAGGTTTTAGCGATGTTTGCGTTTTGAATGAAGCTGCAGGTCTTCCTTTGTTTGGAACATGCCTGCGCATCAGTCAATGTCGATTAGGAGCAAAACATCTTCGTTGTTGCGACTCTCGGTTCAGTGGGCGTACCCACGGGAAGCAGGTGAGTGCCGCTCGGGCAAGACCTCTCAATGGGGTTCCAATTTCAAATGACAGACGAAACAAAACGTCTTTGACGGACAGGATAAGAATGTCATTTTTCTTCGGGATGGCGTGAAAACATTCTGTCTTCCCTGTATTCGCCTGCGGGATGCAGATCATCTTCAGGAAATGGTCTCTTCTTCATTTCTCCATGAATATGACAAAGACGGGCAAGCACAGCACCTCTTCCCCACTTCCATCCCAGCGCCGTTCTTCTGGAGAGACACGACAAGCTCACGCGTCCATACGAGTCCAAGCTCAGAAATTTCGTTGATGTCGACTTTTGTTTGAACTTGTCATGGTGTGCTGATTTTGTTCCAGGGACCACTGGTTCTGAACAGATTCTTGTGATGGAATACCGCCTACCACCCTGAAATCCCCAGGTGTGAGTTGCTCGTCTGTTGCTGTGAGCGGTGGAGTGAACAGCTTTGTTGCACAGATCCGTCTAATTTCCAATTTGGACATGGCTTCTGGCGGGCGCAGGTCTCACAAATATTTGATTTGCTTCAAGCCATATTTGCCTCAGCGTTGGCCAAGCCGGGGACAATGATTCAGCAACCTGTTGCATCCAAACCGAACAACAGTAGAGACCTCTCTCAAGTGAAACAAAGGCAGAAAACTACCAGAAAAAGCTGAGCCCGGGCTGTCGGGAACGGCGCAGTTTTATCTGGTCAACTGTCCCAAACGCAGGGATGATGGGATCAAGGCAAATTCGCATTAATGAACTGGGCGCAATCAAAGCGCTGGAAGCACATCTCCAGAGGGGCATTCCAGCACGCTTTCAAGTCACCTTGCAAGGCCCTCTGCAGGGAGACTGTCATTCTGCTCCCACCAGGGAAATGAGCACAAGAGTCTGAGGCTCAGTTCATACACGTGCGCAGTACAGATAAGGCTGCAGTGCCTGTCACTTCATTTGAATGTCCGTGCGCAGAACATGCAGGAATTTCTCTGGTTCCTAGAGGTGAACTCGCACCTGAACCAAGACAGTTGATTTTTGTCAGATGGACGCTGCAGACGTCTGCGACAGTTGAACGGACCTGGTTGGGGCGTGACAGCCTCTTGATTAAATGGGTGCACAGTTCTAAATTGTGGCACTTTAAGTGATTTAGCAGGCCCGATACTGGAAACCTCATTCATTAGCTGTGCCTCGGAAGATTCGCAATTTCCCAACAGAACATCGATCAATTGGCCACGCTACACACTGATCCTCAGGGACTTGAAATCAATCCTGCGGTATCAGATATTTATAGAAGAGTTTGGAACATAGGCAAGGTGACACACAAATGCGTTGATCTGTTGTTCAGAACAGGAATTTTCATTGCTACTGCAATTCAAGAAGGCACCTGTCATCATACCAGCACGAAACGTACAAACAGGAAAGAAGTGCGGATTGTCCTGCAATTGCTTTGCACAGGTCACAAGGAGAGAAGCCTTGGTCGGGTGGAAGTTTTTGTTCACGAAAACAATGTGGAACTTCCGCTTTGACCCAACATCTTGTGTCAACTTCACTGACGGCATTTTCCATTCCACAGGAAGGCAGAATCCAGACTCTTGTCTCGACAACTCTTGTGCAGTATCTGTTCGCGCTTTTGATACATGTTTATTTGAACCAAGCAAGTCAAGCAAAAAAAACAACGTTTGTTTGGGCTTGATCATCATTCCCATTGGGGGACCCGAATCCACAAAAGACAGGATTCGGGGTGCGCTTGAGCGCTGTTCTACGGAGGAGTACATGAAGCAAATAGGCCTCTTTCTTTTGCACGACACAACTTTCTGTTGCAAATTTCAACCAGAGCGTCCAGTAAATGACTGACCCACCATGATGGCCACATCCTGTTTTGTTCTCAGCCAATTTGAGAGGGTGGGAGTGACACACAATTGTTCCTGGGCCTACCCTTGGGCAGGCCCAAAAATTTACAGTTGACCATGCAGGCCTCAGCTCATCATGGGTTCCTGGGTAAGGGTAATTTTGGAGGCTCATATCACTGACCCTATTGAAGAACAGGTGTGGTGGAAAATACTGAACAAGTGTCCACAGTGTCCACCTTCAAACTCACGGCTAGATTTCCTGAGGAAAGTCACGACCAAAACAGAGCATCTAATTGAATTATTCAAGGCATCAGAAAAGACAGTGGGTGAATTTCGTGGGCACAAGTTCCATTGAATGTTTCAGTGCAGAATTGCAACTCATCTTGTGCTGGTTTTGTGGGGATAGACGAGTGCGAAAAAAGCCGAGTGCGACTGATTTCAACCCACGCTTCTTTGAGTTTGTCGAATCAGCTCAGGAAACACGCAGCTCTTACGTCCGCACCGTAAAGAAACCTGCGCAGAGGATGCCTTGAAAACCTCAGGTGCAGTCGAGATCCGAGCATCCTGTGGGTACGGGCCGGTTTGTGTCTGAAGGTATCTCCAGACATGTTTCCAAAGCTGTTTCTTGGCAAGCATCTGAAATTTGGACATCTGCCATGAAACATGCGTGTGGGATGAGCCTTTTCAGGTTGATGACGGTGGTTCTTTCGTCAGTGTGTCTGATCAAGTCAAATAATGCGCCTGATCAAGTAAACTAGCTCGCATCTGGCATGCAATATTCATCACCTGTCTTACTGCTACAAAACACGCAGAGATGTTTATCAAAAGCCAATACATTCTGCAAGTAATTGAGAAGAATAAAAGGAAGTGAGATGGGAAAATTGTGAGAAACTACGACGGAACTTGAAAAGAAGGGCAAGTGTCCTTTGTCTCTCCCGTTTTGTCGGCTTTGGCAACATACATCCAAGGAATCAATCAGAACTGTTAGACATGGTCAGTTTCATGTACTCCTCCACTTTTGTCAGCGCGCCATATCCTGAGACTGGTTCCAGGATGTCCCTCGCTTGGATCTACCGCCCCTCACAAGCACATTAGATCTTCATTTGCTGTGCTCCTGAAATGCACTGGAGGGGAATGCACAGAGTCGAAGAGTCAGTCTTGAGAAACATCAAGAACAAGACTGGTTTCAGACAGGTTTGTACAGCTGCCTGGATTGACAGCTTTTTTTTCTTTTGTTAATGTTTCAAGTCATCATGAACATCCGGGCAGGAGTGACATTGAGTTTCAAACTCTGTGACCTTTGTTGGGTTGTTCTGAAAAAAAAATGCATTGGGCGATCTCCAGTGTTCCATGTGAAATTGCGTGAAGGCCAACACGCAAAACGACTCAAAGAACAAGTGTGCGTTTGAGAGTGTGTTGTGGTCGACGGATCTCCTGATGATAATGGCCCGGTCGTCAGTGTTTCATCAAACTTGCATGCTCCCCGCGTGTTTCCGCCCTCCCTGCTACAACTCCAACTCGCATCAACATGGAAGGACACAATTCCGGCACGTTTTCTTTTCTATGTTGTTGAATGGCCACAGCTCTCCTTGGAGGACACGGATCTTCCAATCCGGTGCGATTATTGCTTTCCCTCGACGACAGAATTCTCATTCTTCACACAGACCAAAATTTGACAAGTTCCAAACCAGATCAATGTACTGATGCGCCAGTATACGGAGATGGGGGTTTGCTTTCGACTACGGAATTCTTTAAAGTGTTGCAACTTGTCGAAAAATGGAAAGTCACCGACGTGCTACCAAACATTCCAACGTGCAATTGTGACCCGTGCTTGACCCACTCCAGCAGAATATCGAACTTTGTACCTCGGGTTTTGTTCAGTTGGAGATGGATTGCTAGGAGATATGAGACCACTTCTCTGACGTTTCCTTTACAGAGACAGCACCTTCGAGCACAAACACACACAAGTCCCATGTTCTTGTCACAACGTGAATCTTTCTGACGGTTGCTTTCATTGGTTCTACCTGCTTCAGTTTTCGATAAAGAACTGAAAATCAGTGCCAATATTGGGTGTGCAGTGTTGGCCAACGACACACGAACCAAGCAAGGCTTCAACAGCCCCAAAATATGGGCACATGAACCAGACGCAACCTGAGACCAGCACCGGCCATGTCCCCAGTCCAAGCTACAGTACATGTACCCGTAAAACTCCGCGTACAAGTCGCTCTCAACATTCCCATAATATCTTCTCAAAATTTCCAAAATTCCCACATCATTTACTCCTATTTCTTAGCTTCCAGAAATATTAAAATGTGTGAATAAAGTCCAATAAGTGCCATTTTTGGTCAGGTACTTGATCAAAAAACTAAAGTTGGACAAATTATGGGCCTCCGAATGTTGCTGTTGTGGGACTTTAGCTGTCGTGGGATCTTACGGTGCCAAAGCCCTCTGGCACACTGCAGATCCAAAACGTAGCGGAAAGGTGGAGCCGTGACTGAAACCAACAATTTTTTGCATCCTGCAAAGGGGGGTACGTAAAAGGGGTTTATGAACGGGATGTACAAAGCGGGCTTGCAAACAGGGTGCACAAAGGAATAAACACCGCATCTTGGCTCAGATGTCCCAACTTGCATCACATCTCATCGCATTGCGCCCCATACAGGGGGCATGTGAAAGGGGTGCATGAAGGAGGTGTAAAAAGCGGGTGCATGAAAGGGATGCCCAAATGTTTATGAGATCTTAGCTTGGATTCCTATGTTGTATTTCATCCCATTGCATTGTGTTACATCCCATATATAGTGGGTGCATGAAGGGGGATGCACAAAAGGGGTGTACAAAGACATCGCACCCGCGCCCTGCTTCTTGTTGTGTGTTTCCGTTTGTCACGCATGGTCACGTGAAACAGGAGACATTGTGAAAAACAGATTCCTTCGTGACTGAGAGGAATTGAAATTTGATGACAAAAACTAATTACCTATTGAAACGAAATTTTACATCAACCTTTGGAAAATGAAAACATCACGCTTCTTTCGCCAATTTGTGGAATGGTAAAAACACCGGATGATTGTATCCACAAGGTTAAAGACGGTCTCAGAAACTTTTTGAAAGAAAAGAAAGGCTCTCTCCGTCTCACATCAAAATGGGGCAAAGTCAAACGAGATGAAGCCAAACGAACAGGTCTTCGGGAAGCCGAACATACGAGAGACAAACGAATGAAACAACAACCACAGACTCATGAAACACGCCCAAAAAGTTTTTTGCCCCTGTAAAGTTGGTCTGTTTGCATTGTCACTGTGGAGACTCATTGACGACAAACATACAAAAACTCCGGAATGACATGAAACTTTCAATTGTCTGCAGATCTGGTTGCATTGAGTGGTTGAGAGTGGAACTCTACACGGAGACCTATTCTTTCTTTCGCCAAGGAAAATCACGCCGCACATTATCGCGTTGCCATCAGACTACTCGAGGAAGCGCGTTTTCCTTTTTGCTGAAAACACCTTTTCAAAGTGATCGCCCGTCCGGCTTTGCCAAACAGACAACAACAAAGACGTGCTGTTGTGCACAAGTGTGTGTGCACAAGTAAGTCTGTCCGTCTGAAGCTGAAATGAATCTGGCCAATGAAACAAATTCAGAAAGGGCCACCGAATCCAGCTTGGTTCTGCTGACTGTGTTTGGAGGAGCTGGCCCTGGACCGCCACACGTGCAACCGTGGTCCCCACCCACCCACAACCACCAAAACATGCAGTTTCAAAAATAAACCAAAAAGACCAATCTACAAAACTGTCACTCAGGCATGTGATCTCATTTGCCATCCGAACTGCTCATCCACTTGGATTTACCATTCAGCAGACTTGAACACGCTTGTCCAAACAGTGTGATGTGTTGACTGGGTTGGTAAGGGGATTTCAACGTGTTTAGGTTTCGTGCATGAGAACAGTGAGAACAGATTTCTACCAAAAACACAAACAAAAACAGAAGCTGATTGACAGGAAGCTGACCATTTTTTCTGGAGTTTTGGACCCGCATTTGATTGATGCTTGTGGACTCATTTCCAGTGTGAGAAGTTGTGGCACCAAAGCCCCTCGCTCCTTTCCCTGTCGCATGCTGTGTCCTGTTCAACGGCTGAAAACGTGTTACGCATCTGCTGCTGCTGTTGCTGAATGGCAGGTCCCGCAAAGCAAGCTTGCTTGTTGATGAAGGTGTTTGTTCAACAGATTTTCGTTGACCACTCAACTGACCACCAGACAGAAAGTTGCTCACAAGGAACAGACGTTCTCGTAAACACGTTCACTCTCGATGCACTTGTACAGATACGTATATGGTGATTGAATATGAATGAGACGAACGGCTTGTGGGCTGTTTCAGAGTTTTTTTTCTTGTCGAAGCAGAAATTCGACACGATATTTACCTGTTGACTCAGCTGCTTTGTTATTTCCATCCAACACCATTGATTCAGTCACAAACTTTCACAAATTTAATTCCGCGACGTTGTTACAGAACAGACAAACGGAGTGACGGTTGGACACAGCTCAGCTCCCTCGAGATGGGAATTTCTGCGGAAGTCAATAACGCCTCTGCGTGATTCAATGTAAAGTTTCCAAGTCCGTGGAGGGAATACACAACAACGGTGGCTGTCGTACTGAAATTAGACACAGGTGAACAGGGGTCTAAAAACGGGAAACTGCTCGGAACTATGGTCTAAAACATCCATATTGGTTTAAAGTGTCGGACATGCACGATATATAAATTGAAACTCAGACACAAAATGCTGACTAAACGACGTACAAAGGTCCCAACATTTGCCAATCATTTACTATGTCCAGCTAACGTAAAAAACGTAGCAAACTTGTTTGGATGCGCGACACAGCTTGGTAATTCTTCAGATGTGGGTGTTGACCACCTTATGCATTCTGGATGAATGTAGTTACAGAGGCAAATTGCAGTGGCTGGGGTCAGGTGAAGAAAATAATTGACACAAAGTGCATTTGCTGGTTATGTAAATTGATGTCACGAGTGCTGAAGGGGATCACTGCCCATTGCCAGTTAGAACTGCCCACTGCCAATCAAGCCGTTCCCATCCCACCATTCGTGGTGCACACAAATTGCACAAGGTGCGGCGGACTCCAGGATCCCTGGCTGTCTGTCCCAAAGTACCCACCTGACGTGTGTTGGTTTGATGGTACTAAGTGTGTTTTGGTTCTTCAGTTTTCCCTTTTGCTTTCCATTCTGCCCTGCAGCTGCTGGAGAAATCTGGGAGCACTGGTGATGCAGCAGAGCACTTGGGTCATTGTGTCACGTGATTGTACCAGTGGGTGGTTCTGAGTAACATTCAGCTGAAAATGGGGCTGTCTTATTTTTCACTTGGAACACAAAAAAAATCATGTCTTCTCACTGACTCACTCGCAATGCTTGCTGCTTTTCATGAGGATTTGGGAGTTTCTGAATCAAGCATCGCGTCTTTCATGTTGGGTACAAGACGACGAGGATTTCCCTCATTGCTGGTCAAGATCCGCCATTCACCATGAAGAGGAGAGAAGACAGACAAAGCCCACGGAACGTGCACGTTGTGCGAATCTCTTTCTTCGAGAAACCCAGCACTAATTCTCTTGTGTTTTCATTCTCCCACACTCTGCTCGGAATGAATCTCGAAGGATTCCAAACGCAAACTGTGTTGGTCCCTCATCCGGAGCTGCTGCCCACAGGCGATGAAAGTGTTTCCTCGAGTGAAAGCGTCCATAATTCTGAGAGAACAAATGAAAAGCCTTTCCTGTTGTTTGTTGTGGTGAAATGAGAAGGAGGCAAACAAGGTACGATTTTGTAGGCCAGGAGAGATCTACAAACGAACGTCGAGGTCCCTTTTCATGTTGTTCCAAATGAGTTCAGGTTTGTCCAGTTTCTTCTTGGACACAGCACTTGGTTGTTGACCATGACAATTTGTACAGTCAGGTGCACGAGCAAAGGCACCCTTCCATCCACACAGAAATGAACGTGCGTACAGTATTGTTTCAATCATTCTTTTGTGTGCAGGACATAATCCTCAACACCATTGATGCATGTGCTCAGGCTTCCTGACAAACAAGCTTTTCGCGAAATGAACAATTGTTTTTTTCTTTCCGATGTGTGCCTGTTGGGGCAGCACGATCTTTGAAGGATTGCCTGCAAATTTTGCAGATGCTGTTCTTGGTTGTTCAGAATACAAGATTTGTGGTGAAAAATTTCAGTATCGGTGAGAACTTAGGGTGGATCGGTACATGTATCCCACAGATGAAATTATTCTGTGTGCTGTGTTGAGAAGGGCAAACTTGTTGAACGGAAGATTTTGTTCCACAGCAGTCTCTCAAAGATCAGAAGCTAGAATTTTCTTGACAGCGAGGGTCAGTCGGTGCATGATGTGTCGATACCAACTCGGATGCCGAAGAAAGACCCAGTGAAAAGCACAGCGCAGAACGCAACAGCATGTTTCGTCCCACCACAGGGCGTAACTGTCACTGCGTCATTGCAGTTGGATGATTCCATGCATACATGTCGTGCACCCAATGGTCACTTGATGCAATTTTTGCGTAAGGCAAGAATAACAAGCAGTAGACACCAAATTCGAATCAGTGACAAAGCACAGTTGACGTGCAAGACCGTGAACTCCTTTTCCTGTGTCAACGCCGGTCACTTATCAATCTTCGAATTGGTGAGTATCGAATGTCTCTCCAGGTGAATTAGCTCATTTCCTGGTGTTGATGAGCTTCGCAAACTTGGGTCGACTTGTACGGAAACTGTTGGATTTGCGCAAACAGTTTTCTGTCGGAAAGGACAATCCTCACAGTTTCAGGAATTTCGGTTTTGTTTTTGACATTCGGCTTTTCGTCGTCCCAAACGACACGCAGGGTACTCGTACATTCGGCTTTGTGACTGGCAATTTGCACTTGTGCCTGGGTTCAGATTGCGTCTGTTGTAGTGCTGTATATCCGAAATCATTGCAGGCACCACACATGTGCATCAACTGCATCTTAATGGGGACAAACAACAAAACACAGATACTGTGTGTGCACACACAGTGCACGTCAATGAGCTGGGGAAAGCAAGACCTGCCCATGGTACCGCCACTTACATCATTGGGATCATGTCAACATGGACCCTTTAGTCCACGAAGAGTGCGACGAGTCTCCCACCTGAGCCTGAACCGTGCGCACTCCAGGGACAATCAGATCAACAAAGGCGTTTCTCCACTTTGTGTGAAAGCAGAACATTCAGATCAAGATCTTTCAAAAGAGAAAGAGCGCCACAGGAACGTGCTGAAACACCAGACCTGGAGTTATTTTCTGACTTGCGATTGCCAACCATGCAGAAACATCCAGAGCATTCGTTCTTGAAAGACGAGATCACACGAAAATTCCGGAACGCAAATCTAAAATTCAGAGAAAAACTTTTCACCTCATACACGTAAGAACCACTTGGTGAGTACCCTCCACATTATCTTCTTCCTTCAACTGCACGCAGACTAGTTCCGTCTGTGATTGGTGTATAATTTGTGTCAATATTAGCTTGGGCAATTGCTTCGCTGTCCGGAGAGACGGATGGTTGTGTTGACCCTCCCTGCAGACCGGGGCGCCCACCACTCGTCCTGTTCCCAGGTCATCAATTTTGCAAAACAAACTTTGTGTTTCTTGCTGGTGAGACAAATGGAAAGTGCTCATGAGCACGTGTCTTTTCTGTCATCAGTGCAAGTTAGACGGCATGGAAGCAGAGCAGTCACAACTTCACGTCCCCCTCGCAAACACAATGTTTTCGCACACTCAACAGAAAACCACACTCCAACAAATGAACACCTGGAACAGAGTGGGAAGTATATCAGCAGGCGTTGGAACGTGAATTGGTTCCGCAGTGCAGTGTGTGCCGAGACCGCAGCAATTAGATTGTAAAGTCTAAAGGTAGATACTCAAAGACCCCGTGGAGTTGTTCTGTTTGCTTCAGAGAGTCAGCTGGTAGGTGAGGCAAGAAAACAAGAGCTCTTGGCAGTGTAGACAAGAGCCGAGCCGGCAACCTGGCCTTCGTGAACTGAGTCTGAAAGTGGCACCCAAACAACAGGTTACAATTGCAGCGAAAGTTGTCACAGGGGGAACCTCCGAGGCATGTTGATCTGGCATGACAACATGTTGCCAAGTTTGCCAAGGGGTCCTGAGTTCTGAAACACGCGCAAAGCAATCAAATTCGGGGGCAGGTATGCGCTCAGTCCAGGCAATCATCAAATGTTGTTCCAAGGCACAATGTAGTGTCGCGACTCATTGAATCATTCAGCCTGAAGTCTGAGAAGTTGTGAGAACCAGTAGATCTAGAGAGGGTTTTGATGTGGTGGCCAACAGCTTTGTTTACCACACCATGTTCGACGGTTGCCACAACGACCTCCACAAGCAGGTCCCGAAAGTTCCCTTGTCCAGTCTGACAGTGAGCGGGAATCAAAGCGAACGTCACTGAACGAGACGAACAGATATTTTTTGAGGCGTGGCGCTTTTGAAGGTTTCGGTTTCCTACGCAACTTGTCAGTGCCAAGTGGTGTTTTTCCACGTCCATGGTTCGTCCTTCTTTTCCCCTAGTTTGAGTGCCTACCGTTGGTACCTGTTACCATGGACGGTCGCCATGAGACTTATTCCTGTTTGAAGGTCAGGTGCTTTTTTCTTGACACTCAAACGAACACCAATAACAGTCAGGCAGTTGACATGACAGAAGCGACAAACTTTCTGCGTGAGGTTCCTGTACGAGGGTTCGAAATGCGACGGCTTTTGTGTCGGGCTTCCCGCAACACCCAACACGACCTGGTTTGAACAGAAAAGACAGAGAATGCAATATTCTGTTTTTGCGGTACACACCATTTGATGTGCATGGTCCAGCATTCAAAGGAATCTTGTCGCAAAATAAAATTCAGTTCCTGAATCCATACCTGAAGCCATTCCTTTTGCCAAGTCCAGCTTCATTTGGTGTACAATTTTACAGAAATTGCTCAAGCCGCTTGTTGCTGAGGGACCCATTCTGGGTAATGGAATGTCTCAGCAACAAGGCAATTTAAACCACAACAAGAAAACAAAATGTCACGCGAACGTGTTTGTCTCATTTCATTTTTCGTGCTTCGCTCCATTGCTGCTGTAGATAGGGTGTCTTCGGTTCTTGAGAAAAACTCGTCTGATGACGCTTTTGTCACAATTTGTGTCAGTTCATGGAGAGTTTTTCGAGAGGTTCTCCCGGGTTGTCTTGATGTCTTTTGCTGTCACTTGTCATTTCTTTGGGACGTCAGCTTGATTTATCAATGTTGTTTTGAATGAGTTTGGCAAAGTATGGACCTTCCTGAGTTCATCATCACAACGGTACAGCTCCGCTTCACACAAATTCTGACAGCTCTTTGTTGGCAGGGATGGAGATCTGCTTGACGTCAGTGCTGTCATGTGTCACCCTGCAGTGGCATCTTCATTATTCAATTGCACCACGATAAAATTTGACATTGATTTTAAGTAGATTGGGTGAGCCGCATTTGGCCAATCACCTTGATCCACTCCGCAAATCCGTGCTTCTGATTCGTGACAACCCAGCAAAACAAGAAAAAGTGCTGCAAACCAAGCAAACATGCTTTTTGTTCACGAAACAAAACTGGCAAAGGCAGTGCTCTTCAGAAACCCGGTAAAACTTGCTGTTTTCTTTTTTCATCTTCCAAAGCATGCTGACAAATCAGAATAACCAGTTGTTTTCTTCACAAAAAAAATATGCAAAACATGCAGGATTTTTTGTGTGCAGCCCCAAAACGCTGGAAATGCCCTCAAAAGGTCAAAACGTCAAATTCGCATTCGATGTTCCCCAACAGTATGGGCCAATACCTCGTTCCCTCGTTCACTGTCTGATGTCAGATTCCCATTCAGAATTCGGTTGTCTGCAAGAACGCCATCAGAATCGAATTTTTGCGAGTTTTTGTCCGACAGATTTCTCGGACACAGGACAAACCAAAGCGTCGCTGAGTACGTGTGCTTGTCGGTACATAGATGTCCACTGCTGAACCGTGCTCAAGAAATTGTGGGAGGTTAAGACCTATCTTTTGTGTTGAACGACTCAGAAAGAGACTATCAGAGAAGAGCCCCCCACTATGGGGCAATGCAAATGAGGGCGGGAAGGCTTCTGATTGGTCTAGAATTCAAAATACAGCCTTCTGATTGGTCAAAAGGCCATTTGCCCCAT
>JAAUXT010056109.1_pt1 | contig 13688 bp, 12 predicted proteins | sample 7278171 | NCBI WGS metagenome assembly JAAUXT01 (sample SAMN14350112, study PRJNA611818) | marine sediment metagenome | isolation source: surface marine sediment (1.8m) | place: French Polynesia: Moorea | collected 2018-08 | reverse complement strand
CACTTCAATCATCACGCCCAAGTGACCCGGGTATCTGTGGACTTGCTTATTTGTAGATTGCACGAATTGCATGTCAATCTGATTGGACATACTAACGCGTTCCTTCAGACTCGACATGAGCTTGTCTTGTGTCTGCTGACGTTTCTTCATACCGACGTGTACTCGTATTTGGTCTCAAAATTTACAGACGATCTGGCTCTTCAGAGTACAACAGGCAGTATAAAATGCGTGACTATCCCGACCCAAACACATACAAACATACATACATACATACATACATACATACATACATACATACATACATACATACATACATACATACATACATACAGTACATGTACACACACATACATACATACATACATACATACATACATACATACATACACACATACATACATACATACATACATACATACATACATACAAACAAACAAACAAACAAACAACAAACATGGAGCTGTGCGTGAGGCTACTGTGAAGGGAATGTCCGGATGTCTCAAGGGGGTGTACAATACTGTCTGTTCAAATTCTGCGGTTCAAGATGAAATGCAAAAATAATTTGTACGGGGGTGTCCCCAAATAGACCGTCTTTTTGCCGCAGCAGATTCAAACCTTTCCAAATATTCTCAAGCTTCTCAGGAAGTATGCATCGTGGTATAATCTCACATCCTACAAGGTTTGGCAAAAAGCAAGTTGTTTCAAAAAACTTTGCTGAATGTGCTCCACCAAACACTCTCTTAATTTTGAGGAAGAAAAAGAAAAAGAAATTGTTTTCTTGGGAAGGTCCCCTGTTTGGTGTTTTTTTGCCAAGTTTGTCTGATATGGTACTCACAACAGCCCTGGTATCCTATTTCTTTATTGAGTGAAAAGTCCTTCATTTTTTGTCCAAAAAGCAAAAAGTTCATTTCTTGTATCAAAGTTTGTATTCCATGTCGACTGCACTTGGTGGCAGTGAAGACCTGTGAGAGTTTCCTTTGCTTGGTAGAAAGAAAATGTTTGAGTCAACCAACAAAAATGCTTCAACCAAAAGATGGTTTCTTTTGGGATACCCCCGTAGCTCTGTCTGAATTGGAAGCTCAGTATCAATGAAAGAATGTTTCCCAAGCAACAACATTCTTCCATTGCAATGATATTTTGTGAAATTCTGCCATGAAAAACCAAGCCAATGACACCAAGAGTTTGTTGTCTCCAGTTGTTCCCAGGATAGGAGTAGGCGTGGGTGCAACATGCTGATTGGCTCGGATGATAAGGAACGAGTACGTTTCAAGGTTCACCAACAAAGAGGCCAGAAAGGGGTAGAACAGTGGGAACACTGCAGGAGGTGGTGGGACATCTATGCATGGGATCAGGGACACCCCTGCTGACGTGCCAAAAGTATGTTTTGAGTACCCAAAAACTTTGTACGGGCTCCTTTGCCACCAGTCAACCAGACAAGCAGACAATTGGTGCGAAGGAAAATGCTTTTACTTGACAAAGATAGGAACATTATGCGACATTCTTTGGACTGGCGTCGAAAATTGTACACTGTACAGGGAAATCCGATTCTCGCATGTGGAGTTGCTGCTGGAACGCAAACATCATTTGCTGTCTCCTTCCACACAAAAAATTACACCAAACGTTCGTGCACAGTTTTCTTGCCATTTGAGAAGCATTGTGAAGCAATTTTTTATTTTCGAGTTGGAGGTTGAACGAAAAAAAACCGTGCTTTCAACTGCTTTTGCATTGTTCGCCACGATTTACTCAACTGCCACACAAGTCTGTTGAGAGATTCTTGGGACTGCACGCTCAAGTGTGGCTCTTTTGGCCTTGCTGCAAGGACTTCACTGAAACACAGCACAACAGAACACACAGGAGATTAAACACAATGGAAAGCTCCACTTCAAACAAAATTACTGCCTCGTCTGCTAGAACAGAAGCGGTTTGGCTAACGTCACATGTCAGATGAAGGCCAAGTAAAGCTGCTTCTGCAGAGGGTATGTTCGATTTCATGAAGAGCACGTGGTGTATGATTTGCCCAATTAGGCTAATGATTCAATTCAAGTCTTCCGCTTCTCCGCCCTTGTTGAAAGACAACCCTGTGGAGTCTTTGTTGAAGGCCTCCGTCGTTTTACACCTGTTCATGTTTCACGTGGGCCAGATGATCACACAAACCAACATCTGATCCGATCGTTTTTTCATTTCTACGACAACAGGCATCACAAGCTATTGCATGTGTCAAAAATGCCGTTACGTCGTGGCATGAAAGACAGGCAAGCAAAACAACCAAAAAGCTTCGGCACGAAAATGATTTTTGAAATGATGTTCATTTCCCCTTGAAATATGTTTACTCATATTGAATTGCTCTGCCTGCTTTATGATCCCTAATTTAATTAGACTGCTTTCTTATTGATTCTCTTCCCATTATTTTTGCAGGGAATTAAGCAATACCAACAGAGATCCAATGGAATTGCCAGAACAAGCATTATTTGCATCCCAAATATAAGCTTTGCGAAGGTACAAAAGGAAACACCAAGTCAGATCGCTGGCAGAAATTGAGCAGATCTCACAATTGCTTCTTGCTGTGTTGGCGTCTTGCCCTGCAGGAAACGAATTTGAGCAAAGATGAACGGTGGTTTGATGTTGCACGTGATTCTCAATTGGATTTGTGCGGAGCTGATCTTTCCTTGAAGAGAAGTGTTGTTGAAAATGTTTCGAGTCAAGTTTGAATAAAATGTGGAACAACATGCAAATGCAGGAGATCAAAGCTCGTGAGTGTTCCGGATGCAGCAATAGATTTGCAATCGCTTTCTCAGCACTGGCAGTTGCACACAGAGTTCGTGCGCGGACACAAACTTGACTGAGGCAAAGTGACACAACAGCGGAATAAAATTTATACTTCAACAAGCTCGAGGCTTTTCAGGCAAAAAGCTGGTGAATGCACACCACGCCGACTCAATGAACCTGTGAGGTCCAACAGTGCTGCAGATGTGTTTGTGTAGGTGCCAGTGTATCTTACATACACATGGAGGAGCATGCTATCTGATCCAAAAAGTTACGGCTAGGGTAAATATTATCATAGACGAATGGAGGACGAATAATAGCCCTTCTCTACACACGGGATTAAGAGAATGAAGGCAACGTTTGATATGACAGGAATAATGATGAAAAGCCACGTGTTACAAAAGTAGCCAAAGCACTCAGGCGGTGGTTCTCCTGTGAAAATCTTGTGAAGCTGTGATATGAATACGTTTGTGATACAAAATTCATTTGCACTGAGTGCAAACTGTTGCGTTAAAATAAATTCTTATCTTGCAAGCTCAATGGATGTACGTGTGCACACGTTTTCACACTAACTATGGATTTGACTGCACTGCAGACATGGATCGCAGGATTCCTCATTCAGATGTTGCCATTTCTGACTCAACCTGTCCTGTCAGGTAAGGACAATGCGTGTTCAAAAAGAACAAAAAGAGAAAGGAAACTGAGCGTGGCTTGTTCGAGAACCAGTCGGACAGTGGAGGTCAAATACATTTCTTGTGGTTGTGCTTCTGATGCACTGAAACGACCGGGTTTGGTTCTTCCGTGTAACACTTGCAATAGTTTAAGTTGTTTGCTGCAACAGAGAAAGCACTTCAGGCGCAGGACTTTCTGCTTTCCCTTAAATTTAAACTCCTGTGTGATGCAGATGCAGGGCTGCTTTGTCACACGATCAACAGTTGTCAAGTGTTGAGGACAACCTCGACGTTGAAGAAAAGAATTACTGTATGTCCGTGCCGTGCATGTCGTGATTGAGGAGATATTTTTCGCTAACAGAATATTCAGACCTTTACTTGGTGTGGCATTTGTCGGCAAGTGTGAGTTTCTTGATTGAGAAGCAGTGTTCGCGGCGAACATTGTGCGCTGCGGGGCCTCTTCATTGAAGTCTGGGGTGATAGAGTCCTTGTTTCTGTGTGTTATCTTTCAAAAGCGAGTAGACGCTCATCATGCGTTGGATTGCAGTCACACACTCACTAAGTTTTGAGCAATTTTGTCAAAACGACAAACATCTTGAGTGGCTCCTCCTCTGACGTGCGTTTTACGAATGTGGTTTGGTTGTCAGTCACCAAAAAAAAAGAGAAACGACAGGCAAACAGATCTACGTGTGTCTTTCCGTACACTCTAAATAAATGGTTGGCGCCTGTTTCTCCTGCATGGTCTCCAGAAATGTCCGGCTGTTGGCACATCAGACTTCCAGAGAAACTTGTAATTCTGCTCATCTGCATTGGACAAACGCCAGGACAAATTGAGTTGAACAGCAGTGGCTCAATTCAAAACATCTTTTCCTGCATGAACGGGAACACAAACCCTCATGATGTTTGTTGAAGCTCCGCCACAAATTCTCAATAAATTGTGTCTGTTCCGAAGAGCGCAAAGGGAAAGTACCTTCTCAGATTGGAATCACACCTTCCGTGTGTGGCCCTCATGCCTTTGGCCCAACCAAAAAGCAACTTTGCTCAAAAGCCCCTCAAAGGAATCGTTCAACGAACTCAAGGGCAAAGAGTGACGCGACAATTTACAATTTACCCAGCTGTTGTTGTTTGTTTGTTTGTTTGTTTGTTTGTTTCTGTGTGTGTGTATGTGTCTGTCTGTCTGTCTGTCTGTCTGTTTGTCTGTGCTTTGTTGGGGTTTTTTCTTCTTTTTTTTTTTGTTGTGGGTGTCACACTGGTGAGCTGCTTTTCAGTCCACTCTAAACGACACCTCAGAAAAGAAAAGTTTGTAATTTTTCAGCAAGAAAACGTTGTGTTCTTGTCAGAAAAAATAAGACATTCACCTGTTCATCAACTTTTGCTCTCCAAGAGGATTGGCCCGTTAAAATCCCATTCTGTGCAAACTGTCATGTTGGTCATGAAGGGTAAGAGGTCTCGCCATGAAGAGGGGCTCTGGCCAACCCCACCCCAACAAGCCGCCAGGTACCCAAGTGCTGTGTTCAAGCGTCCATCAGGGCAAAAGAACGTTTCGCACCAAATTCGTCACTTGACTTCCGTTCAGAGAACAATTGTATTGAATCACATTTCGTTTCTTTGCCCGACTCGAATCCATTTTGCGTGACTGCCACGCGCAGGGGTGTCGCCTCCAGCGTCGTCGGGTTTTCTGGAGGCATGGATCGGTTTTTGAACAAGTGAATAAACATGCCAGAGTTTACAAGTTTTCAATGAAAGAAGGCATCGAGTTCCCAGACTGCAGTAGAGGGTGCCGGTCGAGGTTGTTCTCGTACGTCTGATTCAGGTGCACCCGTGGGCTGTGTTCACGATACCATGCAGAAGTGGACAGTGTTCAAAGCCAATGTTTTGTTGTGTCTTCTTGTTTGTTTGTTGTTGTTGTCATTTTTATTTTTGACCTGTTTACCGAACGTTGGTCCACGGAAGGCTCGCGTTTTCGGAGTCGGAATGGTCATGTACGCGTGCGTACGAATGTTACTTCTGAATCCCAACTCATTTTCACCAATCTGTTCAAGGAAAGTCTCTAAATCTGGAAACAATCCACAAAATCTCGAGCCACACATTTCCCAGCCAACACGTGCAGAGGCAAAACCCAAGACCATAAAACATTCCGAACAAGTGCTAAAAGGTCATTGTCCCAAATATGCAATACAATTTTTTTCCATACCTCAGGCATTATTTGCAACCAACTCTATTTCAACCTGCACAATTTTTTCTCCTTGTGGACAAAAGGGTGTGGACACTTTCTGTCCAAAGCCGCCCAATATCAAAATTTCATTTTCAGCCACCCAAAAACAATGTAAAACCCATTGGGACTCCTTACTCCTTTTTTCAACTTCTCAAATTTGTGATATTCTTTCTCAAAGAAAGTACTTCAAACTGTTTTGGGATTTTGTTAGGTATCTTGTGATACAAGAAATGTTGTAATCTTCTGTGTTTTGAGAAAGTTACACATGTGAAATGAAAATCTGTCTTTCACAGACAAAGTTTAGAAATAAATTCTTCACAACCAAACACCTGCTTCACTTCAAAGCCCCCCTCCCCAACATGATGAAAATCATCAAAAACACCTTTCACCAAACATTGTTTGCTTCTGAGACAAACTGACAGAAAAATGTCCAAAATGTTTAAATCCACCATTTTGAATGTCTTGCACTGAAAAAATGAAAAAGCCATTGTATTCTTTTGAGACCTCAGACACTGTTTTGGACCTGAAACACAACAGTAAACCATTGAACCCAACATTTGAAGCCAAAAACCAAGCCTCGAGAGCCTCTGGAAATTCTCTTTCAAAACCTATGTACTCGTACGTGATGCATTCGGCTTTTGAACAACCAGAATCAGCCAGCCCAATTCGAATCTCCTGAAACCTGTGACACAAAGTTGATTTGGAGTGTATCTCGTTCGCTGGCTTTCATTCATACTTGGAGTTCTAGCTCCAGCGCGCAGTGCATAAATTTTCTACGTGAGAGCTCGAATTGACTTTGCAAACGACTGCCACTTGGTGCCAGTAACAAGCATGATTTTTTTTTTCTCTGAATGAGCAAGACCCCAATTCTTTCAGGACATTGTTTCTCTTTTTGCCGTTGACCTTTCTCAGCCCCAGAGCTGCTTTTTACTTTGAGAATACTCCGTGTCTTTTAATCAACTCGCAGCTTGACAAATAAGAAACCAAAAAGCCAAAAACAATTCAAAGCGTTCTGTTCATTCCGACTTGAATTATTGCAACCTTTCCACACGCTAAGTGCTTGAGCTTTGGGAATAAATTAGTTGATCCATAAATACACTGACATCGGCAACAAACCAATATCCTTCCATTAAAGTTATTGATGACTTGAGTCGCACGCTCGGGTCTGGCGAAATCCCATTCAATTGCCACTGGAAAAGCACAAGCATTGCCAACTGAATGCTGCTCACACAGAAAGATGTGTAAACACAGCAAGATCATGAACAGAAGCAGCTTCGTTATCAGCAGGTCCTGCGGCGAAATCTAATCGCAGGAAAGCTTGTCTGATTTGCAACAAGAGACGATTTACTATCCTCTTAACGCTCGCTGATTACCAGGAAATGGCTCTTTTTGTCCTTTCACTTTGCGATTTCTAAATTGAATGACTGGCGAAGCTGCTTGTGTTCATATATCTCGGACATACCTCTTGCAGTTTGGCTGGACGCGGTGCTCAGCCCAGGTGCTGGCCAACTGTGAACGAAATGTAATCGGGCATTGAACAACTTTCCACTTTGCAGTGATTGCATTCGGCGTCCGACCAACCGCTGGCCACGTGTGCATCATATATATTAGGGGCACACCGTTTCAGATTTTGTACCTTTTCTTTCAGCCAATTGACGCAACGAATCACAGCATGTGTTGCAAGGCAGGGCAGTCATTTGACATGAAACATCAAAGTGTCCGTTGCTGTATTTTGCTCCAATTTTTGCTTTCAAATGGAAACTTTTTGCTGACATGACTGCACCCGTAAAAAGGCCCTGTACAACCAAGAACGAGTACCTCCATGGAGGCTGGCGGATTTATTGTGCGATGTCCTTTCAGGGCAAAAGCTGTGGTTGAAACCACAGAACCTTGTCATTGCGGCATCTCGGCTGGGATGTGCCATGTCCCCTCACATTGGGGATACACAGGCGGTGTGACCAGGGCATGCAGGAACGGGTACAAAAAGGGGGTGTGCAGTGGTACAAGGCATTTTAGCCAAGATGTCCCAAGACATGTTGTGTGATGTCATGTACAGGGGGCAAGGAAAAGGGGCGCATCAAGGGGTGCGTCAACGGGACATAGGAGTTGGGTGCACAAAGGTACCTGACATCTTGGCCAGGATGTCCCGTGTCTCATCAGATTGCATCACACCACATGTCATGCACATTGCGGACACATGAAGGGGGCGCGCTAATGTGGCGACTGGGACATCGCAACCGCAGCTGCCTTTCACATTGCTTCTTCTTGTGTTTCGTTACAGGTCTCACGTACAAGCAGATGTTGGATGACATTTGTGAGCGATACTGGGAATGGCGGTTGAAGGAGTTCCCAACGTTCGCCTCGGTACAGAAGAACCACAACTACGACGACGTACTCGAGCAATACTCACTGGAAGCCTTTGACCGGAGGAAAGTGAGTTTGTTGAACGCGACGAAAACTTTTCATGGCTGCACGCATTTGACCTGAAGAGAAGAATTTTTTCAATTTTCTGTTCACCAAAACTGAAATTCTCAGTCATCGTATTGCAGGAGGCTGCTGTAACATTCCAACAGGAACTGAGAAACATACCACTGGAGCATCTTTTCCCAAGAGACAGACAAAATCACGCTGTTCTCGTTGATGAACTGAACTACTTCGTCGAAGGACACAAGTGGAAAACGTTCGTAGTCTGCGTGTTTTTCGTTTGTTTGCGTCAGAAATGGTGAAAATCCTGATTTGTGAGAGAAAAAACACGGATGCACGCACCACACCAATCTGTTCAAGTTTTGGTCTGGTCAGAACATTGTTTCATTATCTCTTGCAGGTATGGTGCCTTAACTCCTTTGAATTTTTTGGAAGGCATACAGAGGCCTCCCACGTGGGTGAAGCACATGCGCTTCGACACGGTGCAAGACTATGAGAAGTATCTGTCTCGAATGAGAGCTGTTGCCGTCATGGTGCAGCAGGGCATCACACTGATGCGAAAAGCCATCGAGCTCAACAGAACCAATCACGAAGTGTCTATGGTAAAGCAAATGTGCAAATGTGCAATGGTTTTTGGGTGACTCAAATGGGCGCTTGTTCGGGCCGCTCGCAAAAAGCGACCCGCACAAGCTGCCTGAAAACACCTGCAGGCATCGAAAGTGAATTTCTAATATGAGAGCTGTGGGTCAGGTTTTTGCACAAATTCAAGTTCAATTTTAGGTCATAAATAATGCCCAAAACATTGAGGAAATAAAATGGAACTTTTTTCCTGCTTGGTGCAAAGAGATCAAAATGTAGATTTACAAAAGACAAACTTTCTGTTTTGTGTTTCATTTTGTTTCAAGTGAGCCGTGTTTGATCAAGGGAGAAATTGATTACTTTTATCAGAGGGGCTTTCAGGCTTCACAGGGGGTATTATGCGCCAAGGAAGAAATTTTTGCTGCTTTTCATGTGCTCAATATATTGAAAGTTTGATTTTTGTTGTGCTTTTTTTTTTCAAAGTGTAAGCAGTTGTATTGTTCAAAACAATTTGGCGTGAAAGAGAGAAATGATATCAGTTACAAAGAAAATTGGTTGCAATTCCATTTTAGGGTGGGGTGAAGGGTCAAAGTCAAACTTTGAAATTTTGTTGAAAAAATTGCAGCGAGGTGTTCCACGACAAATCGAGGAGAGCGTGCTTATTCCAGCCAACCAAACCCTGTACGCGTTACCTTTTGTCAAAGGTTTGCAAACTCAACTGAATGACTCTTACAGGTTGGTGCTCGTTTTCAATTGTGCGTAATTTGTTCATTGGTTTCTTGTGATCAAGTGTTCCACGATGCCGGGATGTGAAATGACACCCAGAGTCACAACTGCACAAGACCCTTTTCACCCTGCGGTCGTCCATGTATACCTTCTGACTCCGACGAAGGAGGCTTTTGATCCGCAGCAACAGTCACAATTCCTTTCGCCTTTCTTGGGAAGGACTGCGCTGCATTCGTCAGAATTACGAGCAATTGTTTCACACATTTCAGAGAATGGGTGACCGAGGAAGGGCTGCGCATCATCAGGAACGTCATCCAACCAGCTTACAGGCGGCTTCGAGATTTTGTGAAACATGTGAGGATCCCAGAACGGAGTATTGGAACAGACTGCAAATAAGGGAAAAACGTGCCTGGGGTCAAGTTGACATTGAGGCTGTGGCCGCTCTCGGCTGGTACCAGCCTGCATTTTTGAATTTCTGTCAGTAAAACAGCACTTTTGGGTGGGATCCCACAGCAACAAATCAACAAAAACATTCTTTGCTGATCAAAATGTCGTTCGTGGGGTCGGACTGCCTTTGGACACCTGCAAGGGAACTCTCGTTGCAGGTTTATTCCAGACACACCAGGCAGCACTACGGGGTGGGAATGTTTGAGGACGGTTTGGAATATTATCAAGCGTGTCTTAGGTGAGGCAATCATGAAAGCTTGGGAAACACGGATGGCAGGACAAGAAAATTGGGATTCACAGAAAGCAGGTTTCATTAGCCTCGATCCTGAAACGATCTTCTGTACTTTCTCCTCGATTGCACGTGTTGCAGGTTCCACCTTTCCACGGACATCAGTGCGGCCGAAGTTCACAAAATCGGACTCAAAGAAGTAAAACGCATCAAAGGGGTCATGGAGGAGGTATGGTCTCACCCTTTACTGGGAACTTCTCGTTTAGTTTCAATGGGTCCCGATTTCTGATTCAGTGCAGTTGCGGTGTGCGCACTCTTTTTGTTCCAAAAGTAAAGTCACGCGAATTGAAGTTGGTAGATTCTTAACAGGTCAAACAATGAATCTACAGTTGACAGACCCATAAAGACAACTGTAGATTAAATGACAAGGTTCACTACACCTATTAAAAATGTGAGGTCAAGTGAAACTGGGACAAACTTGCTTGTACCTGAAGTCAGTTTATCACTAAAAAAACTATAGATTATCAAGCACCTTGCCAATCAACCTCCTCGCCTTCAGCTTGGAGGAAAAATTGGCACAGTGCTTGATAATCGACAGGTTTCTGGTCATCAACTACAACTTCGTATGGTCAGCTGTTCTTGATTTTGCACCAGTGAAACTCCAAACTTTCCTTGTAGATCATGGCTCGGGAAGGATTCAGTGGAAAACTTTCGCATTTTGTTGATCACTTGCGAACGACCCGACGACAAGACTTTTTCGACAGAACTGCTGTACGTTGTCAAGGGAATAACAATTCACAAAAGGGAACTGGTCCTGAAAGGGGTCGTCGTTGGAAGATACTGACCTGTATTGTGCCACAAGAAGGAAAACCAGAGTCTGTGGGTGCTCTGGGCGAAAAATAACAACTCGAATCACATTGCACATGCTCAAGAGGTACTCCCCTTCGTCACTTTCAGGAGGAACTTCTGGCGGAATTCAGAGACATAATTTACGACCGAATCGAGCCAAAGCTGAATTCCATACTGAAGGTGATACCACAGACCCCAGTGAGGTGAGTGCTCGTGCTGCGCGCTACGGTGACAAATTCATGCAAATTGTACTCTTCTGACTGTGGAACAACGGTCCACTGAGACAAGCATCTCTGGTTCTTGGCACAAGTGCAATAACCTGCTTTGTTCCTGGTACTCCCCTCCCCCGGCCACAAATTGCTCCCCCAGTGTGTCAACAATTCATGAGTACAGTTCTGGGTTCAGGTCTTGGTCTTGATGTTCACATGAAGTGGGGAAATGTTTACATTTCGCACCTGCAAAAAAGTCACACTGGCGATTCTGGCTGTTTTGGTGAAATATGAAATGCTGTAACCAGCCGTTGCATTTCCCATTCTGTTCAGTGGCATTTTGTCATCACACAACAAAATTCTCGCATTCCTTTTGGGATTTCAGACTGATTTCTGGCTCTGACAGACATCTGGTCTCTGCAACTTCTTGAAGTTCGTTCAAAGTACAATTGTGGCATTTGCACGTGCCAAGTCACAGACAAAAGGAAATTCCACCTGACCCAAGATCAAGATCTTTCCGTGCAGGAACAATTTTCTATCAAATCCGGTTCGAGTACATCAAGAGTGCTTCAGACCTCTTGACTCCTGAAAAATAAGTGCGCTCTCAATTTTTCGACTCACAAGCAGGCACTATTGTTTTTGTTTTTCAAGTTTCCAACGTTGCAGTTTGCCTCTGGTCTCCTGTTTGCCCCCCCAATCCTTGAACCACCAAAGAACCATGCCCCAGTCAAACTAAATTGTGAAAGTGGAGGAGTTTAGACTTCGTCCAATTGAACAATTGAAACCAAAGATTGTTTCAGCGGGTCAAAACTTTGAAAGGAAACTGCACCCCCTTCTCATGAAAGGACACTGTTCAAACTGGCCTGGGAAAATGCATCGCGTTCATCCCGTTTACAACGCTTACTGACGTTTATTGGAATCTCGGGTCTTCAACACGTTGCCTTTCTTCTTGTCTTCATTCAATGTGTGTGATCCATCTGCCATGGTTGCTCTTGTTTCGCGCGTTCAATGTGTCCAGATTGCTGAATCGTGAATCTCATGTCCAAAGCACGACAACTTTGGAGACACTGTCATGCTGTTGTCAAAGCTGCAAGACCGGTTGCGTTCAACTGTGACAAAGACAAATCCAGACTTAGATCTCGACCCCGAATAAAACAGAAAGTTGAAATCGCAGGAAATGGCACCACTTGACACAGTCTGCTTTGTGTTCCCTTCACAACACCTTTTTTCACCCGGCTTTTCGCTCACTTTCACCTCTGCATGAACAATCCATGTCGGCGCTGTCCCGTTTTGTACGATGTTCGCTCTGTAGAGTGGGTTCCATGGTTTACGACGGTCCTGCAGCCATGTATTTCTCGGTTCAGCGAGTCATGGCTATCAATGTGCTGCACTCCAAAGACAGGTAGAAATCCAACTCAGTCGCGATCTGTGACGTGGACCAGTGTGGAATTCGATCTGATGCATAAGTTCAGGAAACCACGCTCCAGGTGACAAGCGGACATTCCGTCGAAGCTGAACAATGATTACTGCGAAGGAATGTTGATCTTTCGGCGAACTCTTGGAATCAGTCTCGTGCTTGTGCAGTTCGCCGCAAGTTCAAATCTGGTGCATCAGATCGGACCACCTCACTCAAGTGAACCTTGTGTGGCGTCAAGAAGCATTTTGCATCTTGCTGCAAACGTTGATGTTTGTTCGGTGTCGTGTTTGTCTTCGTTTCGTTGCTTTGTTCTGTTGCAAATGTGCTCAACAAGAAAAACGACAAACTGTGTCTGCTATCTTTGCCCAGTGTCGACAAGACCTCGATCAACGGACCCCCAGCTTTGTACTTCCCCACCTCCAGAACATTTGCTGTCAATGTAAGAGATGCACACGACAGGTATAAACCACGCATTGAAACCATGTTGTGTGTTCTGAATGCATTATACAGTGTAGGTCCTTCGACACAAACTGTTGAGTGGACTCAGACTGTATCTATGCAACCAACTGAGCTGCTGGGTATTTCGTCCAGGGTTTTGCACCTGAAGAGCCAATCTCGGCGACTTCCTGTGCAATCAGCAGCCTTGCAGTTTGAATGTCACTGTTTCTGCAGCTAAATCACTGAGTTCGTGCATTTTCTCGTTCACACCTCACGTACCCCTGTGCTTTGTTTTCTCGCAGTTTTAATTGATTTGTGCTTGTCATTCACATTTCGCACCTTGGGTAATCTGTTCGCGTGTTTTTGCCATGGAGATTTGTCAGAAATTCAGGTTTACTAATCAGACTCAATCTTGAATTCTTGGTGCTGAATCTCATCACTTTCTGCTTGTGACGGCATCTTGGAAACTAAGAGTAGAACCAATGCCATACGACGGCCCGTCAGGTAGCTATGGCTCAGGAACATTCTATGCAAACGTTCGACGGTCGTTGAGAAGGTATGTGACAGAGGCGAGCCAAAACTTGGCCACTTTTCCGAAGTGAACTCTGAAATAGAGAAGATATACAGACTGTATGCCGCTTTCTGACCGCGCTATTCAGAAAGTGCAGTCATGCGTATCATTAATGGGCATTCTGAGCTTCTGATTGGCTCCTGCTATTGT
>JAAUXT010089514.1_pt1 | contig 13693 bp, 13 predicted proteins | sample 7278171 | NCBI WGS metagenome assembly JAAUXT01 (sample SAMN14350112, study PRJNA611818) | marine sediment metagenome | isolation source: surface marine sediment (1.8m) | place: French Polynesia: Moorea | collected 2018-08 | reverse complement strand
TCTCATTTTCGGACGCAAGGAAAGCTCACAACCGACTGCGATGGATCGGTAAAACACGGAAAATGGCAGGAACCAGCGGGAACTCTTTCAGTGGCTCTTACCGCGTACAAGCATGCTGTGAATCGGAATGCATGAGAAGGACCAAATTACGAGCACAAATGTTTCTGCGTCGTGTTGTGTGGTCAGAGCAGTTGTCCTCACGTAGCACAAAGCAGATGTATTGTTGTGTTCACCGTTATAGCTTGTAATTATGCCCGCGATGACGAGCTCTTATGATTTGCTGTGGAGTGCGGCTATGTGCGGAATGACGTTGTCTTTTGAGATGTTTTGACCTGTAATGATTCATTGTGTCTGTGTGGAGGAGCCGCAGAGCGCCTTGCTCAGTACCTGCAGGCGAGGCAGCAGGCTGCAGCTGTCCGTGCTTGTGTCCAACATTGATGGGATGTTTTATGTACAAAATGCGGGTATTCGAACCACCATCCACGGATATCCTGTGCAGGTTTTGCGTGTCAACAGAATGGATGACCCTCACGAAATTCAACGCTTTTGCAGCTTTTGCAGACGTGTAACTGCAACAATAAATGCGAAACGAGTTTTGACCGGCACTTTCTGCAGAAAATATTGAATTTTCTTTTTGAGGAAGTTTCAAACCCTTTGAAAAGTTCCCATTGTTTGCACTTTGCCTTCTTTACCTTCAGGAAATATGGAAATGAAATGAATTACAACCGAAAAATGATAGATACTCTGCTCGTTCATCATTCCGCAGGCTTTACTTCTGAAATGAAATGCCTCCTCGACTTGCTCGGTTCTCAGACCGTTGTCACTGTTGTCTCTTTTTATTTATGATTCCCTTTGTAAAACTCACTGAGAAGAGGCTATTCCTGTTCGCGAGCTGTGTGATCGGTCTTGCAGGTAGATGTCTCTGATGGAACTCTTGATGATGCATGATCCAGTTATTGCGGGGGAGCCTTATTATTGTAACAAATACTGCAAAGGTGAGCTTTGCTTTGAGTGCGCAGTCTGAGCCTCTTATCAGGAGGGAGAATCCTTGCCAGAACATTGATCATACAAAGCGGCTTCTCTGCCTCCTGCATTATTATGAGTTAGTCTTTTGAAGGTTTGCTTTGTGCTGATGAATGTTTTGACCAGGTAGTACTTGGAGAGACTGCAGTATGTGCACATGTCCCTGTTCATCAGGCACGCTTTGTGTTGGTGTGGATTGAGCTTGAACAGTTGCGAGCTTCTGATTTTGAACCCCATTGTCAGGCGTTTGGAGTGTCTTCCGCAAGAGAAACAATCTGTTTGATTGAATGAAGTGTTCTGTTAAGTGGCACAGCAACTGGTCTCAAGAGTGGAATATAATCAGGTTTGCTGGTCAACAGATGAGACTGATCACTAAATGGCGTGTTGCTCCAAACAACTGTTCCAGAGTGCGACCGCAATCTTTGTCAAGTACTTTCCGTCAATTCATGTCGGAATGGCATGTTTCAACTTGAGCGTGCTTCAATATTCTCAATTGCATTTGTGTGTCCATTAAGACAGACACATTACTACGTGATCAGGTTTCACAGGAGCTCGCTGAAGTACTCGGAGGATTTTCTAGAAATGGCTCTCCGCATCTGACAATCAAGACGATCCTGCAGCTGACAAAAATTCATTGTCGTCCTCTTGGTGGAGCGAGTTGAACATCACATCTCAAGCATTGGATCGAAATTTGACACTTGCAGTGGACAGACAGCGCTCCAGAGAACAGGCGAGCAGGTATTGTGCTTGAAGAAGAAATGCAGAATGATGGGCTCGAATGCAACTCGTACCAAAAGACTGGTGCTCGCTGTTCTCGTGCTGACAGGTAAGTATGATTTCTGAGCCTCCGAGTACCAATTATTTGCATACGAAGGCGAAATACATCTGTGGGGAGTTCATTTCATGCTTTTGTCTTCCCTGTTCTTTGCACTGTGTGAACAGACTCGCGAAGTTGTTCGCAATGGCACATCAGTCTGCGGTGCGCGCACATTGCATGACGACGGCAGAAAAGCAGCAGTGGTCCTCAAACCACTGAATCTGCCGTGTTGTCAGCATTTGCAAAAATTCCTAAATTCATCTTTGTACTGACAGATACAAGGCAGAAAACAAGGCCCGAAAGTGCATCGAATTGTGAAAAAACACAATCTGTCCACTAATGAACATGAAATTAAGCGACATAAAATTTAATTACATCTTTCTAGCTTTTCTTTATTGTGGCAGTAAAACCCAGTGAGTCTTATGAATCAGACGTGAGCAATTGCACATAAAGCGAGGCGGCGTCGCTGCTGATGGAGCTTTACTGCGAGCACATTAATTGCCTTCTTCCCATGCGTTCTGCGAACTCAAGGTGCAGCTCAGTGCTGCAGCCAAAACGTTTTTCTTGGTGGCGATCACAGCTTGGCTTCCAGTCTGTCCGCAGTGGCTGTATGGAAGCATTGGTGTTTCGAAGATATGTTTGATAATTTTGTCAATTTTTTCTGAGGCGAAGTTTCTGTGGGTGTCACTTTCTCTTCCCGGTTTGTTACAGCAGCGCATGTCAAGTTTCTTGAAATTAGCTGGATTCCTATTGTGAATTGAGGAGGCTTCAAGCTCCCCGAGCTGGAAGGTTTTAATTGCGTAGGCTGGATTTAACAAGGGTCTGAATATTGCAGAAGAGGATGTACCGGCAAAATTTCTGTTTGAATGAGTTTGTTTGACAAATGAGCTGGTAATGCGTTGAAATAAGAAGCTTCTTCTGCATCATTTTGTGGATGATCAGGACTCGTTACTGGTTAATTAGCATGTCCCCTGGATCCAAATGCGCCCTCAAGAAATTCATTCATATTTCTCGCCATGATTAGAAGCTGAGAGTCGCTCTTGATTTTGAAGGCATGAGTCATAAAGAGGTCGAACCTTTGTGGAGACATTCCCATGCAGAAGGGGAGTGACACGAAATGCTTGTGGGTCTGGCGAGCACCCTGGCGCACGTGAAACTCCAGGGACTTGTGCCATTTCCTGGAGGAAGAAACTCAGTGCTGGGGTTGATGACATGTGAGGCATTCTTGTTTTGAGGAGGAGGGGATTGGGAAAAACACGGTGTGGAGCTGCATGAGCTTTTCGACCGTGTGCATGTGGCTTGCGCGCCTATGGTTGGGTCCACCGGACCGACACAACCTTTTGACAAAACAGGTTTGGTACATCTTGGTTGCTTTCCCTGCTTTTTTGGGGACAGCAGAAAGAAAACGTTTTCGTTCCAACCGTCAACAAGTGGAACTGCCTGGCATACTTTTCTTCCGTCCTGAATGTGGTCTACTGAACAGCGCTTCATAAAAATTTACCATGGGGAGATGTACTTCACTTTTTCCATTTGGGCGCACCACGAAGTATCCAAGTTGTCTGCTTGGCAATGTATGGCCACGTTTCCAAGTAATTCGGTTCATATATATTTGGAGACCCAGTTATTAGTTTCTATAAATCTCGCTTGAATGGTCATAAGTGTGGAACTATTAGCTTGTGGGATGGCTGTTCGAATGAAATATCCGAGTATTCAGGAAGTGAGACAAGGGAATAACAAACGACAGACAGACAAAAACACTGGCTAATTGAGAAGTGGGGTGAAAGGTGTCATCCTGCCTCATGACGTAGGTCAGAAACTGACACGTTCCTAACAGCTCAAAACGACATAAATTCATAAAAAGGCCATTTATTTCTGTAAAAATAGCGATGTTGCACAATGTTGTCAGTAGGCCAGAGGCATCTGAGGCATCTTCGGTGGTGTCAAACGCTGGTGTTGGGGCTTCCACACCCAGTTGGTTTTTAATTTGGTGGGGGGACGCTCTCAATTTCCTCTCCTTCATTGAGTTTTCGTTCACCAACTCTCGACAAGAACAAGGGTTGGAGACTCGTGTCCTTTCGTGCTCTTCCGTAACATGGTTTATGTTTGGCACGTTTCTGAACAGGCAACGCTTGTTCGAGAAACTCAGGTCCAAATCTTGCACAACAAAATGTCTCTCTTGTACATGTGCATGTCTGTAAAATCCATTTTAGCCCAACGCCGCATCCATTTTTGCCCAACACCGCAAGCGTCACCACTTCTGCTGGCCTCAATGAGTTTGACACTGAGGAGTTGATCGGAGAAATACATACCTACGATTTTTCAGCCCACAGTTTTCGTATTCCGCGGGCTTGGTGCAATCAATCACTCTTTGTGTGTGTGTGTGTGTGTGTGTGTGTGTGTGTGTGTGTGTGTGTGTGTGTGTGTGTGTCTGTCTGTCTGTCTGTCTGTCTGTCTGTCTGTGTGTGTGTGTGTGCGTGGCGAGGGGTCTGACAGTCGATCCTGCTGCCCCCTCCATTTTCAGTTGGCTAAGTCTGCAAGTTTCCCACCATCCAAATGCTGGATGAGATTTTGCCTGCCAGGAAACTTGGTAATATTCAGATTCTGGCCATGTGCACATCTTGAAAATAAGAGGGTGATGTGGAGTGGATGTGGTGAGATTTTCAGATTCTGGCCAAATTTTGAATATGAAGGGGGTGATAGTTGTGGTGACATTTTTCCCACCAGGAAACTTCACAATTTTCAGATTCTGAAATGGTGGGGGGGGGCGGGGTTGCAGTTGGTGCTTTCAGACCCCCCCTCCCATTTTAAGAACCTGTCAGCCAAATGTTGGGTGAGATTTTGCAAGCCAGATGAAACGTCATGTGCGCAGTAGTGCAGTTGTGCCACAATGCCAACGGCTTGAAATGGAACCGCGGTGTTGGGCAACTTTTCTCTGTCGGTACGGTCAGTGAACACCAACATGTTGGAGTTGGAGTGTGTCACAGATGTTGACACGGACTGACAAACCAGAGTTGCCGTGCAGGAGGTCCATTGTCAGCGCGTAATTTTTGTGAAGCACAAAAAGCATCAATCAATGATGTTCACATTTGCATTCAAAAGACGCAGGGAAGTTTACGGAACCAGATGTTGTGACCCTTCCAATGATGCAGCTTGCGACTGTCCTTTTCCGTGTGAAGCACACCAAATGGAAAACCCCGAGTTGCTTTTAACTCTTCAGAGAAAAATTCATATTTCCAGGTTTTGTTTCTGACATTTGCGTGAAACAAATGGAGAGAAAAAGTAAGCGGACAATGATATTGAGTGAGATGCATGGGGTTCTGCCACTGCCCGAGTTTGAAATGTCTGACACGCACTGATGCGAACTGAAGAAGCATGCAACTGGTGATAGCCGCCTTATCAAGTACATCTCCACCGAATACATTTCCGCAACAAAGGAGGGGATGGAGATTTTCCATTTGTTGCTGTTCTTCAGATAAGAGATGATTCACAATAAGCTGCGTTCTGAGATAAGGCAAAAGGGACATGATGAGTTGTGATGGGTCATCTCCATTTGCCAAACTTTGCAAAACAAATCCAACCAGTCGGAAGGACTTAAGCGAAAGCGCGTTACAAGCAAATGATGGGATTTTACGAAGGATTGTCTCCCTTTTTTGCGTTTCTGTCAGAAAATCTCATGCAAGCCGAAAAGGGAAGTGTGCCTTTGCAATTTTTGTTGAAACCAACCCATCTTTCAAAAATGCTGGCGAACCCTTGTTTGTAAGGTCTCGTGAACAAGTTGAATTTGTCTGATTGCAGTGTCGGGCGAGAATGCTGGCGGGGAGAGTGAGGAGACAGGAGGTGGTGACGACGGGGCAGATGCATTGGAACCTGTGAAGTCACCGTAAGTATTGTTGTGCATTGTGTTAATATGATCCATGAGTCAATGGTTACCGGGGATCTCCTGAGGGGAATGCGACTGAGACCTGCTAATCAATCACACCTCACGCTTTTGAGGCCAACACCGTATTCAAATGGGCGCACTTGCGCTAAAAGTCAGGCTTGTTGGGCCCTTTTGAGAATCAAGTCCCCGGGCAACGGACTCGGGTCAGGATTGATTATCGATTATAGTTACTCATCGAAGCTTGAGTAATTGCGCCCTAGATTTTAGAAATCATCGTGGTTGCTTGCGCCCCTCCAATCCGAATCCAATTTGAAGTGAAATGAGGAAAGTTGATGATGTCGCGAGAATCAAGCCTGGAATCTAACAGGGCAATGATTTATCGGAACCCTCCCGGGCCACATCAGTTTCAGCCCCTCTCAATACAACTGTCATATTTTTGGATCAACACGCCCTGTAAAATGTTTGTCCGTACTTGAACGAATGGCAGCAAAAGAGTTTTGTTGTTGCACAAAAAATATGTGCTGATGGTGAAATTCGGCGTTGAAAACAGCATCGTCCTCGTGTGTGATCTGTGTTCCCGTGAATAATAGAAAAGCCTCATCGCTTCTCGCTGGAAAAAAAGTATTTGGAGGGCCACACACATTCACCATGAGTCGCGCTTTTTGTGCACGTGGGATAGACGACGTGAAATGTGGCATTTTGCAAGGCTAAATGGTTGGATCAAGCCTCGACCTCACTCCTGTGGGTCGCAGGTAAAAGCCTCACTAACATCACTTTGATGCACGATTACAACATAAATTGGATATCTGGGGAACGTGCTGGAGGAATCGGCAACAGATAACTGGATTTTCATAACCTGATTCTGGATGGGGCGAAACTCCTCCTCGGAATTTTCGTTGCCACTGTGTGTGCGTATGCAGTGAGTGTTGGCGTCGTTTTGTGCCACATTGCTGCAATCTCCAAAGTGTCAGACAAAAGACACGAAAAGCTATTCGTTGATGGTAACTGCATTCCATTTCGAAGTTTTCTCGAAAGAACGACGCCGAGCTTTGGTGCTGGTAATTCTTCAAATCCTCCTCACTCCGAAATGTAAAGTGAGTGTGCCACACGGGACACGAAACAACCATTGAATGTCTGGCACTTGAACATTCTGTGAATTTTGATGACATCTGCCTTTTTGGTATATCCTGCATGGACAAGATAAATGTCGAAATATGAGAGACAGAGATGGGAGATAAGAGAATCATCAATGTGAAACACCCCTGTTCTGGATGCCAGGTGACAGGAGTCTACTCTGGAGCCCCGAGCCCCTGCCATGTTGTGACTTTCAAAGCGCACGAGATATCTGATAGTGCTTTTGAGAGAATATCATCATTAGCATTGAAACACTCAGAGATCTTATTACATTCAACAAAGACGGGCTGAGCAGTCACAACAAAATTCAAGTCGTGCACGCTGAAGAAATGCACTCAGACGTGCACGAGAAATGCAACCTGACGATGAAACTCGTGTTTCCTGCAAGTTAATGTTTCCATTTGACCGCAAATGTCAAGGGGCCACTCCTGTTGTTCTGGACTCTTTTCAGACTTCACATTTGCTTTTTGTTGCTGGGAAAGAAGATGCGAATGATTTGTGCAGTGCTTCCTGTCCCCTTATCCTCAGACTCATTCCCTTATTCATGCCCATGTAATCCAAATTAACCGTCCATTAATAATACTTACCATTCTTGGAGCAGTATGCATGCATGCAGCAGCCTGAATGCGTGTCATTGTTGCGTGTAGGAAATGTAGCCTGAAGCCAGGGGCGGGGGAGGAGGATCCTTCTCGCTCTGAGCACAATTCGTGCAGATTGAACGGTGCAAAATTGTCCTGCAACGCCCCGTGGCATTTTGCACCTTGATTCAGCTCGGCATTGTGGGTTCCTCCGAATTGGGAAGTCTTAGCACACAACTTGCATCATGCTGCTCAACTGGGTGCGCAGGATATAATTTTGCTATCAGTAACTGGCACTTTGCGATCTCTTTCGTCACATTTCCGACATGTACTCTGCGTGTACAAAGTGAAAACAAAGTATAGGTTCGCATGCGCATGTCTTTCAAATGTCGTGGCAACTTATCGCGATTGCGCACTTCGCCTGGTCAATTTTCTTGTCAATGCAGGATTCGAACAATGGGAAGCATTCTTGACTTGACTTACCACTGGAAGAATGCCTGTAATCTTGTGGCCTTGCAGGAATGCCACTGTCTGCCTTTTTACTAGAGCAAGACTTGCACCCAAGTCGAGGTCCTAAATGAGATTAGACTCATCATAAATACATTCTGATGCATTAAATGTGTCAATAACGTTGAACGGATTGCGCACTGTTGCTCCAGAATTCTCAATGATTTTTCTCCGCTTATGAATCATTTATATCCATCTCTTTCAATTTGCCTTTTATTGTAAGTTATAGAAGCATTCAATAACTCATTCAATCGGCTACTACTGTTATTGAAAACGACTGATTGATTACAGAACTGGTTAGAGTACCACAATACATCACTGACATTCCGTGTGTATCTTCAGCATGACGGCGCATGAGGGCAATTTCAAGTGCGTGAATGTTGTCAAATTATGTGCCTGTGAATTTTACATTTTTTTATGAACATCATTAATTTGGTCTCACTGAGTGTGTGGAGGAATGTGGAGCTGCCTTATGTCAAGGATTCAGATATTTACAATTCAAAGCGCGACGCATTGGAATTCCTGGAGATGCCCAGGTGGTGCAGCAGTTGTTGCGGTTTCAATCGCGCTTGGACAGAGGTCCGAGGAAAGTGAAGGTTCTGGGGTATTCAGTCGGATCATGTGAAGCAGTTGCTCATCATTTGACCTTTTTCAGTTCGACCGATGTTTCTCATTTGATACCTTGAGAAGTGAAGATGACCCATGTTGCACGTCAGAGTCAATGTATCCCCGGTGTTCACAGTGGCTCCAGCGTTCTTGGATCCCGGCTGGCAGTTGGACGGGAGTCGGCTTCGTAATGAAGGTGTTCCTGCGGATACAGACATAACTTCCCGCACGCTGCTGCAGACATTTGAGGCGTCGCAACTGTTGCAGGCGCAGCTGTTTGCTTTCCGATGTCGTCCTAATTACTGTGTTTTTCTTTCAAATTCCGACGGAAAGCAAATGAATGTTCTGGCAAGAGTTTCTTTCTGGATCATTGGGATCACGTTGCAGTTGGCGTCTCAGTGGATCGATGCAACAGGGATGTGGTGTGCTGAGTTTCTCTCGGCGACTTTGCAGACGTCTTGTATTGAAGGGTGAAATCGTGCGAAGGCTTCAGTTCCTGCAGCCTTCACCAGCTTCTTGTTGGAAATGTGGTGGGGACTCATTTTGTCATTGAATTAGCTCATCTATCAAACTAAGCCTCAAGTTCGCCAGACTTTTAATGAAGATCACACAAGTAGCTGAACTTTTGGTCAAACATATTGGCAGCAAAGAGCCATTTGTCGGGTTATGAATGTCGGATTCTGCGTGCCGTCCACTCTGTCACGCAGGGTGACCGGAACTCTGTTCAGTGCGTCGTGGTTCGTCTCTGCAAGTCGCAAGCTGCAACGATCTGCTCCTGACCTGTGGCAAATTTAAAACGCAAGATGGGTCTAAATTCTTTGTGATTTCTCCAAATTGGCAAAAGTCTTTCATTCTACAAATGAGAGGTGGCAGTCCAGTTGCCTCCGGTGAATTGCCACCTGGCGTATTAACCTTTCGTGGCAATTCGCCTCATGAAAGGTTAATGGGGATCTCTTTTTCGAGACGCGTTTTACCACGTGTCTCTTGTGTTTCTTCAACTTCTCAACACAGCGTTTGTGTTTTGTGGCAACAACCGACGGTGGATGTCGTGTGTCTGGCATGCGAAACGTTGAGAGAAAGAGAACTTTACCTGGTAACTTCGGGCACGGAAAGCTGAACGGATTGGTCCCATTCTGCTGTGCTTGGCACAAGCAACCAGAATTCTTCACGTTTGTTGTCTTTCGTTTGTCCCGATGACTGATTTGAACAGAATCAGTGAGACTCGATTGGGATAGAATCAGTGTTGAGAATTGCCCTGGTCTGCAGTGTTGATGGACAAACCCTTAGTGGAGCCTGCAACGAATAATACGTCTCCCTCTGTGTTTCGCTGCAGTCTGAAAGCGACGCAGAGTTTCTCTTCTGCAGGTCAGGTTTCATCCCACTCACCTTGATTAAACACGCAATAATTGAAACGTTAACAGCAGGGCACTGAGGCTTTTTTCTTGAGAGGTTTCTAGATTTTACACCAGGAAAGAAATGGGCTGAAAGATTACACTTACATCTTGTTTTGACAGGCGTAAAGCATTTTTTGTCAAAACATAGTAAATACCGTCCCACCTGAGGTCTGCTTTCCACAAACCATACCAGGTTACTCCGAAAAAGTCAGTGCTGTTGTGACATTGAGAGGTCGATGAAGACATGTATCCATCCTTCGTAAGACGCTTTTGACTCCACTAAGTCCGTCAAGATCATTTTTACCTGAAAGCTTTTTGGCAGCAGACAGGATATCCTGTCAATCATGTGACCTCAGAACCTCGGTGTTTTCTGAAAAATCTCAGCAACGATACGTCCATGAAAATGTCAGAACGTGCCGATGCCTTGTTGTGTTTTCACTGCAGTGAATGTGCAGCTATGAACACATTTGTGCAAGGCGCATGCGATACGACTGAGCACAAGAAATGTTTCCGTGGTGTCACAAGCAATGTGAAAAAACACAAAATGTTTTTTTGCTCATTTTGCGTTCTGAGCTTGTTCTGTTTTCGTCAAGACTTCAGTCCCCTTTTTGTTTTGCCGATGCCTGTGTCCAAAGACTAGGCTCAGTAGAATTTTGGATTTTCGCGTTCGCTTTCCACGCTTCAATCACAGGTTGTTTGAAAAACCTGAGTCGTTGCATTAGAAAGTCAGTGAATATTGAAGTGACCGCATGTCCCTGGTGTATAAATTAGTTTCATTTACTAATCAGCTCGGCGAAGTAATAGCTGAGAAATCCATCTTAATCTTGGTGGCCATGGCGACGCCAAGACATCTTAGCGCAACTTAATGTAGGAAGCTGGTGATGACCTAATTTTAGAGGGAACGGATCTGCCCAGGAGGACGCGAAATTCTGCATGTTTTTCAGGAATCACGATTGCTGCTCTTAAGGTTTCCCTCATCAGGGATTACTACTTGAAAGGAAGCGCAGCAGACAATAATCCTTCCGTTGCCTCCCTCAACAGGAGCTGCGAGCTTGGCAGATGGATATTTTGTGGATTGCGTTTCTAATGTATGTTGTCGTAAATGCGGCCTGAACGCAGAGGAAATGTCCCACGGCCGAGATGTCGTTTGAGACAGATGTGTAGGAACCATTGAAATGGTCTTGATTGTGGGTCCATTTGGGGAGTTGGCGATTTCGTCTTGCTCGAAAAGAGAAAAACACCCAGTCAACGCCCAGTGCTTCTTTGTGGTTTCTGGAACATGCGAAAGCAGGGTCCCGTGTATTGAAATAACCAGACACCTCAAACCAGGCAACACTGGTGTCTGGTCATTTTCAGGGGGTTGTACGCCGCCAGATCCCAGGATTCTGAACAAAAGAAGAGCAAAAGATTCCGCGTCACAGGTTGGTATGTCACGCATTGTCTACGTTTGTGGTGAAAAGGATTGAGGTGTCCAGAAATGCTCGGCGCCACTGAAAACGTCCCCCAGCACCTGCTGTTCGCAGAAAAATATGAAAGGATGACAAGTCACGAGTCAGGTGACAACGAAGGTCCCTGGACGATAACTGCGCCGCCTTTTGCTTTTCGATTCCAAGGCAAAGGTGGACACAGATGAATCATCAGGACAGGGAGAGGTGGTGAAATGCAGCTGCGAATGTTCAGGCCAGCTTTGGATCCATATCATGGCATGCGAGCGTTCGCATGACACGAACTCAAACCAGGCTGAAGAGAGGGCCATGAATATGTACGATCTGTGAATGGCAATTGAAGAATCGAATCACGCAACTTTGTTTTACGCTAATGACTTGGATTCATGCGCATCTGTCTGTTTCGCGACGAACACAAATCTGTCTCTATTTGTTTGCACCTACAGAAATATGCGTTCATGGGATAGCCCTGGTGAAAGCTGTTCCCTGCTCCTGTGGGACTGACATCGAATACAGGCCTCCCTCCTTTTGTGTGAATAGCTGGTGAAGTTTCCCAAGACTCGAATTGATCTGACCCGTCCTGTGTGTCATTTATTGTCCAAAAACGATCGTTGCTGGTTCCTCTTCGTGATGCTCGGACGTCGCTTGTCGTATTCCTGAATACGAGCGGCTCAAAGTGAAGCGCCGAACTCTTCAAGGCAGCGTCTTGTCTCGCGTTGTTCTTGATCTCAGTTGACCTCAAGATTCATTGAAGTTGCAGAAAGTTTAATGTGTAGCGTGCGAGCTCACCCGAGATCTGGGCTGCGTGTTTTCTAGAAGGTTTCTTCTGTCGAAGTCAGAATCTAAACACGTGAAAATTTGGACACATTCGTGACCAACCGCTAGAATGAGCCTGACAGCACTTTTATGGTGCAGAAAGCAAGGCCCACCTTCGTGATAGCATGGGGCTGACAACCAATTTACCTCACTGTGATTGACAGTAATTTGAGCGCAATGATTTCTTTAGCGTGTGGTGTATGTCAAAGAAACGTACGATATCTACCTCGTACGTACAGTCGTCTGTGGCCCATGCGGATGTCTTCACCTCGTGTCACCAAACGGCTGGGCCTCCTGGTGTGTACCTGTTAACCAGACACACACAGGGCGAGAAGCCCATTATGTGTGGCCTTGTTGTGATGAAATGAACTTTTCCAGAATGAAAGGAATACATGCTGCCAGAGAAGAAAACAGGTTGTGCGAAATGACATTTTTGAATTTGGTTCCAAAGGAGCAAAAGCAACAAAGATGTTCGTGGAAGGAGATTCTTCTGTTGTTGTTTTGTGTCAATTGTTGTGCGCTCAAAAATGATGCTTGGGAGAGAAAGATTTTGCAGGGTTCTGGGTGGAGATATCATTTTCACAGGCACATGATGTGATTTAATATGAGTATATTACGCTGAGGGAAAAGCCATTTTGGATGAGGGATGTAATAGATGTGCTTGCTTTGTGAATCTACGGGTTAGGGGACGCAGGTTCCTTTGTTGACATGGCCAAACGGTTGTACAGGCAGCTCAAATCTGCTGGTATTGCATTAAAAGACCAGGGAGTGAGCTTTGAAAAGCCTGCAGGCGCAAGACTGGATCCCAGTCAGAGGGTACGGATCAAGTCGGATGGTCGTCCATTGATGTGCCACTCCGGTCATTGTGCGAAGTCCCTTTAGGGAAGAGCACTTAGTGGTAGTGCCAACAAAAATTTTCAGTATATATGCCAACTCAGCAAAGGTGTCCCGCTTAGTCCTGTCCCGTCCCGTCCCATCCTATCCCGTCCCGTACATCACCCCCCCCATAGATGTTAATTTGTGGCTATTGGTGCTCGCCTGGGACAATTGGTCCACATGGTCCATCAATGTATACAAGCATATATATGGCATCTCAGGCAAGGTGTCCCGCTTGTCCCGTCCCGTCCCGTCCTGTCCCATCCTGTCCTGTCCCATCCTGAATGGGCCAATTGGTGGCTATTAGTGCTGGCCTGGGACAATTGGTCCACATGGTCCATCAATGTATACATGCATATATATGGCATCTCAAGCAAGGTGTCCTGCTTGTCCCGTCCTGTCCCGTCCTGTCCCATCCCGTCCCATCCCATCCTGTATGGGTCAAATGGTGGCTATTGGTGCTGGCCTGGGACAATTGGTCCACATGATCCATCAATGTATACATGCATATATATGGCATCTCAGGCAAGGTGTCCCGCTTGTCCGTTCCCGTCCCGTCCCATCCCGTCCGTTCAGGGACTCAAGGTGCCTATTGGGGGGGGCGGGGGAAAAAAGGG
>JAAUXT010053619.1_pt1 | contig 13696 bp, 14 predicted proteins | sample 7278171 | NCBI WGS metagenome assembly JAAUXT01 (sample SAMN14350112, study PRJNA611818) | marine sediment metagenome | isolation source: surface marine sediment (1.8m) | place: French Polynesia: Moorea | collected 2018-08 | reverse complement strand
TCACAATGTCAGGTCATGTTTTTATTTTGTTCAACGCTCAGACAGTTCAATTTGGTCAAATCACTGTTGCATGTTGGTATCACGAAAGACAGAACTGAATGTGTCCTCGTAGCATGGTGCAACTTCTCAGTTGCGCTTCCCTCACAAATAAACCAACCCCAAATCCCCCTCTTCCCAACTCCATGCTCCTCAACGCAACTGCAAAACGCACCTCAACGCTTTTCATCAATCAATGTGGAAACGCCTACCTTTTCCTCTGACTTGCGCGCCTCCTGGGACCGCGTCAGGCGCGCGCCGCCGTGCTTCTGCGGGGACGGGCTTTCCCACGCCGAGAAGAGGGCCACGGCGCTCACCGGGCGGATCCGGCGGCGCGGCGGCGTCCCCCGCGCATGCGCGACCGTCACGGCGTCTCCTCGCGCTCCGGCGCCCGCGTCCGCCTCGGCACCCGGTGCCGGGCTCAGACTCCGCGTGCTCGTCATGCGCTCCATGAGGACCCGGTAGCGCTCACTCAGCGTCTTCTCCACCGTCGCGACGTTGCGCGATTTCTTGCTGGGGTCGTAGAAGGAAAGCGAGCGCTTCAGTGACGTGCTGCTCGATGGAATCTCCAGTCCTGAAAAGGAAAAAAACACAAGTGTTTGGTCTGAAAATCAATGTTATCACTAATCACCAGGCGGGTCCTGCACAATGGCGTCACCCGTCACACAGCAGACAGAACACAGCCTGGACTCCAAGATAAACGACGCACTGGTACAGAACTGCAAGATTGTGCTGTCTGTTGCTCTTGCACTGAGCCCTCCATTGCAAACCCTCTGGCTGAACGTAAACCCACGACGACACGCACACACACACACGTGCGTTGATTGACAGCTCCCTGGTCCCTGCGCTCTGTACCTGCACCAGCGACGGCGGCGGTGGGCGTGGCCTTGTCGGGCGACTCCCGCACGACGAGCACCTCGTTCGGGGCGGAGTGCGCGCGCACGTGCGCGGCGGCGCGCGTCAGACGCGACACCTGCTTGTGACGCGGCGTCTCCTTCACCGTCGTCGTCTTCAACACGTGGTGCTCTAGAAACGGACGACAAAAACAACGACACGTTTGAGACTCGTTTCTGGCTGAACGAGATGCTTCACAGTGGAGAACGTCGACAGATGCGCTGCCAGGCGCTGTCGACGCGGCGCCGAAACGCAGCCGTCTCCAGTGTGAAGTGAACCGGAACACACACGCACTGTCCAATCAAGGGACAACAAAGCAATTTTTGTACATTTGTGCACTGATGCTCGAAAACCTGACGTGGTTTGAAGACACGCGCCTCCCTGTATCCACGACCCCTTCAATCGGCGAAGAAGCGGGCAAAGGTCAGGTGAACGAAGAATGGTACGCGGGGTTGTCTTGTTTTCTCCTCACCAACACAACTTGAAGTGGATCTCTACCTTTGGGAGTCTTGACGCTGAGTCTGCGCGGAGATTTCCTGGGCGTCACGCGGGCGCGACGCGACATTTCCATGACGGCGACGGACTGACGGCGCTCGAGCCGAGCGCCCGCTCGAGCGCCCCCTGCTGACCTGCCGCCCCCGCCGGCGTCGCTGAACAGGTTGCGTCGCACCGTCTCCGTCTTCGGACCTGAACAAAATCAATTTCAATGTTCAATTTGTTGGACCCAAGATCTGGTTTCACACAGGATGTTTGAACACCATGTCACTGAGTGTGAAATGGGCCTGGGTCAAGAATGACTTGACCATTCAAACGCGGCCTGTGTCTGTTCTGGGAAAATTGCAATATGACTTGGATTCAAATGAGTGACAAAACTGGCAGGTGACAAGTCTGCACTCGAGTCACACATAGTCTCCATTGGTCTATTTTGAGGAGAAAACACCGACTCACTTTTGGCGGCCTTGGCAATGGCTCCAGTCGAGGTGCGTGTTCGTCTTTTCGCGTCCTGTGTCTCGACTTGCTTCGTCTTTTCCCTGCCTCCTTTGGGCTGCTGCTTCGCGATCACGATCTGTCGGCTGCTCGGAGCTCGCGAGAAGCTCGGCAACTTCCGAAACGAACGGCTTCTACAAAAGAACCGCGGGAGCATGAAAATGGATACAGGGTCAGCGACACAAGTCTCCGACGTACCTGGCGGGACGCTGTTTCTTGAGACAGATGTCAAAATTCTTCAAATGGGATTAACAGAAGGAATTTTTCATGGAAGGAAGATACACCTGAGGCTCCTGTCTGACGAGGGTCTCACGAAGTTGTAGACCGAGTCGGTGATAACGCTCGGGTTGTCCGACTTGACGGACGCTGTGCTGCGCGACGCCGCCGCGTCGGGCGAGAAGAGCGACTCGAAGGCGGCGGGGAGGGGCTGCCCCATCTCGTCGAACAGGTCCCGCAGCAGCCGCGGAACCGTCGTCGCGTAACTGAAGCGACAATGGAGGTTTGGGCTCCGATTCGCACTGACACTGCATGCGTCATAAGTGAAGGTGTGAGGCCTTCGGTAGCCCTGGGGCCCTGAGCTGGAGTTCACAAAGGATGTGTTATTCCACGAAACTGAAGCGACATCCGAAACGTTTGAACCCGTTTGCGTCAAGCGTCGTGTCTTTGTGCATTGTCAAAGGCGCTGCTTCGCTTGTGATGGCACTTCGGTGCATGCTGACATCGGACCCCAGAGCGGGAGTTCCCACAGTAAGCCCCCGTTCGTTGTGTTCCTTCAAATGCCCTCGGACGCTGTTTTGAAGGAATCCGACAGCGCCGCCATTGACAGAGATACCATGTGCAACGCATCCAGCGTGAACACAATTGAAACTCACTTCTCTGCCACGGTTTGACTGAGGAAGTTGGGAATGTGGCCCGAGTCCTTGAGGAAAGACGCGTAGCGCAGCATCTTTGCCATCTGCAAACAACGAGATCAATCAGGTTCCTTGCCAGCGCGAAGTGACGTCATTTGCAGTTTCTCAGTTCAGCTGCGTGGACAAGGTCGCAAAAAAGTAGAAAATCACGAGGGGGAGCTCCCACAACGCGAGCGTGCACACACCCACGCACACACACACACATACACACACCAAAACGCGCGCGCACGCAAAACGCACCTCCTGGACGAGTTCATCGTGATCCTTGTCGTCTGAAACGTCGCTGCCGTAGAGCAGAGACTCGAGCTCGAGTCGCAGCAACACCTGCAGCTCGTATCTACAGAGACAGAAACCTGCAGCTCGTATCTACAGACACAGAAACCTGCAGCTCGTATCTACAGACACAGAAACCTGCAGCTCGTATCTACAAACACAGAAACCTGCAGCTCGTATCTACAAACACAGAAACCTGCAGCTCGTATCTACAGACACAGAAACCTGCAGCTCGTATCTACAGACACAGAAACCTGCAGCTCGTATCTACAGACAGAGATACTTCTGCAGATACATTTGGAGACAATGAACCTTCCAACAAAGATGTTGCACAGGAATGCAGACTTTTCTTACCAAATTCACTCCACGAAGACAGGAATTCGAAAAGTAACAGTTGTGACAAACCGCAGACCCACCGTCATCACTCACGATGGATCCATTGATGAAGCACAAATGGATAACTTACTCTCGGACTTTTTCTTCGTCAGTGTGCTGCTCCGTGGACGCAGCGAACTTGTCCCGCGTTTCTTTCGCACTGACGCACAGGTGCTCGTGGACGAATTTCTTGGTGTGCTCCTGAAACACAAGCAGGCTGGGGCATGAGGCAGCCGTCTAAATCTGTGATGTTTGATCTTCGCGCGTTGAACAAAGGTTCCCTTCAGCCGAAATTACATGAGTGTGCCCATGTTTGTGCATGTTTTTCAGTACTGTCCGTAGTTCTGTTGGTGTGAGTCGCAGGCTGCACGCCTGTGCCAACAAAACATGTGGTTCTGTGCACTTTGCAACTGCATGTTCAATGTGCGCGACCAAGTTATACACGTGGCAAGCGACAAACACACCCGGCAATCTTCGGCATTCGAGCCTTCCACACGGACGCATTGTCAAGAACACATCAGCCGCTTTTCGTAAAGTCTACACTCGTGCATTTCTGTCGAACACCATCAACTGTAGTAGTTTTCGGCCTGAACTGTTCGCACACCATGTGTTTGCCTGCACGAGAAATCAAGAGAGAAATTTGGAACAGAAGTCTTCAGTTCACGCAACGGCCGAAGGACTCGGCAAATCTCACGCACGTGGAGGTTTTGTTGATCCCGAATGCGGAAGAAGTGCAGCGCCACCTGCGCGATGCTCTGCGCAGCCGTGTGCAGCTCCATCGCGCCCCCTACCGCCCGAGAGTAACAGTCGCGCACGTGCCCAACCAGGGCCTGCTCAGAATCCAGGTCTGTGGAGCAGAACGACCGAATCGATCAGCGAGACCCGACTCATACACCGACAACAGAGAATGTCACATTCCACACATCACCTCATTGTTCTGTTTTTTCCGCATCCAAAAGAACAGTTGATCACGTGCCACGTACCAACCGACTGCAGGGTGTCGGGCTGCTCCGGTCTCCGCGGCGCCCTCTCTCGGCTGTCGGCGGCGTCGCCCTGCCGCTGCTCCGCGCGCGTCGTCTGGATCCGCTGCGCCTGCGCAACGATCAGCTTGGTGCGCGCACCGAGGTTCTTCGCGACCTTGGGCGTCGGAACGCTGAGGCTGCGTCCGTGCGCCGACGACCGTCGCTCTGCAAGGGAGGAAATGATGAGATTCAAAGTGCTTTTGCAACACAACTTGAGTCCGATTCGGCTACACTCTGTTTGGACCGAACTGGACAAGTAAAATGTCAAAGTTCTGTGTTTCTGACAACAAGCAGTGTGTGTGTGTGTGTGTGTGTGTGTGTGTGTGTGCGTGTTTGGCGCGCACACGTGTGCTCACCGAGCTGCCCGGCCGCGCCTCCCTTCCCGGTGGCTCCCGCCCGCTCCGCGGTGTTCACGTGGTGCGTCCTGCTGATGCGGTGCTCGCGATAAAACTTCTTGAGCTTCACCAGGATCTGCTTCTCCTCGGCCTCCGTCTCCGCCTCACTAAGTTTGGACAGATACGCGTGACTGGATCACGAACGACAACAGAGGGGCTCGCATTTACTTGCAAGACTTTTTTTGAAAGCCAGAGGAGCTCACCAACCCACCCCGAACCGAAACAACTTACACCCACCCACACCCCACGAAAGGAACTTTGTTTTTCTCGGGGTGGGAGGGGGGGCGGGAAACCCCACCTGCCCCCTCGCATAACCTCGCGGAAACGCAACGCAATGATGGCAAGGAATAAGAAAACAGCCACTTGTTGTGAACTGAACACTGGATCGTTGCCCTCGCCCGGTTGTTCGTACCTGCTGCACACAATGGATCTCAGGGACTCGGCCGCGCGCGTGAGAACACCCGGCTTCACCCAGCCCTCCATCATCGCACTCACGAAGCGATCCTTCGGCACGTCCGACGTCTTGCGATCTGATGAGGACACAAAACGATCAGTCATGTGACATGGGCTCTTTGTGCTGATGGAACACCAGATCAAAAAGGCTCGGTGTCACGAAATCCACCAGGCTTCCAGCATTTGCGCACACGATAAGTGACCAAAGTTGGCCTTGCCACAGAAACAACACCCCTCAACCTCCCGGTTCCACCCACACTGTTGATTGACTTGTGAATCTGACACAACTCCCTCTTGTCAGAATGACACTTTCGTTTTCGAGTGGAAAACCAAACGAGAGATCTACTTGCTTGAAAGATGACGTGCTCGGAAAAAATAAAGCAAGGCGCACTTCGATGCCTTCCGCCCCCGTGTTGACAAACAGCACTCCCTGCAGTGTTCACCTGTGACTGTGGTTTCCTGCGCGTCTTGTTTCTTCGTCTGCAGCAGCGAGTACACTGTTTTCTGCACAAACGCCTCGACACCTTGCTGGGTGGACGCCGTGGTGTGCGACGCTGGACGTGGAAACTTGAGCATCTTCTCGATGAGGAGGGTGTAGTCGGAGCGGAGCAGCGTCAGCGTCGCCGTGGCCAGAGTCAGCGGCTGTACGACCCCGAGCAGCGGCACCGAGGAGGACGACTCCTCCCCGTAACGTACGTCCACCACCTGAACGGCGTGAACAAGCTGATTGCAGACTTCGTTTTGTGTCGAAAACGGTCATCACAAGAAGGTGCGCGCACACCGTGCAGGCGAGAGAACTGCGAAAATGGTTGCCTTCTTTTGTGACACCACAAACGGACAGGACAAATCAAGGCTCAGGTGACCTGCTGTGATGACAAGTAGCAATTGTCAGACGCATCAGTTTTCCACACACCAGATTGAGTTTCCTGGAGGCGAGGTGGCGAATGATGTCGAAGAAGCTGACGGTTTGGCTGCGCGTGCGCGCCGGGTCCTCACTGCGCACGCGCGGGTTCTGCGTCGGCAGCACGGTGAACACGCTGCTCGGCTGCAGACAGTGCAGAGGCACGGCTCCCGACCCCACGGTGCCGCGAATCTGAGAATGAGAACATTCCACCCGTTTCCTCCTCGGATACGCGTTTGTCCGTCGCGCCACGCGCATCTCTATGGGGCAGGAGCTCACTGAGGCAGCGAACAAACAGTCGATTGTGAAACCCCAAAACAGCAATTCACAAGAAAGTCTGTGGTACGTCGGAGGACTCGAACATCCGTGACGACAGCGCGTTTTTAGAACACGTGACAAACTGACGTGCGTTTCAGCAGAGTGCAAGTTGGAATTTTTGCACGAACAGCGTTGAAAATTCTCTCAGATCACACGACCAAACTCACTAAAATTGCCATGTCGTCTTGACGGAAGCGCGGCTCTGATTGGTCGGTGGCATCGGGAGCCTCGGACGGAGGGAGGACGGTGACGCATGCGCACGTGGCCTCGGATCCAGCGCGTCCAGCAGCACCGTCGGTTGAGTCTGCAGCAGCGGTCGTGTTTTTGTCTTTCAGAGGAACTCGCAGGCTCAATGTCGTGACGTCTCTGTGGGAAACAATGAAGGAACGGGTGAATGAATGAATGAAACCAAATGCATTCAACGCGCATCACATCAGTCTTTCCAACGTTACTCACCCATCGGGCGACACTGCAGTTCGACTCTCCTTGAATAGCGACTTCAGAACGACCTCGCACAGTTCTTTCCTCTCACCGCCTGCAATCAGAAGGCCTGAGCAAGTGCTTGTCTTGGTTCTGCACACAACACACCACCAAATGCAACTGGACGGCACAGTAACTCCCAAGGGCATTTTGGTTGGAGAACAAGACCACAATGACAACTGCACGATTCTACTGTTACCGTGGTTCTGGACGAGAACAGCGTTGCGCTGCGGAGCCACGTGGTTCGTCCACGACGTGTTGAGGTAGAAGTTGAGCACGACGGACAACGGCATCGCCAGGTCAGCCGGTCGCCGCAGCTGGCTGTCTCCGCCGGCATCCGTCTGAAAACGCAGCAAACCGCGAACTGCAGAACAACACTTCAAGTGTCGTGCTGAGTGTTTGACAACACACAGGACGGGGAGAAGTGGTGGCAAAATTTGGGGACACACCAGCCGTTTCACACTGGATGTGCGATGCACTCCGTCACCAAAGACAACAATGATCGAGACTGATATATCAAAACAAACAAAACAGACAACGCGACACCCACCAACGCTTGTTGTTATATACTCGTTGTCATACACTCGTACCTGGCGTGTATCTCCCTCAACCGCGGCTTCATCCTTCTTGCCCTTGTCTCCTTCGGCATCGACTCCGACGACAAGGGAGCTGAGGCTGGTGTTGGAGAGGGAGGCGAGTTGCATGATGGCGCCGGCCGGGATCAGCCCACCCCCGAGCCCCGTCAGCGCACGGTGCAGCAGCTCCGCTCCAGCAACCCGCTCCTCCTGCAACACACGCACGTGTGGTCAGCGTGCGGCAACCACACAGACACACAGGGTCACACACACACACACATCATTTGGTTTCCGTGTGTGGAACGGGACATTGCAAACGCAGTATAAGGCAAGGTGCAGCACTCCGGCGATCTTGGGGATCTTGACCCTTGCGCTCTTCTTATCTTCTTTTTTCTTCATAAGGACCAGTTTTTATTTCACTGAGGAAAATAGACAGCAAATCGATTGACTGTTGCCGTTTGCCTTTCTCAATGAAAATTCTAACATTGCCAGATGTCCAAACTCCAGCAAGTGTTTTGATTTTGTTCTTATCGGGCGACATCGCGCAACATTGTGGCGGAACATGTTTGGATATTGTTCTCGTACGTCGTACATCTGCATCCGTTCACATCACGCTTCCTGTCTGCCTTTTTCCTGTCTGCATCTTGGTTGCATTTCTTTTTTGTTGTCAAAGACACCTGCAAAGCGTTTGATGTGCATCACATACGATAAGAAAATTTCACCGGAGAAACGAAACACAGTTCTGCCCTCTGCCTTCCGGTGATATGCGAAAAACAGGATGTTGCATTCCGTTTTCTCTGGCCTATTTCAACGCCCCACCCAATGAACAACAAGAATCGAAAAGCGTTGCAGACAAAACGCGTAGAACCAAACCACCAGTTGCGTGAGTTCAACTCAAGCCAATTGTCTTCCACGTACATGCACGTTTCACACTGGATACGAGTACTAGAGCGTTGCATCCCTGAACTCCACGTCACAAGTGCTGGCGCGGCACACATTGCCTTGCACGCATCCAGAGAGCATACCAACGGTGCTGTTCTTACCCCGTCACTGCATCTTTGTGCTGCTGCAGTGTCGATCCAGAACAGGCGAATCTTCTTTTCATCGTGGAACAACCTGGACACGATCGGTGGCAAAATGACCTTGCCGAGGGCCTCTGGGTCCGACTTCACTCTTCCAGGCTCGTGTCCAGTGAACCGATCCCACTGCGTGGAGGTCTGAGGACAGGGTCCCAGGACGAAGACATAATTCAGTTGACTCGGTTCTCCAACGCTGTTGGAACCTCTGGATCCTCTCGCACCCCTCACTGGACGCACAGGGGAGGTGATGTCAGGAAAGTCCCACTGGTAGTCAGTCACTATTTCTTTCAGAGCATTTGACAGCGCAGTCAAAGAGCTTTTCCTTTTCTGCTCCTTTTCCTTCAGTTTTGCATCCTTTGCCTTTCCTCTTTCCACGACACTTTTGTTCTCCAACAGAGACTCAAACTGTTCATAAGTCTTGATCGAAAAGTCTTTGAACTCATACCTCTCCACACTTGTTATGAAAGATCCAAAGTTGAAAAACTTGAAACCCCACTTGAGATTGCTCGATTTTTGAGCTGCAGGAAGTGTGTTCTCCAAAAAAGTCAAAACTTTCAGCACGCTCAATCGTGTTTTGTTCAACAGATTCTCAAAGTTTGAATCATTTTCGAGACTCAGCGTGCCAATACTAATATCCACAAGGAAAACAACATGGTATGAACGCAAATTAGGTGACATTTTGCACAAATTCCAATGAAATACCGAAAAAAATATTTTTGAAAAGTCCCACACGAAAACATTGCCCGCCGCGCCTACGATTTGCAACTTTGTTCTTGTCCGGTAGGGTGTGGAATCAAACGTACCGATTTTCAATTCGTGCAATTGCTCTGTAGAGCCGATCAAGCAAATGACACAAGTGAACGTCAAATTTCAGGTGTTTGAGGAGAACAGGCCAATGCTTTTCTTTGTTCAGGTTTCACAGACAGGAGAAACAGAACACTTTTTGGACCTGTGTTTTCAATGCTTGCTTGTCTTAAAATTAGATATACACAGAAAAGAACTTCAACTGCATGAAAAAAGTTTCTTCCCACCAAAAACATGTTGAGAAATGAGAAGTAGAAAATTTATCAAATCAAATATCACTGAGAAAGATTTGAGTGAAACAAAAAGTCCTGCTTCTGGACCGTATTTGTGTGAAGTTGACAAAGTGATGAATAAATTCATTTGTGACTCTCAGATATTAAGTTTATCGTTCATGTGTTTTCTTTTTCCTTGCGCTAACCCAGTCACCCATCTTCAACTTTTCGAATCGTTTTTCTTTTTTTATGTGTCCATTCAGTGTTTGCTTTTGTTTTTCATTTGAAAAACACCACTTTTTCAAACACATTGTTTTCCTGTGAGTGATGAGTGCTGCTTCTGCACGGTGCACTAGAATCTACAGAGTCAGGGGTTCCGGACAACGGTTTCTCCCGGTTCGCGCTGCGCAATCTCAGGACAGGCAGAAACATCATGGCTGCTCTGGTGGAGGGACACAACTATGGCCTATCATCTTTTTCTCCTTCAAATTCCAATGTATCTGCTTTTCACGTCAAACTTACAGACTCAGCTCTACGTGCATTTGAAGAGTTTCAAAGAATTAAGGTGAGTGGTGATATTTTCAGTCAGAAAGTGACAGAAAACTGCATTTGAAAAAGTTACCCAACATATGGAAACTTGGCGTTCTGGAAACCTCTTTGGTCATTGGATCCACAGGTTTCATGAATTCGAGGGTGGTGTGGTGGGCATTGTTTGAGGGGTAAAGAAGCCACGAAAGTTGGTTTGGGATGTAGTGTGATGTGATCAACTGCAGATCTCGATTTGGACACTGTCAACCAGCGGATGCAGATGGTCCTTCCTCGCTTTCTGGGGAAAGTCGAAAGACAAAGCTGGCCAAATTTTAATCGCTTTTGTTCTTCCTGATGCTTATCATCTTAAAATATTTGTATCCAAACGGAGACATGGGTCGGAAATGTTGAACGCATGTCTGGACCGGTGAATTGATGACAGCATTGAATCTTACGACGCAGGTTGAGGTGGAGTCATTCATTGAACTCTACCTGCATGAGTAGTCCAAGCTTCGTCTTTGAGGTGTGGTGGTCATCATCCTGTAAATCTCATGCAACTCAATTGATGTTGCTCTAAATGCACCAAGTTAAATGCAGTGTTCATCCATATGTGCAACTTTCAGGCCAGACCTGTGCGTTCTCAAAATGGCCGCACTGAGACCGAATTTGGGTTGCCGGATGCTGAACCAGAAACTTGGTCTCCATTGGTTTCATCGAACACAAATAAACACAGACGAGCTTGTTTGAGCTCCAAATTTAAGCTGTGAAATTGAAGAAACTGTCATGAGTTTTGGGTGGTGCAAAAGATGTTGCACCGTGGGTCTAGATCTTCAAGTCGGCAGATTCTGACTCTTCGAAGTCTTCTCGCTCGCTTGAAGTGATGCGTTTTCGATCTTCAATTAATTTTCTGTGGGGAAAGAAACGACCCCCATGTACCAGGGTTGGTCAGCATGATGCTGACTCACTGCCGTGCACCGTGCGATGGGATTGACGGGCTGCCGAGACCATTAGCTGGATGTTTTTATGTGTCTGAGCGTGGCTTACAGCTGATGAGAGCAGCGTATATTTGGAGTCAGCCGGGCGCCGTATTTTGATCCTGTTGCTGGGGTGTCCTGCTTTTCTTGGTCCGATACTGTTTCAGTTCAATATCTCGCTTGCTAGCGGCTCCACTTGAAAAAAGATTGTGCTGGGGGGATCAATAAAGACTTTGGAGGTTGTCCAGCCTGCGATGCTGATGTGTTTTTTGTTGTGCAAAAAACACACCCAGAGATTGTTCGGTGTCTTGTGACCTTCAAGTTGTCATGCTCAATGTTTTGTGTGCCGAATTCAGTGACACACAGAAAGCGAAAGTGAGGGACCAGAAAAGAACCGAGGAGGCCAGGTGGCGATACGAGTGTCACGCACAAGCGAAGTGGAGCGAAGCTGCTCATCGCTTTGTGTTTCTTGTCGAAATCTGCCGCCTCGTGCCCAAAACTAGGTCTTGCTCAATTCTTCGTTCTCACCAGGGCAGTATGGGGGTTCAAAGAAGGTGCGTTCGAGAGTTCCCCAGATGCAGAGGGCTTGATCTGACCTCGCTTGTGTCATTTCCTTCACAGTCAAGACTTTGTACCTTTTGCTGATGTGATGCCCCTTTGTTGAAGGGTAGGTTATTGCAGGTCTTGATGATTTTCGTTCTGCCGTTTTGTCACCATACGTACTCGTACGAGGGATCAGAGCTCCAAAAAAGCAAGACACTTTGATTTTCGCTGACTGACGTCTGCTGTGAAAATGACATCAAGAATAAAGCAACACTTTTTGCGTTTTGTGTGCGATTAATTTTGCACCTGTGCCCATGTCTGTTCTATCTGCACAAACAAAAAGAAATCTCTGAAGTTTTGGCATTGCCATAAAAGGTCTTGGACGCGATAACTGAAAGTTCAAAGTTCAGCAGAAAAACATGGAAGTTCGAAGTTGAAGACGAAGAGATATCCCGAGCCTGGGGACGTTGAACTGTCCACGTGAAGTCATCAATCAGACCCTGGACATTTTGAGAAGAAAAAGAGTAATTTTTTTCAGCATTGAGTTGCACTTGTCTACAATGCGGAAAGTTTGGCCAGGTACGACGTGCAAAATGGAGTACCAACGTGAGTACATACCGTGCGTGTACTCAAGCCACAGGCAGAGCGATCAGCTGACATCTTTGCCATGACCTGATCGTATCCGAATGGACCATATTTACGAGAGAAGGCACAACATAATCGTTGGTTCAGATCCACCATAAGCTCCAACTGGGTCTAAATTTAGGCGAAGCTTACTCGTATTTCTGCGCGGCTCGCACAAATCCTCTGACTGGTTCAGAATCCGCACTGGTGAGAGGAGCGGAGATCGAATATGGAATCATGACACAAAGACAACCAACATTTCTGCGTCTGCGTGACGATGAAAAATACAGTGGACATGACGAACATCTCGTATTTTCACTCTGAACAGCGCATCAGTGAAACATTCGTGCTGTTTAAACAAATAGCAGCGAGATGCAGACAATGAACGGCACGTGAACAGACGCGTATGTGTTTAGCCGAAACATGGCTGAACAATTAGAACGAGTGAACCCTCAGGTTGTCAAATAGCTGGCGAGTGATTGCACTCGCGGGCGGGCGCTGATGGTGATGCACTCTCCAACATAGCCGCGAGTACGGACGGCGCTGTCAGGGCAGGGCTGGTCCGCGTCACAGATACAGGCCCGGTCAGGTGAACCCAGGTGCTTCAGCGTAGTGAAGTAAACCAGCAGTTTTGATGTTTTGAGTTGTGCAATTGGACTCTGTCTTGTGTGGACTTCAGCTCCACTGTATGTTTGGACTTTGTTCGTCAACAAGGATCAACCATGCAAAACACGCACATTGAAGGAACTGCAGCTGCAGTCGATATCACTGGGTCCTGTTGTCTTCACTCGATCAATCAGTTTGGGTGTGGCCGATGTTGTTTGTTCGGACAACTTCGATTGCAGGCGTCACAGTTTCAAGACGACAAAAAGACCCGTGGAAAACTGCCGAACTTGACCAGAATCGCGGTTTGCAAAACGGAGGAATTTGATGCGGCGTGTGGCGTGTCCCTCGGCGAAACGCCCCAAAGGTCGGGACAACTCTCTTGTCAGAACATCAAGTTTCAAACTCGTGGAGGACAGTTGTTTCAACAGTGTGTGGGCAGATGCGTAGACTGTGGCCCGGGGACCATGTTGCACAAGCTGTCTCTCCGTTTGTTTATTGGCCTCTGTCTGTTGCCGGGCATGCAGATCTACGAGTATCTACCGCTACATCAGTGGCCACCAGCCTTCAATGCGTGCATCAAGATTATCTTTACAACTTACGAGGCAATATCCAACCAAAGTGAGAATTGTCATGTTCACGATCGGCCTGGAAGGTCACGGGTGGTTGATTCGAGACAGTTGATTTCATTCACCTTCTCAGTGCAGAC
>JAAUXT010000906.1_pt1 | contig 13696 bp, 15 predicted proteins | sample 7278171 | NCBI WGS metagenome assembly JAAUXT01 (sample SAMN14350112, study PRJNA611818) | marine sediment metagenome | isolation source: surface marine sediment (1.8m) | place: French Polynesia: Moorea | collected 2018-08 | reverse complement strand
TTCACACACTTGAAGTGAAGTTTGACTGGCAGATCACACAACTCGAGGCTTTGCCTCTCGTGGTGTGATCTGCCAGTCTCACTTCACTTCACGTGTATGAACCTTTGCATCGCCATCAGCAGCCAACATCAGGACCCGTCGCTTTCACTGACCGTCTACATTTCAGGTATTTTACTGCAACCGGAGGCAAGATGATGCAGGACATCCAGGGAGACCGGAAGTGCTGTCTCACGTGACCTTCGTGCCGCAGCAACTGACGCAGGGCAGGTTCCCCAGGCACGAGGACCTGCGCAGATTGATGGAACGAACCCGCGCCTGGATCACAGCAGCAGGTTTGGCTCGGTTCTTTGGTGTCCATAAAAATTGTCTCCTTGTGTGAACGAACTGTTGCGAGCATTTGAAAATTTTCTGGAGTTGATCGTGCATTTTCTGTTGCTTAGAACTGCCTCCCCCAAACACGAAAGGAAGCAAACAAGTATTTTGTCTTTGCGTTCGTTTGCATTGACAACGACCAAAGAAACGTCTTGTTGACAGGAGCCACAGTGGTCAATGCGGACTTGTTCCCGGTGTGTCCGGCTGGATATCCACTTCGACTGAAGGACTGTGACGCCATGACCAGTCCCAGCAGAATGGTGCTGGTGTCGGACGGTCAGCAGCACCACTGCGTGTTCACCCTGCGCCTGTTCCTGTTGGGGCCGTACCGACAAAAGGTGGAGCCAACGGCAGAAACTGACACTACGGACACAAAACCAGGATCCAGACCGAGGAATCAACAGTCGTCATCAGTTTGCGTCTTGTTGTGAAGTTTTTGGTTTCCTTTTGTGACTCATACTTGCTGTCTCTTTTCCTGGCCAGAACTACCGGAAAAAGACAACTCCCTGAAAGAAAAGTGGAAAGTCAAGATTGAATATGCGCAGCTGGAACCTAATAACTTCATCCCACAATCTTTGCTCCCCTGATTTGCCACTCTCAGTTGCGAACTTGCGCAATGCCGTGTACCTGTGTTGACCAACAAGTGGTTTGAGCAGATTTGGGGGTCCAGGAGGGACCCGACCGCCATTGTGCCTTCATCCACACGTTTCCTCCACTTTTGCTTCTTGAAATTGGTGCAAGAGCTCCCGAGCCTCTGCCCGATCCTGGATTTACTGAAGAACCCTCGTGATTATTTTAGAAACTTCCGTGATGAAAATAAGCGTGTGACAAACTGCTCTGAAAATTTCGTCATTTCTACCTGTTCGAGTCGGCTTCCACGTTTTTCACTCGGCCGTTTGGACGGAGTTTAATCGACAGCTTCTGCTTCGTGATTTCCCAGTTCGCAGTTTCAAGTTCCTTGCAAGGGTCCACAGGTTGGTCTGGGCAACGAGCCGCAGGGTGACCTGAAAACTTCAACATCCACAACTAAAAATTCCTCTTGCCCTCTTTGGGAGAGCAGGTCCATTGGAGGTTGTTCGCACACGACCCTTGCACACTGCCACAAGAAGGAAAAGCATGCACTGACTAAAACAACGACACAGTGAAGACTGGTGAAAATCCTGTTTTTGCATGACCAAGTCATCACGATTCTTGAACAGTGTTTCACCTTTCTCGACAAACCTTCTTTTTTAAAATCTTTCCGGTGAGATCATACAACACTTTCTCAGTGCAAATGAACTGAAGACGTTTTTGGCATTGTGCACTGTTTCTCCGTCAAACCAACACAGCCTGAACATCAGGAGATGGCGGGTTCAGTGATGATGAGGCCTGCTCACTCAAATCTCTGAAAATGCAGTGCGACAGGTGACATTTACTCGCACAATGATCAGCAAAAGAGTAATGCATATTGAGACTGCGAAACCTGATTCTACACAGAACAGCAAAACCCTCAGAACCTTGTGGCGATTCTTGTGGAAGGAAAGATTCTGAAAAAGGCAGGTGAGGAATGCCGTCTGTTCCTGCAGGCAAAAATAATTTCAGGTGGTTTTCGCTTGTGCCTTTGGGCGGTTGCAAAGATCCTTGTTGTGGACAAGCAATCCAAATGGGACGCGCAGTCTGGCCAACAACACGGATGTTTCTTTGAACCTTATGCCTTGCAATGCTTTGCTTTTGTTATATATATTTACCATGACCTCCCCCTAAGTACTGCCACAGCCACAGCAACAGCCACAGCCAATCATATCATTCCCTAGATGGAGCCACTATCCTAAGCTGGGCACATGACCCAGACTGCCAAGACACAATAGCTTGTGACACCATAGAGGAAGGTAGCCTAAACCACTGAGCTCCAATTCATACTCTACAATAAACTATACTACAACATCACTACTGGGGCTTCACTCATATATACAACAGAAGCCAAAAAGACTAGTGTACCAGTCGTGGTTGAATGTTCGCCAGAATGAAAGACACTAGCTGACGCTGGTTATGTTACAATTTCAGCTGCGAGAAAGGCAAAGTTTGAGCTGATTCGAGAAAGCTGTAGTTCCGAGCATTCGCCAATCGGGAAGCAGTTGACCTTTCCTTGGAAAACAGATTTGTTCAAGGGAATTGTCAAGGTGCAGTTTGATTTCTTTACAACTTCTTTGTGGCCCGACCGGCATCAATACAGGTGCAGACTGCTTCAAACTTCCCGTTTTCAGAATTTTGCAATTTTTGACATGACACTGGTGGACGAACACAAGAACCCCTTGTGGACAGTGAGCTCGCCAATGAAGCTGGTTGACCCAAACACAACCAACGGTACGTGTGACGGTCTGCTAAAATTGTTTTGTGCCTCCAGCCAATTGGTCCGTGTCCCACTTGAGTGTGCTGCCTGTCTTCATGTTTCGTGAAAAACGAGGTGCCAACCAATCCTCAGGGGGGCAATCTTATTTGGAAGACCAGGTCATTGCAAATGACACTTTTGCGAACTTGTGCGCACATCAGTGGACACTAAACTTTCTGGACGAAGAAAAAGGTAGGGAAACCTGACCCCTCCCTCCTGTCAACACAATCTTCTGAAATGAAACTTTCCAAGAGTTCACCAGAAACCAAGTGGAAGGCCTTTCAACACAAAACAAACATGTTTGCAAACGCACAAGGGCGCGGATGAGGATCAAGCAAACTTTGACCCGAAGTTGAAAATTTTTGCCTCTTGGAAGAAAATGTGAATCCCTGCCCTCTCCTCGGGCAATCAGTGTCAAGAATTCTTGCAAAAATGGAACAAACTTTCTTTCAAAAGGTAAGAGGCGTGTTTGCACTGACTCGTGTTCTTGTTTCTTCTAGTCACTTACGATTACGACGGGAGCAACTTCAGCGTTGAGTACAAGGACGACAGTGTCGGAGATGTCAAGATAGTTATGGTGTGGGAACCAGATATAGATCAGTACATGATCAAGGACATGAATCTCTTCCTCAGTCTGGACTTCATCAATCGCTGGTTTGGTACAACGTACTGACTGCCATGTCTGTGTTCGTGCGAGACAAAAACAATTCTGTGATAACCTTGTTGGACTCAATGGAATGCAATTGGTGTGGCTCTGTGCACGTTTTGCTTTGACGAGTTCACACTGCACAACTGCGGGTTTTTCATTATCTTCTTCCGGAACAGTGTCCAGCATTTATGCCTGTGATAAAGCATTTTGTTTCGCCAGAATGGCTTCAGAGTTCGATTTCTCGGACTTCATTCCTCCAAACAACCAGCAAAATCGAGCACCACTGCAAAAAGTGATTTCAACTTTTGTATGAAACTCCATTCATTTTAATTTGTAACAAATGTTTCAACAAGTGCGGAAACAAGCACCACGTTCTACAAACAAGGACAAAGAGCACTGCATCTCACAGAACAAGCACTGGGAACGAGTTTGGTCTATTCTCTAGTTTTCAAGGTGCCAAGAGGAAAATTTTCGATTGTAGATCTGGTCCAAAATTTTTGCGAACAAACCAGTTCAATTGATCTTGATGCCAAAATAAGTTCCAACGGCCGCTTTAGCGCGTGTCAACACCAACAGGCAATCTTTTTGTTTTCCTCTGTTCCAAGTTGAAATCGGCTCCCGTCCGTAATTCAGCCCCTCTCAAAACAATGTCAGCGCGCCAAGATGATATGTCTCAGAGAATGGAAGGACCATCTGGAATTTCAAACACCAATCTGAGTTCATAGCGGCCCTTACAAACATCAGCTGCAAAACCAGGCAACATTGAACAAAATCCAGAAAATTGTTCTGGTTCAATCGAAGAGCTCACAAGACAGAATTCTGTTTTCCTTGGAACGAGGCAGTTGTTGAACGCCTTCTTCACATGCACAAAAATCTGCAGGTTCGAGCACCTCATTCCGAAAACAGCTTGAGCAAAGAAGAACACAAGACAACGCAAGCAACATACACACTGGACACTTTCATTGACAAAAGACGCGTTCGGAAATGTTTTTTCTTCTCGTTTTTCTTTGCAAACGTTTGATTCGTGCAGTGCTCCCCCCACCTTCCTGCGCACCACCCAGGTGATTCAGTTCGACGATTGGTGTGTCAAAAAACACACGAGAAAGAATGTGAACTGGGAGAAAGCTCGACTGAGACAAGACAAACAGGGACTGTCAAGCATGTCCACCACAGCTGGCGGGACCTGTCAGTTTTCGTCACAAATCGCCAGACCCTTCACCGGACACAGAACCCCATCCTAGCGCTGGAATATAAATGGCGAGGACGGCTGCGCCAATGGCGCCCATCACAGTCCATATCGTCGCTCTCTTCAGCAATCTCAGCAGTCGGAACTTGCGATTCTTTGCCAACTGCATTCTCTTGAGTCGCTCGTTGTATGCTGCGTTCTGCGATTTCTGGATGTTGTTGGCGATAAGACTGCAACATATGGAGATGATTCTCAGCAAATATTGATCAAGGTTACAAGAACAGGGTCTTCTGGTCAATTGTTCTTGGTTCGAATCCACCCCAAACTTTCGGACTGTGTGTTTACCTGTCATTGTACAGCTTTTCGGCTTCTTCTGCCAGGTCTTTGGGAGGAAACTGGCAAAACAGATCGCCAGCGTGACTAGCAAGCTGTTCAAATGGGAGATCATTGGGTATCTTGGAAAGCAGGGAGTGAATGAATGGCATTTCGCACTCACATGCCAACACTTCCTCCTGCCGATACAAAACAATCTGGAAATAGAGAAAAGCATGAACACAATGCGTCCTTGCCAAATCTCAACGAAGCAACAAGCATTTTGCAAAGAAGGCACTGTTTGTCGCACGAATCCTCACGCAAACACAAGTGCTGAAACGTTGGTGCACACTTACTGCAGCAGCCACATAGATGGGCATGAGCGGATGGCAGGCGATGAAGTAATCATACAAGCGCACAATGCTGCGGAAATCACTCAACACGTGTCCGTACCACGTGATGAGCCAGCTCAAGCAGAATATGGTTCCAACTTCAGCCCTGAAACAAATCAGTGACAATGCGCGGCAACTGATCCTTTATTTCCACATTTTCCAACCTCGTTTCGACTGCGTAACAAGCGCACAGATAGCATTACCTCTCCATGTATTCCTTGACTTTGGGTTTGGACTTTCCCAGGATCGGGTACAAGTAGAAAAGCATATGTTTCGTGCGGTCCATGCTCTTGTCCATGAAATCTCTGAAATGAAAGGCTTCTTGTTGTTGCGACGAAATGAAACTTGTTCATCAGAAATGAATTTCACAAGTGCAACTCACCTGAGGTGATTTTGCGAAAGATTGTTCATGACAGCAAACGTTATGTCTTCACCAGCGACCAACAAAAACGTGACTGTGATGTCGTGATAACCCTGAAAAGCAACAAATTTAGTGCGGTTGATGCCAGCTTTCTGGACCAAGTTTCACTCCAACGCATTTGTTGTAAAAAGTTTTTGTTCTCACCTGATAGTAATGCAGTTCTGGATTTGCGACTAGCACTCTCATTATCACATCAACAAGTTGATCTTGAACTGCCAATCTCGTTTCTTCCAGCATACCTGACACAATAACGTACGGCGTGAACAGTTCTTCTCAGACATTTTTTCGGAAGTCTATTTTTCGATGTGTCCTCCCAGGAGGTGGGGGGGGGGCATCAGAGTACGAGGCTCATTCATTGAAACAAGCGTGCAACATACGTATTCGTCAGTCACATACCTGGAGGAAAACGCTTAATGGATCGATTCACATCCAGCACAACTTGCTCATAGTCTCTGTGCCCGTGCAGAACCTCAGTATCTGCAGGCAGGAAACGAACACAAAAACAGTGCTATTTATCTAAAGAAATGCAGCAAATGTGATGAATTTTGACATTATTACAAGTTATCCTCTCAAGTTCATCCTCGCTGTTACCTGGCTTTGATGGTATGTTGTCGACGTCGACAGAGAGCAGTTTGGGCCAGGCTTGAATTCGAAGCTCATCGCTCAGAAGTCCACCGCGGCTGATGGCCAATTGACGTAGGGTGTCCACATCAACAGGGTCAGAGTTCAACACTCGTTTGATTGTCGCTAGTTTGTGCTTCTTCGTGAACTCGTCTGCGTGTGTTGAACAAGAGAAACAGTGCTCAGGGCGACTGCGGGTGCGATGTACCCTCCAACACAGAAAGAATTCAAGCTACCTGGTGGCAGTGATTGAAGAAAGAATGCAAGCTCAGCCAAATACGAATCCAACCTCCCATATTTATTCACCCCCTCCACGTGTCAACCCCTCCATTTTCAACCCCCAACATGAGGATGGTAGTCATCAATGGGGGGGGGGTCATCCATGGGGGTCAGATTGGAGGTGTCGACTTTGCCTGTGCCGGGCTCACAACCACAAGGTGCTCTGCCCTCAAGGGACATCGCACATCGAGACGTCATGTTGAACCCACGACCAGAACAGGTGACATCACACTCGTAGATCTACGAGCTTTCTTTTGTGTCAATCCAAACAACGAATGCAAGCAAAAACCGAAATGGTTTCCGGAATATAAAGTCGCTACACAAAATTTCGTGGGATTCGCTCACCTCTTGCAGGAGAACTGCACGGGGACAGTTCTTCAAACGACTTCGGTCGTCCTACTGGCCCCCGACTTGAGGACCTTGACCGTTTCTTTGGTGTAGAGTTTTGACTCATCGCTGAAAATCACTTGTGGCGTTGTCTTCTCGAAGCATGGTCAATTTATCTCCAGCAAAATCATCGCTGTCAATGTTTGGGCGATAATAAGGTTATTATAGGGTGACACATGAGTATTGTGTCGCCATCTTCAATTTTTGTTTTGGTGACGTCATCAGAAACGTGGACGTTATCACAGAACGCAGTTGTTGGAAGCAGATGTCTTGCAACTGACCCTCCTCAATTGTGACAGTTCGTTCGTTACACATACATTTAGCACTTCCTGGCAGTTCCCAAAAGCAGCTATGAGCTACGCTTATTTGTTCAAATATATAATCATTGGAGACACAGGTAAGTTGTAGATGTAGATCTGTGCTTTTTGTGCAACGATCTGGGAAAGTTTTGAGGTTTGTGTCAATGAAGAACAGGCTTGGTTTCAGTCGTAAATTTCAAGGCTCCAATGAAACCCAGGCCGGGGTCGGGTTAACCTTGGGTTCGTGTGGATCTGGCTTGGTGTTTCGGTTTAATATTTCAAATGTTGCCATATTTTTGCGATCAATAAGTGGTGGGGGCAATCCCTGAAGATATTCAAGATGGCGGCGTTTGTCGGATCAACACAAGAGGCCCATACATTCACTACAAACGTGATTTTTGCTGCTCATGGGAGCTTGGGAAATCTGTTTCTCTCACCGAGTGTTAGCTTTGGACATGTCGGTCGTTTGGTGTTCGTGGTCAGCTGAGTCCCAGTCATCCAACTGCTTCCGTTCTGACTGACAATTCTGATGCGGAAATCTCATGTGATGGTGATGTGGCCACAAAGCGGAGAGAATTTCGATCGACTAGAACACAAAGACCGAATCACGAGGAGCGAAACATTTGACCACCCCACCACTGGCTACCGTCAAGTGAATTTATCAATCAGAGTTTGTGCTGTCGAAGAGAGCTCCCTATTTACACTTCTGAGCTGGAACCATGATCAGGTGAGGGAGGCGAGTGACCCTCAGGGGTGGGGGGATTTCAGTTGGGGGGGGGGGGGCGAGAAAACAAAGAAAGGCGAGTATTAATTTTTTTGAATCCCGCGGCTTACCAATGCAGCGGGCGTAGTGCAGTCACCCCGTGTGTGTGTGTGTGTGTGTGTGTGTGTGTGTGTGCGTGTGTGTGTGTGTGTGTGTTGAACCAAGTTGGTTTGCCCGAGGGCGGGGGATGATTTCACACAATACTTTTCGATGAGGGAGAAAAGAGTGAAGAGATTGCACCTGATGACACTCCCCCTACTTGCAACAGCAGTGAAAAACTTTCAGAGAGATTTTATTCTTGACGCTGCGCTCTTGCTGGAGATCAGTGAGCATTTCAGGGTGTGGTGTCAACGCACACACGTTTCACCCTCGCGGCTGAGGTGGACTCACGAGTTGTGCAAGTTGACAAGAGCTGTCAGACGAGTTCAAATACTCGCGGATCCAGGTGTCGTCGGTGGGTCCTTGGGAAATGAATTTGACCCTCAATTTTTGCAGGCCGATTTGAGGAAAGTGGCCCATGCATATGTGCCCGCAACCAACAATGGGAAAGGGAGTGCGGGGTCTGGTGTGAAGTTCTGTGACATCACAGATGTTACACGCAGTTCTGCCGGTATGTGCAGAGCACTGGTCAGGCTTTGCGGATGCCGAACGTTGTGTGGGGCACAGATCGAGCAGAACGCAGTGGAATTTGTGGTCATCACTCGAGTTGAAACTCGAACCTTCACGTAATGATACCCACTGTCATTCAGGGGGTGGCAAATGCGACTCACCCTCGAGGGTTGGGGTTTTGCAACTGACGCTGCATTTGGTGTCGCTGTCAGGACTTCTGGAGACGTGCCTGCATGTGTTCAATGCGTAGTACTCGTATTCTTCACTCAACTTTCAACGTTCAAGTTTGGCTCCCTCCTCGAGAACTTCTCCCGACCCCATTCCTGGATTCACTGCCTCAATTTTGAGGAATTCGAAATTTTCGCCGCAAATTTTTATTTTTTACAATGTTGCATCCTTTATGGAGCATTGGCAATACGCTGGAGGCCTCATGATGTTCCAGGGGAGTGGGAGCTGCCAGAGCCCTGGCCTCCTCCCGACCTGTCTTGCTAAAGTAGGTCAAGTGGCCGTGGGACTTGCCCAGATTTCTAACCTCCCCCCCCCTTCCCCCAAGCATGATGCGTCGCGACGCGCACGCGCCTGTGTTCAAAGTTCCTCCAATTTTGAAAAAGCTGCACCTTGAACTTGCCCAAGAAACCTTGGAAAATCGGTGCAGGCGAGCAAACTTGTTCACCAGTCAGTGCACTGCGCCAATGGTGTGTGTGTGTGTGTGTGTGTGTGTGTGTGTGTGTCTACAAGGGGAGGACAAAAGCTACCACTGCCCCCCCTCCCCCAGTGGGCAGAGTTGGTCCCAGGGCAGGACAGTATCTACTGCCAGACATCCCTGCCCTGCGGACAGAGTAGGACCTTGTGCTTTCTGCAAGGGTGGCGTGGAACCGTCTGCTTTTCAGGTGTCGTAGAACACCCTTCTGCTACTTCCGAAATTGCGAATAAATGTGTGGATATTGAAGTGAATGTTTTTCCACATGCTTGTTGAATGACAAAAGTAACAATGGTTTGGCCAGTCTGATGAGCGTAGACTCTGCGAAGTTTTTATGCACCGACGGCGAAAACACAGCTGCACTGCACTGCTGATTGAAACAGCTTTTCAGACCAAGACGAATTACAATTTAAAACGACATTTACATTTCATCCTTTGCTCACACGCAAAATGTGGTTCAGTTTTGGTCAGAAGCTCCGGAGAACGTCCCAATGGATGGTACTTGGGGTTTTGTTGACGTGGACACACACACGCACACGCACACGCACACTGGAGACAAGAATGAAATTGGTGGGGCGTGGGGTGACGCTGTCACTGATTGAGGTTTGGCTTTTCGAAATTCGTTGAATGAGACGGAAGTGGTCAAAACTGCTTTGCAATTTCAGTTGGTTTCGCTGTGCCTGTTCAGTTTTCCATGCTCCGAACGCCTGGTCAGAGTTGTCCAACTTGTCGCAATGAATCTGCTTTGTCTTTCAGGTGTGGGCAAGTCATGTCTGCTACTGCAGTTCACAGACAAGCGATTCCAACCTGTGCACGATTTAACGATAGGTAAGTTGTCTTGGCTTCGAAAGACATGTTGTTTCACAGTGTGATGTGTGCAGGGGACGCACCTGAAACTGACCGGCTATTTGTTTATCTTTGCAGGGGTAGAGTTTGGTGCTCGAATGATCACAATCGACGGCAAACAGATCAAGTTACAAATATGGGACACTGTAAGTCACAGTTTACCGCTTTGGTGGCGAGTCTACCCAAAGAATTGTGGAATTGAGAACTTACCGGCACACGTTGACAAATAATGTGCGCAGTGCGAAATTTACCTTTCTGTGTGAGATCAGGACAAACCAGCAGATTCACTCGTTCAGGTGGAAAATAAATTTGCTTGTCTGTACGAGTGAAAACACTCATGACAATCTTTCCTGCGTGTCTTTGAACGTCGTGCCTGGTGGTGTTTTCACAGTGTTTTGTTTCTGTCGCACAGGCTGGTCAGGAGTCCTTCAGATCAATCACACGATCCTACTACAGGGGAGCGGCGGGTGCCCTGCTTGTGTATGACATCACCAGGTGAACCACCATCTCGATGAGGCGTGAAAGGATTTTGCACGCTACGCCAAACAGCAGAGCAGTCCTAATTCCAATGCAGAACAAGGACAACAGTGAGAATGATTGAGATTCCTTGACTTTGCAGACGTGATACGTTCAACCACTTGACGACATGGCTGGAAGACGCGCGTCAGCACAGTAATAGCAACATGGTCATAATGCTCATTGGCAACAAGAGGTTCGTGCACCTTGACTTCCCCAATTGCTTTTGCGCATTCGTTTGTCACATTTGCGTGCGTTGGAAATTGACCACCGAGATTGATGTGTCGTTCGTTGTGTACAGTGATCTGGAAGCGCGCAGAGATGTGAAGCGGGAGGAGGGCGAGGCCTTCGCTCGAGAACACGGTCTCATCTTCATGGAGACGTCCGCCAAAACCGCGGCCAACGTCGAAGAGGCCTTCATCAACACGGCCAAGGAAATCTATCAGAAAATCCAAGACGGAGTCTTTGATATCAACAATGAGGTATGACATGCTGTGTCAGATTTGCCCTCTGGTTATATTTCTTGTTTCTGAACGCAAGTCGACTGGGCGTCTTTTCTTTTGAAAGCGTTCGGTCTAGTTTTGGAAGTTACCGTTTGTTTATTTTTCGTCAGGCAAATGGTATCAAGATCGGACCTCAGCATTCGCCGAGCAGCCCGTCGATGCCCGGTGCAGGTGGCGGCGGCAAACAGCAGGGGGGCGGGTGCTGCTAATGCTTCGTCACCGACCTTCTCCAGCTCTCCACCCGCTATCACTGCTAGTTCCTTCTCCTGACTGACACGATCATCCGAACTCTCGCGCGTGATCACTCGCACTGCAACACAGAGCAGCGCAATGTGCAGTAAAGTCACAGCAGCACACGGGAGCTGAACCACCAAATTGGTTGTTGTGCCGGCACTCTGATGGGTGGTCGGATCACCCGGGCAGAGAAAATGGTGCGCAAAGGAGTTCCTCACGCAGAAATTTTCATGTTCACTCGCTTCCCATCTGTATCTAACGTCACAGCACACACTTTCCTATTGTTGCCGTAAATCAAGTCGTGAATGTAGATTGTTTTTGCAATCGATCTTGTCGTGTTGAAAGCAGCCCAGAAACAAGCAGTGTCTCGCGGAAAATCCTGACGCTACCGAGAAAGATTTTCACATTGTGTTGTACAGTGTCTTGTGATATGACTGAACATCTTTCTCTGAAGTCAACTCTGCTCGTGATTTGCTATGGTGAAACGGCGAAAGTGGTTCAAATCGGCACGACATCAGGATACTCGTGAAGTTTTGCCTCATTTTCGTATTTGATTGCATTCCTTTACACTGGATACGACGTCAGTGAAAAATTAACTTTCGAGCAAATCAGATTTGTAGATTTTTTTGTCCTGTAAATAATGGAAAGAATCTGGGTGGTGACAAAAATGTGGGACCTGGTGTGAATGGTGAAGCCTTGTCGATTCCACTCCTGTGTGACGCAGTATGAATGTTCAAGACTATAGTTTCGTTTCATGGGGTCGAATGGAACTAAGCAACACGTTTTTGGTGTTTAACATGTTCTAGTCTTGTTTTCTGTTGGTTCTTTTCACTTGATTTGAGCGCTGACTTCGAATGTTGCGAAGTGTAGCTGTAGCGGTGAGAAATGCTTTGGAGGGGGGGGGGGTCGGGTCGGGGGTTGGTCTTTTTTCCTGCAATGGACAGGTTTCACCAGCCAGTAGTTTCGAGATTTGGGGAGGAGGACGGCGACCTACTTGTTTGCCTTTGTAGTTCTTACAACGGGTGTTTTCGTTCAGCACCGAAAGGGTGGAAATGAACTGTCGAGGGGAAAAGCGAATGCGAATGCGAAACCAAAGGGTTCAGTGAAGTGCTGCGTGCTTTGACTGTGTCCCAGTGCAGGGTTCCCCTGACATCCTGCGTGGATGATTGCTTTACATTTTCGGTGAAGCACAATTTGAAGTTGACGGCTTTTTATGAGTGAAAATCTATTGTATCCTCGTTTTGTGTTCCCGAACGATGTGTTTTCAGTTACTAATTTTCTGTACATGTCATTAGAAGTGCGAGTGTAACAGAGCGGAAGCCTGTGTACTCAGTGTAAAGTGAAATATATTTATGGCATCGAAAAGTTGAGTTTAGTTTTGATGCAGTCTGAGTTGCAGAACATTTGAATTTCAACGAATAGAAATGACTACGTTGGCAATAAGAAGCAGTGCTCAAGGCAACTGCAGTGCGAAGTCCCTTGCAGCGTTGGTAATGTCGTCAATTCTTCCTTGTTCATCAATTCTTCATTGTCCTCCTTGCCTTCCACCAGTCATGCTGCTTGCTGTCCATAGGGAGGGGGGGTCTGGCTGTGGGGGGGGGGGGTTCTGCCCATGGGGGGTCTGGCTGCAGGGGGGGTCTGGCCAGGGGGTAGCAGGGGACATTTCAGTCCAGCTGCCATATACTGCATTACCACATGGTGCTTTGCCCCAAAGGGACTTCGCCACAATGAGCAGATAACAGCGGTTGGCTGGGGTCCATAAGATATTTTGAGGTCCATCAGAGGATTTCTTGGTTTCAGTCTTGAACCAAGATACACTTTCATGATCTTTCGCGCAACAGGAGAACGTCAGGTGTGTACCAATGCTTTTGAGCTGTTGTCTACATCAACAATCAACATCAACAATCCTGATGCCTATCCTACCACAAAAAGGGAACTCAACAAAACAACAAGTCGTATGTCACAAGAATAAGGATCCACAGGCAAGCACAGAGGTGAGAAAATGGACTCACACAGATTCCCAACATAAATTCCACGAAGTGTGGCTGTTCTTGCAGTGCCACAAGAGTTTGTCACATCACATGACACAGTGCGTTCACAACATAAACATACAAATGACAAAGTCAGGTTCACTCTGGTGAACTAATGAGAAGCAGTGCTCAAGGCAACTGCAGTGCGAAGTCCCTTGTACCGTACAGCAACCGTTGCAAGTCACAATCCTGTTGGGCAGATTGATGAG
>JAAUXT010056428.1_pt1 | contig 13700 bp, 20 predicted proteins | sample 7278171 | NCBI WGS metagenome assembly JAAUXT01 (sample SAMN14350112, study PRJNA611818) | marine sediment metagenome | isolation source: surface marine sediment (1.8m) | place: French Polynesia: Moorea | collected 2018-08 | reverse complement strand
TTTTGGAAGAGGCTGCCTATAGGTGATTTGATTTTGCTCACTCCGATTTCGCTCGCTTTTTCCAAAAGCTCACAAATCGGACCAAGCTCCTCAAATCACCTAAAAATAACCTGAAAGTTTTTACACCCACGGGATGTCAGCCCCGAGGGCACCTGCTCCGGTCTTGTTTTGATTGTGTCCATGATCGTGCACTGTACAGGTCAGATGCCACTGAAACATCATGAATTACTGAGAGACCTCTCCTGCGCTCAAGAAGCATATATATTTACCAGAACATCTTCAGAACCTCGCAGCTCTTCCTTGCAGGCGGATTTATGGGTTTGCAGGCGGCCTCCATCTACGACATCGTCGGACAGAAGGACATTGATCGTGGATTCACCATTTTGACGATGGCCTTTGGACTTGGATCCTTCGTCGCGCTGCCAATTGCAGGTCAGAACGGGCAGGACCAAACAGGTCCTGAACGCCGCAAAATTCCTTGCAACAAACTTGAACAGACTGAACCTCGTTCGTCGTCCTGTATGTTTTGTGCTGCATCAAGATGGTGCTTCTGTTTCTGTGTGTGAGTGTGTTTGTGCGTGTTCGTGTTTGTGCGTGTTCGTGTGTGTGTGTGTGTGAGTGTGTGTGTGTAAGAGAGAGAGAGAGAGAGAGAGAGAGAGAGAGAGATGGATTGGTTGTGTGTGTGTGTGTGTCTGTCTGTCTGTCTGTCTGTCTGTCTGTCTGTCTGTCTGTCTGTCTGTGTGTGTGTGTACAAAATTGTTGTTGTGTGTTTGTTTTTCTTCAGAGTTCAACCAGTCGAACAAGCCAAGGTGAGTTTTTTCAACCTGCTTCTGGAATGAAATACCGTACAAATGTTGACAAGTTTCTTATGTTTCCAGGGTCACTGTACGACGCGACCAACCGTCCGTTTGCCGTCGTGCTCTTGTTCGGAGTCGTGCAGACGCTCGCCGGTTGCGTCTTTCTCAGCATTCCGCACGTGCAGTCGTATCTCAAAAAATCCCATCAACAATCCCAAGACATCGCCGACATGAAAACTTGAACACAAGCTGCAGGCTTGTCACTTGTTAGTTTCATAATGAATGTTTCAAGTGTTCGGTTTGATCGTTGTGTTTTTGCCAAACAAAAGGTTGACAATGAAATGTGATAAATTAATTTTTGTCTGACGCATTTCCTGTTTTGCTCTTGCGTGCCGCTCCATGCAGAGGAGGAAGGTTGTTGTCAGGTGATTTTTGCGTGCTTGATTTGTCAAAGTGGGTCGCAATCCGTTCCAGCAGATCTGGGGTGATAGCCAGGGGCTGACCTGATCTGACCCTGGCAAAGTGGATCAATCAGGGATCCGCCACTGACTCTGCGTTGACAGATCTGAGGATCTATCTCTACATCAGGGAGGTTCAGACGCAACCCGTGCGACCTTGGCCTGGTCCACTGGGACCGTCCAAGGCCCTCGTTCCATACGTCAGACCGGTCAGACCTGAAAAGAACCTCCGCACCAGGTGCATGCAAACCTTCCCGTGTGGGTGGGGCGTGGTGGATTCTGGAAAACCCTTCGGAACCAGCGACAGAGAGGGAAAACGGACATTCCCTGAGCAAATTTTCCATTCCGTCGTCAAAATCACCTCGCAACACCACATCAATTGGTCTTCAAATGTTTCATCGACTCTTTTGGTTGTCTGCTTTGCTCTCACACAATCTCTTCAGGGACAAAAACGAGGACTGTGCAACAAAAGCGCTTGAAAAACAGCTACACGTTTTGTGAACTCTACAGGTGATGAAACTTTTTGTCTATTGGGTTCACAGACCTGCAGCAAGGTACCACAAAGTCGATCTTCATTTGGCGACCCCTGCAGGGCGTTCTATGACCGAAATGACTTCCCATTTTCTTGGCATGTTTGCGTGTGGTAAATTTATGTGCGTGTCTACGCCTGTCTCTGCGTGTGCGCGTGTACGAGTGTGTGTGCGCGACGTGTGTGCGTTCACACCCAGAAAGAGCGTGCATGCGTGATGCAAGTGTTTTGGACATCGAAGTTTGCACGGCTGTCGCTGACCACCACTCTCCTGTGCACATTGAAGAGCAAACTGATACAGATCTGGACACAATTTCAGACACACAATGGCGAGCAAGATCGTGAGACGCATCGTCAGCACAGCCAAAGCTGGAAAGCCACTGGGCCCCTACAAGTGAGTCGGTCAGAAATTGGTAAACGATCACTTTGAAGAGGTCCCTGACAACTTTTCAGAACCCGAAAGGTTTGACCCGTGATTTTGAGTCACCAGGCAAAGCGAGAAACATTTCGACAAAACTTTGCAAGTGTTCCTCAACACATTGGTCAACACAAGTCATTTGGAGTCAAAAAGCTCTTGTCAAACAAAAGATCAGATTCTAACAGAAATTGACATGAACGTGCCTGACAGACCCTTTGGTTTGTTGTTTTTCAATGACTCAACGGTGTGACGGCCCTGCTCGTTTCAGTCAGGCGGTGATCGTTGACAAGACTTTGTACACGAGTGGCCAGATCGGCCTTGACCCGGCCACGGGGGACCTGGTTCCAGGAGGAATCCATGCTCAGGCTGAACAGGTAACTACACAGAGAGCAGAGATTTTGTCGTTTGAGGCAGTTCTGCATTTTGATTTCATCGAGACGTCGGTGCATGTGTTTCCATGTCGTTTGCTGTCCCCATTGAGGTCCGTCTAGGGAGGGCTTCTCCGTCAAGGGACTTCTGTTGCCTCGGCTGCGTGTGCAATAATTTTTCGTTGTGCCTCGGAACAAACAAGGAAGAAACGCACTCGAAACCATGTTCTGATATCCTCACGAACAGACGTAACATCATGCCCTGTCGACCTGGGACCACCAAACCTGTGGAATTTCCCTTACCAGTTCTTTCGGTGTTTTACTGTCCGCTCTGTTCTTCCCTTCAGACCCTGAAGAACCTGGGCGCAATCCTGCAAGAGGCTGGAGTAGGTTACACCAATGGTTTGTGTCGAAAGCTTTTTCTTCTTCAAGAGCAAGAACTTCAAAGTCAAAACTGATCCACAATTCACACCAATGTCCGCAGCGTCGTGTTCTCTTCTTTTCGTCAGTTGTGAAAACGACAGTGTTTCTGGCAGACATCGGAGAATGGCCAGCATTCAACGAAGTGTATGCCAAATGTGAGTTTTGCAGCAAAGTTTCACAGGGACTCTGTGATACCAGCAATTTCTTTCGAATCGGAAAACTTGGCCACTTCTCAATGCAATACAGCAAAAAGCTTTCCATTTGGACTCGACCACAGTGACGTGACGTGGTTTCTGCGGAAGTCTTGACGCTGCGCTCGCTGCTCCCCGCAGATTTCACGGAGGCGTTTCCGGCGCGCTCGGCGTTCCAGGTGGCGGCGCTGCCCAAGGGAGCGCGCGTCGAGCTGGAGGCGGTCGCCGTCCTCGGGGAGATCACCAGCGCCTAGCCGGGGTCGCGCCGCTCCGGCGTCCGGGCACAATGCGAACCGGCGCGTGCAGGCTGCTTGGGTGGGATGTGCTGAAATAGACGGAGGATTCACACAGACTGCGAGTTACATTTTTCGTTCCACCACATTCCACCACAGTTTCGTTTGTTTTGAACGGACAATTTTCGTCTTGTTTCTTCAATGTGTCAAGTGTCATCAGTATTCTTTCAGGTGAAGTATTTTCCCAGCTGTCACTTGTTCCGCCAAAACAGACACAAATAAAGAAGCGCAAACGTTATGCAACACATGACTATTTCACTGCCTTGGTAATTCGACGGAGCAATTTGTGGAGCATGGCTGGTGTTCATTCCTATCAAACCATAGAGTTATCGCGATGAGAGGTTGATACAAAGCATCTTACTCCTCACGCTATCACCATTCACAGGTTAAGTGCCCAATACAGCAACGAATATTAGGATCTGCTCGACTGCAAAGACATTCAGTTCGTCTTTATGAGTGATTGCGGAAGTCGCAAAGCGTCTTCGCAAGAAACTGTCAAGTGGTCTGAACGACTTGAGATGTTTGAACGATTTTGCAAAGAATCCAAGCAAGTACGAACAGTGGGTTTACACATGTGTGGTGAGCAGCTGTTGTTTTGAGGCGACACAACGATATGACCCTGACTCTCCGGCGACAACCAACACAGAGCGACAATGTTGATTCTTGCCTTGCACCTTCAACGCATGACTTCTTCACGTGAGTCTTGTGGTCCTGTTTAAATTGTTCTTAGATTGACAACGTCAAAGTGTTTTGCATACGCCACTGACGCACAAGAGTCTGTCGGCGTTTCTGTTCCCGTCTTTGCAGATTTTTCAAAAATCAAAACAATACGCGAGTGGCACAATGTACCAACTGTGCACGTTTCATCGCAGATTTTTCTCATTTTCACCTCATTTCTGTTGAAACTTGTTCAGCCTGCTGGACGCGGTTTGGGAGCAGGGCGCGGAGCGGGCCGAGGAGGAGGAGGACGCCCTCAAGGACCTCTACCTGCCGCCCGCCCGCCGCGCCCTCAACCGCGTCAACCGCGCCGCCTGGAGAGTAGACGCGCCGCGCCGCAACCGCGCGCAGTCGCTCATAGACGACTTCATCGACCAGCCACAAGGTCAGCAGCAAGTCCGAGAGGAAATGTTTTCTCGCAAAAACTGTGCATGGAACTGGTCACCAAGGATGTCCGCTTGCCGGCAGAGTCTGGCAGAGTTGAGGTTCTTCAAATTTATCGAATGAAAAGCATCAGAGCATAGAATGCGTGACAGTCCGAGAAGAACCACACAATCTGTGAACCCGGGCTTATCCTCTGCCTTGTGCGTATGTTGCAATGTTGCATTTTCCGTGAAAGATTTTCGTCCTCAATTGACTTTTTTTCCCTCTTGTTTTGGCAGAACCAGCGACTCCGAACCTTGGGTACGTGTGCAGGAATCGTTTGGAATCGACAGCGCCGAAGCGTCGCCGATGGTCCATCCTGGAGCGCGCAGAGGTAATCTGTGAGACCAATCACGGTCGACCACTTCCTGGTCCACCTGCATGTTTTTCAGTTGTTTCTGCCTGTGGCGACAGGAGTCAACGAATGTCTGAATTGACTGGGATTTTGAGAATCTTTGCTGGGAATCAATGTTTGAGTTTCCAGTTTGGCTGTGATCCGGGTGCTTTACGTCTCTGTCTGAAATTGGCGAACAGTGGGTGTGATGCCATCAAATTTATTCGAAGCCATTTTAATACTTGCACTCATTGCTTCTTGGACATACGCTTGGCTTTCAAATTTCAATCCTGATGGGAGTCTGGGCACATTTCGCTCGCGCCAAAAAGAGTCAGTGAACCGTGGCAGGCGCGGGGGCCTTGGGCTCTCTCCACCATGCAGGCAACACAATGCGTTGGTCCATTACGAAGGGTGCTGGTGACAGCGCAGCCTGTGATGGTTCATTGATCAAGTTCGTAACCACTCATTTCGCCCTGGAGACGATCACATCAACAAATTTCGGGGATCCACAGCGCAGTACGGCTCAATGATGAAGCCTGGGCTCGTGCACGTTGAAACTCAGTGCGTCAGTACAGCAAATCTGACCTCAAATTACGGTCTCAATCTCATGAACACAGCCTTTTTCGGTGTGGGGCTGGTTTTCACAGTAGCAACTGCACATCGTTGCTCTGTTGCAGTGGTCCTGGACCATGGGCGGGTTTTCTGTCATCGTCTCAGCACAGTGGCATGCCAATTCGTGGACAGTCATTTTGATGAGATCAACCTCTTGCTCAACAACACAAAAGCGACCAGCGATCAGAATGAGTGTCTGTCACTTGTGCCAATCCCAAAGTCATAAATCATTAGCATCACACAAAAGTGTATTTTCGATGTCAATTTGACACTCTAAAAATTTTCTGCTCATTCTGTTCCGCCTCTCAGTTGAATAGCATTGACACGGCTTTGATTCGACGACAACAACCCACGTAAACTCTCAGAGTGAGGGAGGCAACACGTACACTGATTCACGAATCCCTGAGTGGCAACCGTTAACCAGGGCTCAGAACTTCTGGTCCACGCAACCGAAATCGGCATTCGATGGCAATGAAGCTGGTTTAAATCAAGCACGAAACCAAAACGTTCGAGCTCGAATGCTTGACGCAAATATGAGAACTTGACCTTCATAGTGCAAGAAAAAGGCCAAAAAGAGACGCACCAAGGAGTCAGGGTCGTTTGCGGACGTGATGGCGGAAGTGACCACGGCAGAGACACAACTCTCGGAAGTCGGGCGCGTCCCAGAGGCTCCACTCTCCATCACCGTGTCCTCTGAGTTGGAACAATCTGCGCTGAGGTTTCCTGACAGACAGCGGAGGACTGCGGCCGGTCAGCATCAGTTTTCTCTGCAGGACAGAGGTAACGAATCCAGTCCCAACCTGATGGCGCCACCGATAATTCTTTTGCCCTCAACGGAACAGGAAGATGCTTCTCCAGGGAACAACGCTCACTTACTCGCGCCAGATCAAACCACATCAGTGAAGAATGAGAACGATACTGCGGACCAAGATCCATTTCCAGACCCTGAAGAGCTGGTGGACAGTGCAAACGAGACAGAACCCAAAAGGCGGCGAAAATCTCTGCGAAGACGAAGTCCATCGCCGAGGCACAGGAACGCGCCCACCTCACGAGGTCCATCTCCGGTGGCGCGAGGTCGCTCTCTCACGCCGAGAGGCGTTTCCCCTTCAGATTCTGTCAGCATCAGGAATTCAGGGGATCGCAAGTCTCTCATCACGCTGGATGCAGGCGGAGGCTCTGGGACCAGGAGAGCGCGTTCGGCAAGAGAGTCAGGCAGCAAGAGGGATTCCCCTGTGTCCAGCAGACGGGCTCTGACTCCGAGACCTCTCGGTGGTATCTCAGCTGAAAGTGAAGACCCGGTTGCAATTGTTCAGGTAAATGTGGCATCAAATTCATTTTTGTCATCAGAGTTCTTTGCTCGCCTCTGATACGCGTGCACATGTTTACGAGTGTGAGGTATGTTCAATTTTCTTTTGGTTTTCCTCGCTTTAAAAGTGTGTTGTCACGCTGCAGCTGAAACTTAATTGACATACCCTGTATTTTTTCGACTACTTGTGGAAGAGGAGAGACAAGTGGTCACGTGTGCACTTGACCACTCGCAGTTGTACAAGCCGTGATGAGCACCTGGTGCAACCAAGGCGGAAGGACTTTCAACAGCTGAATGCATGGACATGTTGAACAAATTTTCTTCAGTTTGGACAGTCATTCGCCTCAGCTGCAAACACAGGTGTGGCGTGGCACAGAGCAAATGTGCCTTTTCTGCAGTGACTGGAGTTTACAGGCAGTAAAGGAATTGAGGAAAGAAGGACATCCACTGCTGTCTTGTGTTCTCTTGTCGTTGTTTGGTCAGAAAAGGCAACGTCTGCAGATTTGGGCAACAAGCCCCTTCCTTCAGAAGAACCTGTGGCGTGGGAAACGTGTCGTGAAAAGAGGCTTGCCAAAAGACTTGCCAACTCAGAAAACTCACATCATTTGAAACGAGCTGAATGCAGGATCGAGATGAGATGTGTGCGCTGAGACTTGTCGTGCGGCTCGCCATGGAGCAGTTGGATCTCATTTTCAGTGGCTGGTTGCGAGATCCTATCACTGATCCAGGCAGCTGATTGTGCACGCTGCAAAGCAGCGTTCGCAGATTTCCTTGTGTGGCACAACCGGTTTCTGATTTGCGAGCCTCTTGATTCCATCATATTGGGACCTCCTGCGGTTCTGTGGTGCTGGTTTTGCACTGTGCATAAATTTGTGTTTTCCCCCCAACTCCAAACCAAAAACCTCGAGCAGACATGGCGGAAGAATCTGCTCACCTCATGGGGTTTGAAACATGCGTCTGGCCTGGACTATCACGAAAATTATTCGATGTCAATCCTTCTCGCGAGAAAGTTTGTAAGAATACTTGAATGTGTGACTGTGTGAAACTAATCGCAGCAAATCAGTGTCAGTGGTGAATCTTAGTTGAGTGTGCTTTCCTAATGTTTGAAGTCACGCATTGTGGAAAGAGGACAAAATGCCTTGACCACGTAGTGCTGAGATCGTCACAGCAAGTGACAAAACAGGAGGCTGTTTGGATCCAGTGGCAGTTTGAGTTCGTCACTTCATGTCTCCGGGAAAGTTTGATGTTTGTTTTGTGTTCAAACACGAGTTACACACTTGAAAAAAAGAAAAATATATCCTGTTGGATCATGAAAACATTTGTGTGTGCTACAGTTTCAAGATCACTTTCTTCTTGAAGATCCAACAAAAGTTCGCAAAAGTAAAAGGAAGATGTCATTGCCACGAAGCCAAAGGTTTTTTCAACCCTGGAAATCAGGCTTGATCAACACGCACAAGATGGCCAGTGCTGCAAGAAGCTTCTCAGACTTGGATGATATCAAGACCAGGAAAATGCGAGCACACGCATTTCGCGTAAGGCTTGAGGAAAAGCAGAGAAACAAAAGGAAATCGCTTCTCATTGCCAGGCGAATCAAGGTTTGTTGGAAAATCTACATCCTGGCGCAACAGGACGTCTTCCCGACCAGGACCTGTTGCCGCGACCTCACAAGGTCGGAAACAGATCCTAAAATTTCCGGACGGATTGCTGACCTGTCAAGTGGTTGGGAAAATATCCTGGGTACATTGGAACTGTTGCTGACATCGCCAACAGGTCCTGAAATTTAATGATCTGCTGCCGACGTCAGGAAAATGTGTTGGTCGAGAACAGGTCCTGAGATACTGGAAGAGGGCAGGTTTGCTTTGACCAAGGTAGACATTGGAAAATGTCGTTGCTTTGAAATACGAGGCACGGATTTCAAGTGACCGATTCGTGTGCACTGTTCCAAAACACACAACCAATACACAACCAATCAAAAGATCTCGGCCTGAATCGGCAACTTAATTTTGTGCCTCGTATTCTTGTTCTTCCCATTTGGTGTGTGTGTGTATATGTGTGTGTGTGTGCTTCGATTGTCTTTGGTTTGTTTCTCTTGGAACAAACAGCAGGCCACAGCGAATCGTGTGCTTCAGACGTACAAGTATTCGGTTGCTGAAAATCTCAGTGAATTGCAATTCTTGGAACAGAATCTCACAGTATTTCGTGAAGTCATGAAGCTCGCAGACATCTATGATGTGTTAGAACCTGAAAGCGTGCACAAGAACCTTTCACCAATCACGGAAATTATTTTCCGCGAACGATCTTGTTCATTCTGGGTGAACAAGACTCCAATCACCGTTGAGCGCAATCGGGCGTTCGATCTGGACCAAGTGTTCGGTCCAACGGGCCACAAGTGGACGTGAAGTTGCAGAGAGATGTCTTGGCTCCACCGGTACAGGCACAGACAAGAACTAGAGGAGACAAAGGTCACTGAGCCGCAAACAGTAAGTGAAGCGCTTTTGTCAAAATTTCAGCAAATGTTGCCCAGTGTCTCAGGACCAGGCTTCGGCCTGCATACCGTTCCACCGGCGGAACATGGTCCTAAATATCAGGACTATACAATGACATTGTGAAGTGGTCCTAAAATTTGGTTGGGAAGACATTCCCACCTGATTCAGCCAGGTAGGAGTGCAGTCCTAAATTGTTTCAGGACCAGATAATGACCAGATTAGTAGCTCATTTAGGGTTGGCATGTGTTCAATAGCAATGGGCTTGTGCTTTTTGGACTTCTATCTGCTGTCATGCTCTGACCATAACAGAGGTCAGGGTGTGGTCCCAAAGAAATATAAGGACCAGACTACAAATATTATTGAGGTCAGAGTGTAGTCCTGAAAAGCATCTTGGACTCCATGCCCACACAGTGGAATGCAGTCCTGACAGGTGGGAGTGTGGTCCTGAAAGTTTAGGACCATGTTCCGCCAGCGGAGCGTGGTCCTGCTCGGAGTCTGGTCCTGTAACACCAGCGTGTTTGCTGAGACGGTTCCGCATGTTGTCTCCACATAGATCGATTGTGTGTTTGCAGCACTGAAACAGAACATGGTGAACCATGAAGAGGACAGAGTTCTCACACTGCACAAAAATGGTACCTGTGAAATCACACAATGACTTTTCAAGACCTCTGGTTGAGAAAGGAGTTGTATGATTCAACAGGAACCATTTTTGTCAGGTGAGAACCCATTTCTACCACGATATGAGCACCTATGAGTGGTTTTGTGATCGCAGAGTTGTAGACGAGACAAGATTGGCTTCCAGAAACTGTTTGAGATTGTTGTTGCAGTCTCCACAGGTTTCCCACCTTCGCCATCAGAGCCATAGTTCTCGGTGCTTGGGCGCTGTGTTGATTCACCGTGCTGTGGTGTGTTGTGAGAAATCAATCTGTGTTTGGAATGAACATGATTTTCATTGCATTGTGGAAAAGCGACAGAGAATCAATGACCGTAGGTGCAGAGTCGGTGTTCGATAACTTCTCAACGTCTCCGAGTCACACGCGGGATGCATTGGGTGTATTGATCTTCGGTGCAACAAGCCGTGCCTTCCTTCGCAATCAGAAAGTGATGTTCTTGGCCAAACGAGGAATCAATCACGTGGGCAACCTCGCGAGTTTGTGAGAATCCTGTCAGAAAGCACTCCTGTCCGGTCCTGCGCTGAGTTGAACTGAGAATCCCTTTTGACTTCAGTGCCGTGACACCAGTGGCCACAAGACCTGAGCGGCAAATGTGCCCTGGTACCAAAGAAATGGCAACTTGAAATATTTGTGGGATCCAGAAAGGATCTCAAGAAAGGATTATGGTCTGTTCATAACTGTTGGCTCCGTTTTGTTGAGCACATTTTGTTTTGTGATTTCAGCCTCCAGAGGAGGAAGCTCCAAAGAAAGTCGCGGTGAGCAAAGTCTTCAGTTGGTATCAAAGAACACGACGCGACGATCCAAAACGAAACAAAGTTGGAGTGAACACAGGTCACTGGACCGCGCGGTGAATCAACATTCGAGTTGCTTGTTTGACTTGCTTTTTGCTCCAAAACCTCAAAATACGCCACCAAGAAAAAAACACAATTTCCAAAGCTCTTCTGTCTCGTCAAGTGTGTGCAAACAACGCTCCCTCACCAGTTGAACCCAATGAAATAAATATTTGGCCGATTTGAGCATTGCAAGCGCATCGGTGTTCCAAGAAAGCAATTTCACAGAATCCACAAGTATCCTTCTGAAAATCTTTCTGAAAATTCACTCCAAAGATGCGGTGCACCAAGGTCATCATTTTGACACAATCAATACTTTAATCTGAGTCCTAATTTATCAGACAAAAAAGTGTGTAGACACCCCATCCCCTACACGCGGCCTGAAACAAATGGTGACGTATGCCCAGAGAAAAAGTAAAAGGCCTGGTTGCAGCCGCTGGCGAAATGGCGTCGCGTCGCGAGCATCATCCGCATGCTGTGCGCCGTGTGCATCGCGCTGCGCAAGTACGCCATGGACGCCGGGCTGCTCGACAACTACATGGTGGACGTGCGTCGCAAGAAGCGCGCCGACGACAAGACCGAGGCGCTCGCCTTCAACGTCAAGGAGTTCAAGACCAAGAAGGAGGTATCGTATCTGGTGGTTTGTGGCGGGGTGGGTTCAAGAAACACACACGCACACACACGCACACACAGACACACACGTGTACGCACACACACACGCACATTCATACAGATGCCTGCCTGATCTCGAAGAGTGCATGACGTCGGAGGTCGGCTGATTCACCTCCGATATGGATGTCGGTCAAAGTGCGAGGAGAACGAATCACTGCAGACAGATGACGTTGCTTCTCTTTTGGGTTTGATTGAATGGAACATTTCACTGGTTGCGGATAAATCTCGCACAACAAGAGATTCACCAGAACGACAGGAACTCGAATCAATAAGATTTAGTCACACAACGAGGCACCAACAGCTGAATCTGGTACATGTGGAAGAAAGACAGCTTTTTGCTTGCTGTGGGAACGAATTATCTGGGAAAGAGAAGAGCTTTTCTGTTGGAAACCTGACCCTCGATGTGAAGGGACCCATGAATGAGCTTGTCTTGAAAAAGATGGAAGCCAAGCTCAAATTCAAGGTGGAGGACTTCAAAACAAAAGAGGTACATGTACGCGGCCCTACACAGATAAACTTTCAAGGGAAGGTGCTACAACCTTGCATCGAGTGACTTTGACCGCGAGTGATTTGCACACGAGCCGCGCACGCACGTACACACAGGCACAGGCACGCACACACACTCACACATACACCAACACACAATCACAACATGCCTTGAATCTCGTACCTTCAGTTTGAGGTGGCCTTCAGTCCCTCAGCCTCGTTCTGTACCTGCAGCTGCACGTGCCGACGACGATTGTGCGCATGTTGGAGAAGAGTCCGGACATGCGCAGCGACGCCGAGCTGAGCGCCATCTCCCGCCTCATGAAGAGCCTGCCGTCCTTCCGCAAGTACACCGCCAACATGCAGCGCCTCTTCTGCACCGTCGTCAGGTACACCAAGTGAGTACTGGGACGCGTGTGTTTTCTTCAGTCACCTGGGACGTTTTTTCAAGGATTTTACAAGAAGACGTTGGTTTTGTGAGCAGATGCGGGAAGCGGCGCATTATCCTACGCAAGGGCCACCTCGGCTACAACCTGTACTTCGTGTACTCGGGCGCCGTGTCCGTCGTGCTCGATCAGGACGACGGCAACGTGTTCGTGAAGCCGGAGACAGTCACGCTGCGCAAGGGCGCCTGCTTCGGGGTGAGACTGCAGGCGTTTCACAAGATCATTGCACAGACAGACAGACAGACAGACAGACAGACAGACAGTGATAGCACGCCCGCCAAATAAAGCTCGAAAATCCCCATTTGAAACTGGTGCCAAGCACAGGATGATGCTCTTTCCACCACATGTGGAAACACTGACACAGATAAAGACCAGGCTGACTGGTCCATCACGTCTCGTCTCTCTGCAGGAGATCGCTCTGCTGCAGCGGACGCGGCGCAACGCGACCGTCGTGTGCGCGGAGGCGTGCGAGCTGCTTTTCGTCGACAAGGACGACTTCATGGAGAACGGGCTGCACCGGGCCATGGACGAAGAGTTCCAACTCAGGTTCAACTTCTTCAGGTCAGCCAGATCCTCGGCTTGTTTACAACTTTTCCGTGGTTGTATCCGGGACATCAAAAGGATTGTGGTTCTGTGGTCCTGTCTTGCGACAGTCGGAAATGTAAACATGCACTGTGTACGAGGTTCATTTTAGTGTCTGGTCCAGAAATTTTTGGCGTAAAGGTGCTGCGGATGCGTGTTTCAGGGGCTGGGCGGCGCTGTCCAGTTTGTCGGACCAGCGCGTGCGTGACCTGAGCTACGTGAGTCGCGTGGAGGAGTTCAACCACAACAAACTCATCGTCGGCGACTCGAGCCGCAACGAGTGGCTATGGTTCATCGTCAAGGTTCGTACATGACCTCCAGTGACATCTGTCATCGTGTGAACCACTCCCAATGAGCATTCCGGGGCAGGAGACGACATGTTATACGAGGGAACATCAGGAACTAAGTTTCTTTTTGCGATAGCGAGGATACTGAATGAATGAAGATAATAAAATGTTCTGCTAAACTTTAATAACATTCAAAGCAATAAATCCATGCAATAAACTGGAACAAATCCTCCAAAGAGAAGCACAGAAAAGTGAATAAAATTGGCACTCTGAAATTGTGCGATGCTCAACAAATGTGCGCATGCATTGCAAACATTCAGTCTTCATCCTCAGACATTTCATCAGTGAAAACCAACTCATGATCATCA
>JAAUXT010019591.1_pt1 | contig 13701 bp, 16 predicted proteins | sample 7278171 | NCBI WGS metagenome assembly JAAUXT01 (sample SAMN14350112, study PRJNA611818) | marine sediment metagenome | isolation source: surface marine sediment (1.8m) | place: French Polynesia: Moorea | collected 2018-08 | reverse complement strand
ACCACGTGAGTTCAGACCACATGAGTTCAGACCACATGAGTTCAGACCACGTGAGTTCAGACCACGTGAGCACGTGAGTTCAGACCACGTGAGCTCAGACCACGTGAGTTCAGACCACGTGAGTTCAGACCACATGAGTTCAGACCACATGAGTTCAGACCACGTGAGTTCAGACCACGTGAGCTCAGACCATGTGAGTTCAGACCACGTGAGTTCAGACCACGTATACCTCCGGAGGACCCAGCAAACAGTTTGACGTTTTTCCCCTGACATCTTTGCTTTGTCTTCCGTGGACGTTCAGATACAAAGCATAACGTGTCCAATCCAAGCAAGATCCCAACCCTTCCCCACCCCGCCCAGAGCCCGGCCCCCTCGCAACAGCAGCAGCAGCAGCAGCACCTTGTTCTGCGCGTCGATGTTGATGCGGCCGCAGTCGAGCAGCAGCGCCACGACGTCGGCGTCGCCCGCCTCGGCGGCGTGGTGCAGCGCGGCGTTCCCGGCGGCGTCGGCGGCGTTCACCTCGGCACGCTCGTCGAGCAGCAGCTGCGCGCACTGCCGCGACCCGCTCTGCACCGCCTGTAACGATCAGAGTCACGTCACATCACGTCACATCACGTCACGCTCGTCGAGCAGCAGCTGCACGCACTGCCGAGACCCGCTCTGCACCGCCTGTAACGATCAGAGTCACGTCACGTCACGTCACGTCACGTCAGGTCAGGTCACATCATGTCCCGTCAGGTCATGTCACGTCACGTCACGTGACCTCTGCGTGCTCGTCCAGTAGCAGCTGCACGCACTGCCGCGACCCGCTCTGCACCGCCTGTAACGATCAGAGTCACGTCACATCACGTCACATCACGTCACGCTCGTCGAGCAGCAGCTGCACGCACTGCCACGACCCGCTCTGCACCGCCTGTAACGATCAGAGTCACGTCACGTCACGTCACGTTACGTCATGTCACGCTACGTCACGTCAACAAATTCTCCATTTCCAAAGACGCTCTGCACTGCCTGCAGCGACCAGAGTCACGTCAGCGTGACCTCGTTTCAAGAAATTGCCAGAGACGCTCTGCGTCTCCCAAAGCGTGGCACGGAAAAATTGGGAACTCAGCCCAAAGGCAGTGGTGTTGGGCAGCGATTGAGCTTCGAAGGCACATCCAGACTGGGGAAGGCGCTCCGTCCAAACAGAATGCAGTGGGTTGAAGGAGTTCTGAACAGCCAGAGCGGCGCAGCAGCAGGTCACGACAAACGCCGCCCGCCAGGACCGAACAACTCGGCGGACAACATGAAGTCCGAGTCACCAAGGTCACAGAGGCAGGAGACACGAAACAAGGTCACACGATGCGTGAGAAGGACTGAAGCTCGTTCGTCGGTGGGGGGGGGGAGGGAGGGAGTCTGCCTTGGATCGGGCTTCTTGCGGTGTGCTTTCAGTTTGCTTTGCACAGAGGCGATCGACGTGCCTTTTGTCACCTGTTCCTGTGGATATTTTTTCGAAGACACGTACACTGATCAGGCCGCAGAAATTTACAGTTGTGTGGGGAACCTCCTATTTTCTTGCTTGTGTGGTGCACGCGAACGTAGATCTATTATCCACTCAGAGCCAAACAGGTTTGTTTCCGTGCGTGTTCAGTTCAAAGCAAACACAACCACGTGTTGGATACAACACGAGGATCGATTTTCATCAAGTGCTGAATATCGACTGTTGAGCTGATACGGGAGCGGCGCTTTAATCAGCGAATTCCTGAGACATTCCCTGAATCACGCAACGCTCAATGTGAAAGTGTTTCAAGGATCCAAGGACATGAAGTGATCGAGTCGAACTGGCTTGGCTCAAACCGACAGCATCAACATGGCAGGTGTACGTGCGAGGTTCATCCACTTGTGTTCTGCTGGACCGCGACAATTTGGACCAGCGGAAAATTCGCGGACGAACATCGTACTCAAAGGCGTGTTCTTTTTGGACATCTTTTTCGTGTCTGCACCTGATAACCGCAGTGTTCTTATCACTTTCTCGGGGGGGGGGGGTCCGGTCTGGGAAAATTATTTCGTTGAGGGGTCGCCCGGACCTGACATTTTGTTTCAGCGTGGGGACAGTGGATTTGTTTTTATTTTGCAGCACAAAGTTGCGGGGCTTGTAAAAATCCACCCCAGCACAGTGGTCCTCATTAAACGCGACACAGAACAACAGGCAGCTGAGACAATACAAATGTAATGACTGAAGATGCGCGCGTCTCCTGTTCATTGGGTCACAACCTTCAAACACAGGTGACTAGATCAAACACAGCTGCCGTTTGTAAAAGAGAAGTGAGGAGGCGAGCTTCGGTGGGGGGGGGGGCGTTTCACCTGAACAGGGGAGAGCAGTCCAGGATTTTTTTTATTTTTTCGACAGAGCTGGCTGCAGGGGTGCAGGGTTTGTGCGGTTCTGATCAAACGAAGTTGATCAAACATGTCTCGCTCCTTCGGGGTGGATATTCCTGAATTTTGTTGACAGAACACTGTGGTCAGGATCGCATTTTGGTTGTTGTGAGTCTTGATTTAGGTGACACACAACGTGCCAAGTGCAGTTATAAATGTCCTCCATAAAACGCTTCTGTTGAGAACAGTCAATACGGATCACTCGAAACGACGACTTCTGACGTGGAACCAGCCTCAGCAGTGAGACGTCCGCTGTCTGATACATTTGCGCTACAAAAGGGCGTGCCCTTCCAGGATCCAGACCCGGGTTGGAGTGAAGGACTCGAGCCTTCAACCTGCGCGATGTTGTTTCGTGCGTATCGTCCAACAGGGAAGGTGCCGGCTCGGGCAAAGAAACGTCCACTGGTTCTGCCAGTGCAACGCAGAACAAGCAATTCAAGACCCAGATCTTGTGCAAGACCTTTCCCACTTCCACGTACCAAAATGACAATCTAATTGTCTCAATAAGTTTGATTGATCATCTCTCGAATCAGAGTACCGTACTCACCGGTGTACAAGTCGCACCCAAGCATGAGACGCGCCCCAACTTTTGCCTGGATTTTCTTGTGTGCGGTCACATTGACACAACAGTGATATCAAAGGTGCATCTTGTACACGGGTGGATACGGTAGACTCTATCTCTGGATCACAACACGCTGCGCACCTGGAGCGCGTCCCAACACGTCCCGCACCGCGCTGCGCGTCATGCTTCTCCATGACAACGGTGGAATCCAGGCAGCGCCTCGTTCGTAACGGGATCACACTGATCAATCGGCCCGTTGTCTCCCGTGTGACACAGAGGCGGATCCAATGGGCAGAACCCCCCCCCCCCCCACACACACACACACACACCCTTGGTCCTCAGAAAATTGGTGCACTCTCAAAGCCCAATTCTACACAAGTGCGTTTTGATTCTTCACAGAGTCTGGGCTCCACTCAAACTCGCGACTCCGCCCCTGCAGATACAGGTGAACACAACACGGATTTCGCGGCCTCCAGAACAATCATTTCCTCCGCTTTTTCCCTCCACATCAGCAGCGGAAACCAGGCAACGTCAGGCTGCAACGTGATTGTGTAAAATCAATAGCCCTGAGCACACACTTGTTGTGTCCCATCAGACACAGGTGAAATCAACAGGGATTTGTGGGTCTCAGCGGCGTCAATCAACAGATGAACACGGATTCGCCTGAACGCTCGGTGCGAGCGTCAACAAGGTCCCCTGACTTTTCAAGTGAATTTGACGTGAAACGTCAACTTTGTCGCACCACGCATGTGCACCGAAAATTTTCCAAAAGAATTTCACTACGATTCAGTCAGACCAACAGACTTTCTTCCAGCTGCAATCTTCCCCCAAAGCAGATTTTTCACAACAATCGTTTGATGCCCGATCAGTACAACTCAGACTTGAACGAAGACACTTCAACATTCACACTTCGTGTTTGTTCACCTCAAGTCCATCTTTCTGAGACTCCACAAAAGCACCCAATCTGTGTGTATTTTCAAATGTGATCCGGTACACGTGATTCCTGGAGTCGAGTCGAGAGCACCGGCTCTGATAAAGTTACTCGCACCTCTACATCCAAGCACACACCGCCGACATGCGTACACGCGAGCACGCACACGCACACATTACACACACGCGCACACACACACATTACACACACGCACACACACACAAACACACACACACACACACACACACACACACACACACCTTGATGAGCGGGGTTTGCTGCTGGTTGTCGCCGATGTTCGGTTTCGCCTTCCATTCCAGCAGTTCCTGCGCGACGGCCGCGTTCCCCTTGCTGCACGCGTAGTGCAGGGCCGTCCTGAAAAAGCGTTAGAACTGATGTCAAATTGTTGTCCGTGGATGGAACACCATTGTTGCGCGAAGTTTCTCCAAAGGATGCAGTCGACTGCAGTGAATGTCTGAGTTTAGGCACTGCATGGTCAGTCAGGCAAGAGTTGTGTGTCCTCTAGAAACGTTCTTGAAAACGACAGTTGGCTCGAGTCAGCTGTGAGTTCGCGATGACCAGAATCTCTGGCAAAATTGAGGCAATGAAAACAAAGGAACAAAACAAAACAAACACAAGTCAGAGAACGGAAAGCAGGTCAGAAACTTGTCACTTGCCCTTGCTGGCCATAATCTGATTTTCTCCTGGTCTCCGACTTTCTACACCACAGTGGTTCACTGCAGGCAAAAGGCAACTGAACCAACCCTCTTTCAAAGCAAATCCTCACTTCGACAACGAAACAGAGATGAAGAACGAGAAACAAAAGTGTGACAGATAGACAGGACATTCGGATCCGGAGGCGTGTTTGTCCAGTGAACGCCCACTAAACTCTGGTGACACCTGGGTGGCCTTGACCTGTCTGCAGCTGGATGGAATCTTGTTTGATCAACATTCACGCAGCATTTCCGCAAAACTCAAGTCAAAACTGATACTTTTGTGATGAAACTGACCTGTTCGATTTGTCCAACTCGTTCACATTCTTCTTGGCGAGTTGCTTCACCTTGTTGAGATCACCTGTCCAGGCAGCTTTGTGAAGTTTGGGCAGATCTTTGTCCCTCACAACATACACTCCTGTCTCACTAACGACAGACCCAGAGCGACTGTGAGCCTTTCCTACAGACCCTATAGACGCAGAGTCAGCTTCCCCGCCCTTCTTTTTCTTCCCAAACTTGAAGAACTTCTTCATTTTGGATTCTAATCCCGGTTTGAAAGTTCAAATGCACACAGCGCGTCCGCCATTCCTTGGCAATTCCTAACAGCCTCGTTTTCGATCTGGAGCTGCGGTTCGTTTGTGATGACAGAGCGCGCGCCGCGCAGTAACGAAGATCCGTAGCGATGCTACTTTCGTGTGGCGAGCTGAACGCGTGAGAAAGTCTGCAAGTTGACGCACTTTTTCAACTTCTTTTCCCACTTTTCCATTTTTTGACAGACAGTTGCGCGGAAAAAGTTCCACGAATAACGAACACAGGTGCTCACCAGCCCCCTCAGCTGATCTTTGCAACTGCAAACGAAATGTTTTGGTGCGCTGGTCGCAAACGCGTTTCTCGGAATTTTTTTCACTTTTTCGGCAGTTCGGAAAAGAACAATTTCGTTCGTTCGACCGGCTGGAGGTTTGAACGCAAAATTTCCGCTTTTCAGCTTTTTCCAAAGACCCATTTCATTTTGTTGTCGCGTGTCCGGATGTTTGGACACCAAATTCCACTTTGGGTTTTTCAAATTTTTATTACAAAAATACAGCTGTTTCAAACTATGTACATCGTGCACGATTGTCGGGGCTACAAGAAAAATTCAAAATGTCGACTTGTATGAGTATATTCTTACACGGTTAATGCTGCCTTAGAAGGTACCCAGAACTGTTGCAGTTCAGTCTAATTCAGAAGAACTAAATTAGAACTCCGAGTATACAAATAAATAGAGGGGTTACGCATGTACAGATCCGTTTTTCGAGAAAGAAAAACTTCATTTTGCACAATCTTACACCGCTAAAAAACAATCCGTTCGCAAAATGTTTTTCACTGCCATTCCGTCCTCCAGGAGCACAGAGCGCAAAAAACACTTCAGAACCAAACGATTCTTTAGGGCGCAAAACCCTGTATGGCACTGTTCCGTCGGTTAGTAGTTTAGGGTGCAATGCACCGGGCTTACACAACAGAAACACTCAGTTCCTGTCACATTTCAGTCTGTCCTCACGAAGAGTGTTCACTTCTTCGCGGGTTTCTTTGCTGCCTTCTTCTTTGGAGACGCCTTCTTCTTGGGCTTCGCTGCCTTGGGTTTCTTGGCTGCTGCTGCCTTGGGCTTCTTCGGTGTTTTCGCTTTCTTGGGCTTGGCGGCGGCCTTCTTCTTCGGGGACTTGGCCTTCTTCGGTTTCTTCGCCTTGGGCTTCTTCGGCTTCTTGGCCTTCTTCGCCTTGGGCTTCTTCACAGCCTTCTTCTCACCTGCAAAACACATTGAACAAGAAAGGTCAGCGTCGTTGAAAATTTATGCGCTCCAATTCCGATTTCAAGTTGCGCGCGCGCGCGCGTCAACCATCTGTGACCGTCCGTTTGCGCGCGAAAGTTCAAAGACAGTGATTGCCCCAAATTCCCACTTATTGCCCTGTCACTGCACACCCACAAGCAAAACTGATGCATCTTGATGTTTTCTGACTCTGCCAAACAATGAAATTGTAAAATGTAAAGCTTGATTTGTGCGCCTCCACCGCATCTCGAGTCATCAATCATTGTCTCCACAACCAACCAAGAAAAGAAAAGTGTCGCTCACCGACGGAGAAGCTGCCGGACGCGCCGGTTCCCTTCCTCTGCTTCAGAGACTTGTTCTTGACGCCGGCGCGCAGAGCCAGCTTCAGGTGGTTGTTGACGGTCTTCTCATCCTTGCCGACGTTGTAGTGCTTCATGATGTACTTGAGGATCGCCTGGCGGGAGGAGCCACCTCGCTCCTGTGGGGGAAAAACACGAGAGAATTTTACTTCCAAATTCTTGAGGGTCAAGTCAGTGAGCTCCGAAAATCTGGAACCGCACAAGAACCTCTTCGCAATTCAAAGTAATTCAGAGTTGTTTTCGTGAAACAAAAATGACAACAGAGTCAAACGCATTTTCTTTGACAAACTCCCAAAAATATACAAGAAGTAGATCCATTCGCACGGAAAGAACAGTTGTCATCTGTTGGTTCTCTTGTTGGACAATTTGTAACTTCTTCCCACCTCAGTCTTTGAGCGTTTCTGAGATCGCGCGCCATTTTCAAAACGAAAAAACTTTGAATTCCTGAACCTACCTTGAGCGCAACGATGGCGGCCTTGATCATCTCGGAGTATTTCGGGTGCGCGGAAGGCTTCTTCGGCTTCGCGGCCTTCTTCTTGGGCGTCTTCTTGACGGGGGCGGGGGCGGCGTCGGCCATGGCGTCGTAGCGTCGGTTTGAGTCGCGTAACGTCGAGCGTCGTTTGGTCGCGAGGAGCAGCGAATTGTGTGTGAGTACTGGAGGCGCCGCGCCTTCTATTGTCGGCGCGCGGACGCATGAGGAAGCCGAGCTCTACACATCACAGTTTGAACCGAGTAGCACTAATTTTGTGCCCACAGTCTCATCTTTGGGGTTGTTTTTCTTTGACCTAGAGAGAACAGAACTCGACCAAATTTTCAAAAAACAAGAATGACATCCCAGATTTTTGTTTTCTGGTGAATTTGTGTCGGATTTTGCACTGAGTTTTTGGTATATTGAGAGAAAGTGGAAAGATGCTGTGGAAAAATTCAAAAGTTTCGAGTTTCAACTCAAATTGCGCAAAATTACATTGACCAGGACACAATTTTACACCACAACCTTGTAGCCTTGTGTCATGTTCATCTTCTGAGCTAAAGATATAGAGGTATGGCGAATTCAGAAGCTTGCACGAGGGATTTTTGCAAAAGGTACAAAACACAAAATGGAGCGGCAGGCTTCTCTGCGCACTCGAGCATCGATTTGTGGAGGGAATGGAGGGAAGCCTTTGTGTTGGTTGGTCACTGCAGCCTGAGCGGGTCTGGGATGCAGCGCACGCGAAGATCAGGGGAGTCTCGTTCACAACTCGTCTGTGGGAAAATAACAGTTATACTCAGTTCAAAGTTCATTGATACCACTAAAGAGAATGATTGCGTTGCAAATTGGGATACTGATGAGAATTGAATTAGCATTGAAAGTTTACACAGAGATGCTCGGTTAACATTGCCCCGAGAGATGCTCCCACGCGCGCGCTCCCGGGCAATTGAGACTTCTTCTCTAATCGCCAACATCTTCAGATCTGAAGGCCAAAATGAACCACAAGTTTTCGTTTGTCAGTTCGAATCTTTCTATTCTTGATCTCTGCCTTTGGTTTGCAGCACATCTGCAGAACTTTGTGCACGGAGCAAAATCTACCCTGGACAATAAATGGCACAATTTACTCGATCCTCCTCTTGTTCACGTGAACGGCATGAGGTGTTCAAAATTCTTGCGCGAATGGCCCGAGTTTTGCAATGACAAGCAATTTCTCAGAACTTTTTTGTTATTGTTTCAACTGGATTCTATCGTTCGTGCGAAATAACCTCATGTTTTGAGATAAGAAAATCTACCCTGGGAAAGGTTGGTCTGCGTTTTCTTTGGAAAAGTAAACATTGTCATTGGTGGATCAATAAATTCACGGCATTTTGTACAATTTTCTCAAGTTAAAAAATTTGCACGCAGTCATTTGAGACACGGATCACCAATCGCACCATGAAGCACCTCGTTCTGCTGTTTTCTTGCTTGCTCTGCGCGAAGGTGAGGGAGACAAAAAATACATATTGTACTGCTGCAACAAAATGGCAGTTTCGCACAATAAAAAATGGGCTTTTCAAAAACTTGATTGGCATTGAACGCGAACCTTTTGTTTGTACACGTGTGTGTGCGTGTGTATGTGTGTGTGTGCGCTCGCAAGCTTGCATGCAAGGTGTGTTACTTTCAGGCGTGCATTTTCGTCTGTGTGTGTGTGTGTGTGTGTATGTGCGTGTGTGTGAGTTTGTGCGTGTGTGTGTGTGTGTGTGCATGGCTTGGCGTGTGCCCGCTCATTCAAAACTGGACAGCAAAAGTCTGAATTTCATTGCAATAAAATTTCATTTTGCAGTATTTCAGATAATTTTCTTTTTCCATGGACCCCACATGCACGGGAGAGGGGTGGATCCCTGAGCCCCCCCCCCTCTCCCCAAACCCTTCTCACTTGCTCCATTGTGCACAGGCGCAGACGGTGGACCCGCAGGACATCAACGACTTGGCGTGCTACTACTCGGGAAACACCCAGATGTACGAGTTCACCTCAGATGACGGGTACATCGAGTCACCCAACTACCCGAGTTCCTACCCCAGCAGCTTCTATTGTCAGTGGTACCTCAACCCCGACGGCATGGCAGCCAACGAGGTATGAGACAAAGTGTACATGAAACGGCGAGGGGGGGGGGTCTGGGATTTGGCCTGACGGAAAGTCTGGAACTTGCGTCACCAAAAATATTCTGGCCACTTGTGTACAATTTGGGAAAGACAAAAAATTCAAAAGTTACGTTTGCGTTTGCGTTTGCGTTTGCGTTTCCAGAGCTGTGGCCCGACCCTTGAGTCTGTCCCTGGTCCTGCCAGGCGCCCTTCAAATCAACCTTTTTTGAGAAATGACAACAGTCTGACTGCGCGTGCACGGGTCTGTCTGCGTCTGCTTTGAAAAAAACATGACTTTCTGGGGTCAAACAGCTCCAGGCATTGGTCCCATTCACCCGCATCAGACTACTCAACGCTCGCTGGACGCGTTCTTTGTTTGGCGTGTTCCGTCCACGGAACTGGCTCTTTCTTCTCTTTGCAGAAGCTGTATCTGGACATTGAGTATTTCTACACTGAGAGTTGCTGCGATGAGATCTACGTGTACACCGGTGAAGGTACGCTCTCCTGTCACCCCGACAGCTTGTGGTGTTTTTGTGTGCAGGAACCTGGAGACCACTTGCAAACTGGAAGCAGAAAACAGAAAAACTTCTTTTCAGGTACACACACACATACGAGGGAGAACCGCAAAAGTCCGGTTCGTCCCTTCATCATTTCAAAATAAGTCTGTAAGCACTTCTCATCATGATCTTCATACCTGGAATGAACATCTTAATTGTGGTCCAAAAAGTCCTTTCATTCCACAGTTGGCTATTGATTTTGTACAGCAATTATCCTCAGTGCAAAGAAGATACTGCAAATTTAACAGCTGAAAGGATAATTCATACTAACTTAAATACTGAATTACTGAGTATTTATAGACCATTTAATTTTTATGAATGATTGAAATGATCTTTGGTGCCTTTTCTTTCTGAGGGTGTGGGCAAATGGAAGTCAAAACCTGAGGAACATACTCAAAATTGGTGACAAACCAGACTTTGCGGACCTCCCTCGTACACATTGACTCTACACATGCACACAGGCACACACACATACACACACGCAACACACACAACATGCACACACACACACACACACACACTTGCTTTTCTCGTGGGAATGCGGACCCGCGCAGGAGGCCCACCTCAGATCCGTTGGAAGCACAAACCATTGATATCACTCATCTTGTGCAGGAACAGGTGGCACGATGCAATTCGAGATCGCCGGGTCCAAGTCCTCGAGCACGTGGTACGACCTCGGGTACGAGCCGGTGACGCTGTACTGGTCTCCGGACGGTTCCGTGACGTACACCGGGTTCAGGGTCTACTGGTACAAGGAGACTGTCAGTCCAGGTGCATGGGGCTCTGAGAAAGTCATCTCCATGCAATCTCCAGTGCAGAGACAGAAAGACAAACAAACACACTCACACACACGCACGCACACACACACACACACACACACACACACACACACACACACACACACAATGTGAGCCAGCTCGTTCTTCCACACGAATCTCCGACGTAAAATCAGAAAAACACACAAAAATACTGTCTTGGCTCAGGCCCCACGACCTTCGAACCACACACACACGCACCATGCACGCACACACATGCAAACACGCGCACAGACAGACAGACAGACAGACAGACAGACAGACACACACACAGATAGATAGACAGACAGACACACACACACACACACACACAACAAGAACAAGAACAAGAACAAGAACAAGAACAACAACAACAACAACAACAAACAAACAAACAAACAAAACAAGACCATTTGTTACTCACGTGTACACTTGCTCGTATAGTGTTTGAATCACCCCAGTCCCACCCCACCCAAATGAGTCCGCCAAGACCCACCACGCGGAAGACCGGTCCCCATGGAAACGCTGTTCGGTTCAGGTCAGGTTCTGGCTGCTCGCGCCTGTGACGACGACATTCGGCCCGTGTACCTCCCGAACGACACCCTGATTCTGGAGACGCTCAACTACCCGAAGTCGCACGCCAGCTCCCTCGAGTGCGAATGGGTCATCACGCCAGAGGGCAACACCGTCAACGTGAGTTCCACGCGCATGCGCTGACCTTGAGGTCCGCCCCCTGATCCACGAAAGAAAATTTTTACACCTCCCCTCCTGTTTTCTGTTCCGACAACGTTGGTGATGACAAAGGTTGTGTCTCGGTCCCCAACATGGATCCGTTTCGTGGGGAGCAGGGGATTCACCGCGCCTTCAAAGTCCGCAAAAATTAATGAGGGAACAAATAATTTCCTCTTTTTGCCGTGTTGTTCGCAGGGGATGTACCTCAATGTCCTATACTTCTACGCCTACAACTACTTCTACATCTACTTCGACGACAGTAAGTGTTGAATTGTCAATTTCTTGATTCCACAGTTCATGACAGAGTTCTCACACTACTCTCGAGATGAGAGGAGGAGATATCAGAACTGTCGAGCCACACAGTGGCGAGACAAGTTCATCTCCTCCTTTTATTGAGAGAGTGTATGAGAACTATCATCTAGCATGATGCTGGTCTTTGCTTGAGATTTTGAAAAACAAGACACAAAAGGAAGGTTTTGGGGGTTTGAAATACACTCAATAGAGGCCAAGTTTGGCACACATTAAATTTAGGTCAATTGAATATTGTTTGGAGAGAAGGTTGACAGTTCTGAGAGGAGAGGTTCTCGCGTGGCAAGACAATAGAAAATCGAAAGCAATGACCAGCATTGTGCTGGATGGAAATGTACAGAACTGTACGATGATAAAGAACGATTCGTCCTTTGGATTTGTGATGCTGGTCAAGCAACACAAAGCCAGTTCGAAAATCGCCTTTACTCTCTCCATGGGTGCACACTGCGGTCACAAAGCGTTTCGCAAGAAATTTCATAGAAACCATTTTTTTAGCGTGTGTGAACCCTCACCCTCACAGCCAGGTGAGATGCACTCCTGGTTTTAGTGCTTACTTTTAGGACAAATAGGTGAGTCTTACAGGGGTGGATATGGTACATTTTGCACTCGTGCATGGCATTTTCAGACACGGACGGTAGCTACGAGACGTACTGGTACGGTTCCTACAGCCCAGGGTACGGCATCTACAACCCGGGCAACGTCATGAGTCTTTACTACAACGGCTACTACTCGTACACGGGCTTCCAAGTCGTCTACTTCCTCGCTGACGAAGGTGTACACACAGACACACGCACGCACACACACGCACGCACACACACGCACGCACGCACACACACACACACACGACACACGCACACGCACACACACACACGCACGCACGCACACACACACACGACACACGACACACGCACACACACACACACACGCACGCACACACACACACAACACACGCACACACACACACACACACACACACACACACACACACACACACACATTGGCGGCTGATGTTCGTCACAGAGACACGCATGCATGCACACGTGCACACACACATGTGTACACACACACACACACACAAACACACACACACTGCAAACGTTCATCACACACACACACAATCAACACACACATACACACACTACAAATGTTCATCACACACACACACACACACACACACACACACACACACAGAGCACAGCACAGCACAACTCCCACTCCCACCAGCCCCACTATCACCACCACCGCCACCACCAGTCCAATCTGAAAACTGACCTTGTTGATTGTTTCGGCTCAGCGTGCGTGTCCGGCTCGGCGAGCGTCCTCACTGCGGGAGACAAGGCTGAGCTGACGTCACCAGGGTACCCGTACGACGTGCCCGAGCACCTCAGCTGCAGGTGGCTCCTCCAGGCGGCCGACGACCAGGTGCGGGAAGGGGTGTGAGGGCTGCAAGGAGTACCACTGACGGGTGAGGGCTGCCAGTGTGAGGATTGCAATAGTGTGAAGGCTGCAGGAAAGGTGGGGTAAAGGGTTTGGATGCAGCGTCAGGCTTTAACGGGGCAGCGGGCGAAACGGAGGACCAGAGCCTTGACGTCACAACAGAAACCGCCCTGACAACCTGACACTCCGTTATGAGCGTGATTCGCCCCGTGAATGACGCGACGTGACGTTGCGTTGCAGAAAGTGGTGCTGACGTCACTGCAGATCGACCTGTACAGCGAGCCGGGCGAGTGCGACACGGAGTACGTCGAGATTCTGGACGGAGACTCGGTCGGCGCCCTGTCGCTCGGGAAGTGAGTGGTGTGTGTGTGTGTGTGTGTGTGTGTGTGTGTGTGTGTGTGTGTGTGTGTGTGTGTGTGTGTGTGTGTGTGTGTGTGTGTGGGTGTGGGTGTGTGTGTGTGTGTGTGTGCGCGCGCGAGTGCATGAAAGAGAGAGTGT
>JAAUXT010051698.1_pt1 | contig 13702 bp, 20 predicted proteins | sample 7278171 | NCBI WGS metagenome assembly JAAUXT01 (sample SAMN14350112, study PRJNA611818) | marine sediment metagenome | isolation source: surface marine sediment (1.8m) | place: French Polynesia: Moorea | collected 2018-08 | reverse complement strand
TGTAAATTGATGACCAAACTTTTGGAACATCTCCAGTAGATTTCTGGCAATGGCAGCTGTGTCTAGACTGACGCGCGACCATCAGGTCCGATTACCGGACTTCCTTGTTTTTGTATTTTGCCGTGCCCTACTTCACGATGTTGCTCCAGATTCCGCTCCACATCTGTTTCCCGCCACGCCGAGGCCGAAGCTGCTCGTCTCGCGAAAAAGTTTCCTTATCCACGTTATCAATACTGACAGGACACCCACCAATTGGGACATCTTTTCTCGATTCTGTGCCTTTTCACTTCCAACAGGCAAAATAAATGCTTTCCCTCCTCGTAATCAATTTGACACCACTCCTAAATAGCGCCACTAAACATAAAGATGGGAGTCCACGTGCAGGGATGCACAACTGCTTTGCAGACCCAGGTTGGGAGCAAAGTTTTATGGTTTAGAGCCAACTCAAACCCGTCTGGGGTCCAACCTTCGGGGGAGGGGGACTCGGTATGGGCCACACTCAGTTGACTCAACTTTGAAGCCAGTTTGTACGCACACGCTGGCCCGCCCCCTGGATCCGCCAGAGAAACAATTTTATGTCCCGGCGGGTCTGTTCCGGAAAGGGAAAGCTTTATGAAAGGCTGATTTTCATTGGTGGAAAAATGGGCATGAATGTTTAATCCTGATCCACAATCAATACCCAGTACCTGCACATATCGTGTGTAGCTGCTTTCACCGGACCAGCGATCGAGGAACTGCCTTGACGCCCCTTCGCTGAAGGTTGGCATGGTGATAATTATCGGAAAAATTGGATTCCAAGCGAAAAGAGCTGCAGTTTGTTGTGACGGGAGATCTTTTCAATGCGCGATAATCATGGATCGATCAGGCATTACTTTTTCCAAAATTTTCAGCATCATGAATCAAGAGGTAAAATGTTCAGAAAATGCTCGTTGGTGCCTGCTTTCGCATCAGACTGATTGATGTGCATGTTTGGTGAGACAACAAATCCAGGAATACGTAATGGACTTTTGTGAAGTTAATTTTTGATCAACAGTACCGAATCGCATTCAGCAAAATTGCAAGAAAATCATTACACATTCACTGTGTGCACGAACGTGTGCACTTTGTTCGTTTCTGCTTCCTGCAGGCAAATTTGAAAACGCTGGTTCCTCAAATAAGACAGCAGCTTCAGAGGAATGCAGTGACAGCTGTACGCACACAGAACGACGTGAGATGCGTGGAGCATCCAAATGGATTTTGTCATGTACGAGGTGCACCTGAAGCCGTCTCCCTTTGTTCTGCGGCAAAGAGAAAACAATGCGAAGGAATTGTGTGTTTTCGTTGCCTTGGTGACCAGCTTCATCAAAATTGAGTCGTGGTGGAGGGGAGACTGAGTGAGGGAGCATAGTGGAGTTGGTTCGTTGAGCCGCTGCGCTCTGAGATCTTCTGAGCTGGAGGGCGGCGGACAGACAGGTGAGCTCACGCTTTGCTTTGATCGCTGTGGTACTTGAAGATGTGTTGCGTGTACAGAGGGGATTGACTCCATCTTGAACACGCCCTCCCAAAAAAAAAGGTTCTTCAGCCAGAAAATGCTCCTACTGGTTCACGAACGATCCGTGCATGATTCTCGAAAACTTTATTTTGCGTGAAGCGATTTCAATCCTTTGGCAGTTTGTGCGAACAGAAGAACTCAAAGGAAAAGTGTTGACCTTCAGGACAACAAATGTGTGCACAGAGAGGAGGACGTCCAAGAGGGCCCGCCTCAATCACAATTTTGCTTCAATGGAAAAATTGCACGCGTACGAGGTTCGTCCAACTCACGATGCGTCGGATCCAGTTTTTCAGGAGTGGATCCACCGATCTTTTTCAAACTTTGTGATCATGAGGACATGTGTCTGAACTGTAGACATGAGGATCGCCAACCTCCTGAGATCGATATGTGGAGCTCTATTTGGATCCGATCGACACACTTTTCGACTTGTTGCGCGATCCATCAGGAAGAATGGCGAAAGCAAAGGAAGACCAATGTTCTGAAATCAGATTCTGTGTGCGCCAAGGCTGTTCACGAGCTGAAACATGTCGACGCCTTCAAGCTGCCCACCCTGGGACTGCACTGTCTGACTCTCAAATCAACAGGTGGTATGCCAAATTTTTGAGCACACCCAATCTGGACTTGAAGGATGCACCCCGGAGTCATGGCAAGCGTGTGTTAACCCCTGCCAAAGTTGCGCAAATCCAGACTGCAGTGGATGCTGATCGTCGGAGGTCTGTCAAGGAAATTGCCAACATTGTGAATGTCAGTCATGGATCAGTGCACAATGCCCTCAAAAAGGATTTGAAGCTGAGTCGATGTCCTGCCAAGTGGGTGCCACACCTGCTCACTCCAGCACAAAAAGCTCGCAGAGTTATGACTGCTCGAGCTTCCCTTCAGTTCCTGAGAAGGCGCGGCTATCACCCTCATGTCATTGCAGGGGATGAGTCTTGGTTCTGGACTTGGACACCAGATTCAAAAAGGCAATCCTCTGTCTGGATCCGCAGCGGTGAAGAGCGGCCACAAAAGGCAAGAATCGAGCAGTCGACACCAAAAATGATGCTCATTGCATTTTTTGATGCAAGAGGCATTGTTCTGCGCCAGTGGGTACCCAATGGTCAAGGAGTCAATGGACAGCTTTATCATCAAGTCATGGAAGACTTGTGTGAAGCAGTGCGATGCCGTCGCCCTGATGTCTGGAGACAGAAATCCTGGTGTGTCCTGCATGACAACGCACCCGCCCATCGAGCTGATCCAGTGCAAAATTACTTACGCCAACATGGAGTTGAGCAAGTGCCACACCCAGGGTACTCACCTGACATTAGCCCATGTGACTATTTCCTTTTTGACAAACTCAAGAAGATGATCAGTGGAACCCGGTATCAAACCAAGGAGGACTTGACAACAGCAGTGGATGTGGCAATGGACCAAATTCCCCAGGAAATGTGGGCGCATGCCATGGACAACTACCCCATCCGCCTGTGCAAAGTAATTGCTTCAGGTGGCTCATACTTTGAGTAGGAACTAACCTTCGGTGGACTGAAAGTGTCCTTTGTGTTCCCAAGCAAGGATCCTGCAAGTTTCAGCAACTTTCATTGACGCACTTGGAAGTACTAACAATCGCCAAAAAAACTGACAGGGCGTGGTCGACGCCTGAGCAAAGTACATGTTCACCTTGTTCAAAGTTTTTGAAACTGCTGTTGTAGGTAACCCAAATAAACACCTTTGTGCACCTAAAAATTTGTGCTGATCCATAAAAGGTAACACCGTCAAAATGAGGATGACGCATCGTGAGTTGGACGAACCTCGTAAAGCGCAAAATTTATCGGTGGAAGGAGAAGGAATTCTGAATGATTTGCATGCCTTGTCCTGTCCAGCCCTGAGTGAGTCCTAGACATTACAAAGGACGGCGCGACTCCCTGCCATGCATGGGCAGGAGGGGGTGGGGTGAAGCCGTCCGAACTTTGCAAAATTTGACATGCAAAATTGAATGAAACGTGTTCAGGTTTCGTAGGGGACGCCAGCATCCGCCGCTGCCCAAGGATACCATGTTGACGTTCCACACACAATTTTTTTGTTTTCGTGAGCTGTGTGTTCTGAATCAATAGAAGCTACACCCAGTCAACCAGCGATGTTCCAATCGTATTTTCTCACTGCGAATGTTGAGACCCGAGGCTGCTCGATCTCCTCAATCTTAGCGTCTCCATAAAGCGGAACTCTGTGTCGGGTCCAAGACGCCGGGGACCTGAGTCCCCAAACCCCCAACTCCTCACCCCCATCGTCCTGAAATTTGTGACTTCCAGAGTTGGGTGCTGGTCAGGACCAAAGCTGGCCCTCTGACCCTGCATCAACCACAAGCTTGGTGGTAAAAATATTTTGACAAGACTCAACTGTCTGAACTGGCGGTCTGCAGAAACAGGAAGACAAGTGTATGCAGCTCATGCAGTGTTGTGATCGATCACAACACGGATGATCTTTTCTGGATGTAATCGGCCCCACCCGAAACGAGCCGTTTTCCTTGTGAAAGAGACCAGTTCAAATTCGGTCAGGTTCGACAGTTCACGGAAGCCAACCGTGGGTGTCAATGAGTCTTTCAGAGACAATGGGCTCCGTTCCAACAAGCCAGTTGCGCAGGATCATGCAGGTGTATTCAACAACTTCTATTTTCATTTTCAGACACCTGCGTGTGATTGGATAATAAATCACGACGAATGCTCGTGGTACAAACAGACTGCGCAAGAATGGGATCCACTCCGTCCAGAGGGGGAATGAGCCTTCGGGCTCAGAAGTACGTCCAAGAGGAGAACATTTTTGAGGAGGAGCTGGAGGCAGGGGCGGCGGCGGCTCCTCCACCTCACGCGCACGCGAAAAACGGGAACATCCCGATGGGGAACCGGCCGAGCAGCGCTCCCGACGTCAAGAGGCCCCGGGACAACCCGGACGACGGGCGCCTCTCCTCCGCCTCCTGCTACAGCGACGGCAGCGCCGAGTCCTACAGAGCGTACCAGAGACGCAGGGCGCACGCGCTCGAATCCAGGAGTAAGGACAGACAGAGCTCCGATGCGGGCGCCGGCGCGTCCAGTGACTGGAGTCCGGAGTTCAAGAACCTCAGTATCCATGGTGATGAGGATAAGCCAGTGACAGATCGTTTCCACAAGAAAAGCACTCAGTAGCGTCACGGAACAGAGGCGAATCCAAGGTTTGGTGTGTTGACTCGAGCTCCGTGGAGACCCGACCTCAACTTTATGAAGAATAAGTGCCTGGTGGCGCAAAATGACAGACGTTTCTTCGGGTGGAGGGGCTCAAGGAAGTCAGAGCCTTCAAACCCCTCGGATACGCCCTGGAACAACATGAACCTGTGGTGGTAGAATGAGCAACGACCGTCAAATATTTTGGTAGATTCCAGTCTCTTAAAATTTGTGTGGGTCTGTTGTTTTGTCCTCTAATTTACGACAGCGAAGGTCCTCTTCAGCCGTGCATGCACCGTGGCACTTTTGCACAGGGCACCCAAGCTGCGAGGTGATGTGCATTCATTTCAAGGTCAAACAAAGGGATAGATCCAGGAACCTTGTCTCAGTCACCCACCCCGATGACCCGTCAGCAGTTCTAAACCCCAGTTCAACTTGTCCACTTTGTCCCACTTCTGAGCTTTTGAGGGTGGCCTTGCCTGGACGGAACCCGGAACCCACTCGTACAGGTTGTGACAAGACGGAGGAGCGAAAGGCCTTTGTCGCAACAGGGGGATTCCCTTCAGACATTTGTACAAATCTGGTGTCCGCATCGTTTGTGTACAGGTGTGTTGAAATGTACTTGAAAGTAATATTTGAAAGAAACATTTGCGCCATTTTCTGAAAAAATCTCGGTCTCAGTTGTTGCTTCACGGTGTGCCCAGCTTGGTCAGGACCTCTGCAAAAGGCTCGATTGCAGTGGTTGTTCGGGAAAGAACAAACTGAACATTGGTTGCGCTGTCCAGGATTCAACACGAAAGGGCTTCAGACAGAGCTTTCTCTCCTGAAAAACATCCACAGGTGTGGAGATGTTCTTTTTGTGCCTCTCGTTTGCGCAAAAGCAAAAACTTGAAGTCAAATTTGACAGAATGTTTGAGCCCCTTGATGTTTGCCTCAAACGGCATGGTTCTCTTTTTGTTAGGATGCATGGAAGTCTGAACAGTCTACAAATGCGGACTTACAACGGGGCGTGGATTTCAACCATGATATGCACGCTCTGGTCGGAGCAAAAGGTAGAACAGAATATCCGCACATAACCGAGTGTCGTCATTCCACACTCGCATGGGAAGAGAATGCGAAATTTCCAAACCATGCGTCCGTGCATGTCCAGTGAATCCAGTGAGAGACCGCGTCGCAGAACCTCATTTGAACACAAATTTTCAAAAGGCGAATTTTGGCATACACGTCTGTGGGAACTGAACACGACTATGGTTCAGGTGGAATCGCACAGTAATCTCACACGAGGCACCTCAAAGTGGACTTCACGATTGCGTGTCACCTCAAGTACCAAGTGATCGTTGAAGGTCCAAAGATTTCACTCAAAGATACGCATGCAGTGTGCATGCAGTGTCACTAGTTTTGCATCAGGTGTTCCACTGATTACAACAAGCCACGCAGTATTCTCATCAGCTCCACCATGGAAGGCTCGGGCGACAGGAAGAGAGTGGCCATCATCGGCGCTGGAGCCAGCGGCCTTACGGCCATCAAATGCGTGCGTGAGGAGGGGCTCGTGCCCGTGTGCTTCGAGCGATCAGACGACATCGGCGGACTCTGGAACTACTCGCCCTCTACAAAGGAAGATGGCCAGGCCTCGTGCACGAAATCCACCATCATCAACACATCAAAGGAGAGAATGTGCTTCTCGGATTTCCCGATCCCTGAGGAGTACCCCAACTTCATGCACAACACCAAGGTTCTCGAGTACTTCCGGATGTACGCGAAGGAGTTCAATCTCCTGAGCCACATCAAGTTCAACACCGAGATCCTCAGGGTGGAGCAGACCGAGGACTTCGAGAAGACAGGCAGGTACGGACCTTCACCTCACAAAGCGCTTCTCATCGATGCCAAGCTCGTTAACGGACTGGCACTTGTGGAAACCAGTCAGGGGCGGACCCAGGGCAACCATCCCCATCGCGTGGGGAAACGACGACACTGGGTTTATCCACATGTCAAATCAACTTGAATCCATAGAGCTCTGCATGGCATATCCTCACCCGCCCCCACCAAAACAGAATCCTGTCAGTCAGAACAGCATTCTGTCCTGCACATGATGGAACGCCTCAAACGACTGCCGGTTCATACAACACAGGCTCACTCAGAAGGATGCGCCTGTGTAAAGTTCAGCAATTCAGATTCCACCACCCGTGCATGGCCCTGCAACAGTCAGGTTCCTCTCTTCACTGGTTACTGCGGACAGCCCTTGTGCTGGTCATTTTAAATGGTTCCCGCCCCAGTCCATTATGTGTCCACCTCTGGCTACGCAGATGGAGACTGAGCATTCGGGACAGACTGGCCGGAGAGGACCGGGAGGAGATTTTCGACGCGGTCCTTGTCTGCACCGGGCACCACGGATCCAAACACCTTCCGAAGTTCCCTGGCGCGGACGAGTTCCAGGTAAGAAATCTCCCGAAACAAACCCGCGCACTTTCACAAAACCATACGCTCTTGCTTGAATTTCTGCGCAACCACGAGCAACAACAACCCCCTCCCGTGCCTAGTACATGGGCGGCGATAGGTTCAGCAGGAAACAGACAGACCGCGATGCAAGTCAATCTTGGCGAGAGACCAGAGGCGACTGCGAGGTTCCCTGGGACCAAACGTTTGCGCTGGGGCACAAAAAATAAATTCATTAAATTCCAATGATAAATGATTCAAATTGGGTCAAGTTGGGTTCCCTTCTTTGAACTAAATTCGCCCTTTGGGACCTAAATTGATCTGCACAATAGCCTTTCGCTTTGCAGGGGCAGCAGCTACACACGGTCAACTTCAAGGACACGCGCGGCTTCGAGGATAAGCGCGTCGTCGTCATTGGCATCGGGAACTCGGGCAGCGACGCCGCCGTCGAGCTCGCCAAGGTCACCAAACAGGTGCGCGCGAACACTCAGCCCGAAGCTGCACATTGCGTTCACAAGATACGTACGTTTTGTGGCGCAACGCGTGGCGCTTCCGGTCACAGTTCTGCCATTGGGCTTTGGGACATCCAGGATCATGGTGGGTGTGGATCACCCAGCCTCAAGCAGGGTTCGACCTGAGGTGTCCCATCCTCAGTGCACCTCAAACTCCGAATCAACTCAAGACTGGCAAAAGTTCTCTGAAGTGATCATCAAGGTTCCACCAAGCCACAGAATCTGCAGAAAGTGACTGACCTTTCACCCACACGCAGGTGTTTCTGAGCACGAGGCGGGGATCGTGGGTCTTACACCGCGTCTTCGACCGCGGCGTTCCCCTCGACATGGCGCTCAACAGGTTCACCGAAGGCTACATACTCAAGGTGCTTCCTCCCGTGTTCTGGAACACATGGGCGGAATCGAAAGCCAACCGAAGGTTTGATCACGTGGCTTACGGATTGAAGCCTGCGCACCGCGTCAACGCCCAACATCCGACTGTCAACGACGACCTGCCCAACAGAATCATCTCCGGCGAGATCCAAATCAGGCCCAACGTCAAGAGGCTCACGTCCACCGGCGTCGAGTTCGACGACGGCACATTCGAAGACAACATCGATGCCGTTTTGTACGCCACTGGGTACGTCTTCGGATTCCCATTCATCGACGAGGAGATCATCCGGGTCAAGAAGAACCACGTGCGGCTGTTCAAGATGATGTTCCCGCCTGAGCTGCAGCCCTGCACCCTGGCGGTGATCGGGTTCTTCCAGCCGCTCGGAGCTCTCATGCCCATCTCGGAGCTGCAGTGCAGATGGGCCGCGGCAGTTTTCAAGGTGAATGCACTGGTTTCTCCTCATCCCTTTCGTGTACGAGACATGTGTTCACGATCGGGGACAAAAGAGGGGAGCTCCGGCTTCAATCTGGATCCACCCGAGATTTCGCAAACAATACATGCAGAAAGATTTTCCAGTACCACGCATCCATTCACCGACCTGGCATCGTCTGTAAAACGTACATTTGAAATACATGGGGTGTGAGGATGCACAGAATCCTGATGCCCTTGAACCAAGCACTTTTTGCGGTTTCCTCTTTTGGTCATGACACTTTTCAACCCCTGCCGTCTTGCTTTCAGGGTTCGTCCTCCTTGCCTCCCCGCGGTAAGATGTGGGAAGATATCATCGCCAAGGAAGACGCGATGAGGGCTCGGTACGTGCAGACGCAGCGCCACACGATTCAAGTCGACTGGCTCCCGTACCTAGACGAGCTCGCCGAGCAAGTGGGCTGCAAACCCAACCTCAGTGAGTCCATCGGCTTGTTTCGCACAGGTCTGGAACCGTGATTTTGCACGCCACTACGTTTGCCCCCCCCCCCCAAAATCTCAAATACGCGTAAAGCCATCATGTACCACACCAGACACGTCACGCGCGAAACACGTGGCCCCCTACACACCACAAAATAAATACTTTGTCCCCTGAGGTTGCCAGGTGCCACGGGGCGCAATTGTTGTCATTCCTCTGATCGCCCTCGGCGTAACAATTGGAATTTCCTGATCCTCATTCACAGAGGAGCTGTTCATGACCGACCCGCAGCTCGCCTGGCAGGTGCTCTTCGGCCCGGTGACGCCGTTCCAGTACCGGCTGCAGGGCCCGCACGCCTGGACCGGAGCGAGGCACCACGTGATGACCACGTGGGAGCGCGTCTACGCCCCGCTCCGAACCAGACACGTGCCCCAGGACAAGGGAACAAGCGTCCTCAAGATCATCTTTGGTCTCATTGTCCTGTACATTTTATTCTTTTGGATCTTCTGAGAGTTTAGATGAGACTTGTCAATAAAATGCTGTTGAGACACGCTTCGATCGTCTGGGTACTGTCATAAAAATGTAACAGGTTGAAACTATTTGCGTGACGTTAGACTGTGTGTGTATTGGTGTGAGCATTCGTTTTTTTTTTTTTTTTTTTGGACCCTCTTCGTCTCGTTGATGTTTGCACGGGGGCATTACTCATCCAGGGTCGGAGCACTCAATTGCTCTGCATGGTGCACCAGGGTCCTGTTCTGTGATTGGTTGTTGTCTTGTCACGTGAATACTCGTCTATTTAAGGGACTGCTTTCATTGTGTGCGCGGGTCTTGTCTTGTGATGTTCGTGTGTTGTGTGTTGCGTGAATAAACTGGGAAACTGTCTGTCAAAGTTAGGATTGTTCTTTTGTGGCGAGGCCGATCATGAGCGAACTCATCAGCAGATTGTGATAAAGGATCAGTTTCTCAATGCTATGCTGTTACAAACTGGCACCCAATGTGGAGCGTCGCACACTCGAGCAAGCTGGAGGAAAGGAAATACTGGGATTAAGAGCTGAAGGAAGGAAGGAGATCCCGTCACAGTTAATCCAGAGCCAGCGTGAAGCGGAGGCTGCGATGCTTGGGCAGGAACCAGTTGAGTATGTAGTGTAAGTAGAGATAAACATCCAAAAAAAAATCACGAATCTGCGCGCTACGGTCAGAATGGAGATAGAAAAGGTAACCAAGGAGCTGAGAACAATCAAGTGCAAAGGGGACGATTGGGAACAAACAGGCATGCTGAGTCAACATGCGAGTGGCGAGTTGCGTGTACGTGGGTCAGGTGACTGAGGTGAACGTAGAAGTGAACTCTGAGGTGGGTGCGCAGTTGGTGCGACCTGCGACCTGCAACCTGTGAGCCCAGAACTGAGATTTGGGGGGCTCGGAAGCAAACCGTAATAGCTGGGTGAAAACGCACTTGTGTAGGTGCGACTTCAGAAGTGCGATCTCGGATTGGACAGTGAGGTACAACTGAAAACAAGTTGCTTGGTGGAGAGCTGCAATGGTGTTGTTTGTGTTTGTTCTGGACATGCGCAAGGAGGATGGAGGGGTCTTTGCAGTACGCCACGGGCTGGAGCCGGAGGAGATTTACGCGGCGTTGTTGGCGGACCCACCGCCCACCTTCCGAGCAGTGCGAATCTATCGGCGAAGGACAGGATTATTCATCATACAGTTGGCGGAATGACATGACTGGCCTGAACTGCAAGATAAAGTCACGAGGACACAGAAGTTGCAGGCGGGTCCTACGGCGCCGGTGGTGTGGTGTGCTGTGCGAATGATGCACCCCGATGAGGAAGAAGCATTCCGGAAGGCGTTGATTGGTCAACTGTCACCTGAGGAGCAAATGTGGTTGCAGCCTCAGCCCAAAGATGTCATGGACATTACCGCATTGGTAAGGATGCCTTTCGCAGCACCCTTATGGGAAGACGCCATTCCCTTGGCGATTCCGATGGTGGTGGATCTGGCTGTCACGACGGCGTCGGAGGTGCCCACAAGCAAGGGTGGTCCGACGAAACGGATGGTTGGCGCTGGTGGGGAGTTAGGTTCGGCGTCGTCGACGGCATCAACAACAGGGGTGGTGATGACTATGGCTACGACAACCACGGCTGCAACGGGCATGACGGCAGCTGCAGTGAGGCAACCCTCGCCTGGTCTGCGATCCAGACTGGCTGGCCTGGCATCGTCGATTGCGGGTGTGGTTGGTGCTGGAGGGCATAAGAGTGGCTCGGGAGCGCAATTGGCGGTGCAACCAGGGGGCTCTGGTCTGGGGGCCCTGGGCAGTGCTGCCACACTTCCAACTTCGCGGAGTAAAGTGTCCAAAGAGAGGGGAGCGTTACCCCCTTGACATCCATCAACAATGCCTAGTATGGGTGTGAGTTCCAGTGATGAGTGGATGGAACAGGAGCTTCTGGCCATAAATGACATGTGGATGGCTAAGGTATTTCCAATTATCCATGAAGAATATCAAGCGGGGCTGGTGGATCCAGCTAATTTGGGTAAGGCAGCATGGCAGCAGGATGTGTGACATCCATCAGGTACGCCTGGAGTGGAGGTGGTGGAGTCAACTACTCAGCCTCTCCATTCCTCACCCAAAGATGCAAAATTGGTGTGTAAACTGGATCTGGACGATTCGGTTCTGTCTCATCGAGAGGATTTGTTGACTAGAGCGGTATCCATGAATATGCGACATCCACCGACTCTTCCAGAGTTTCATGGCAACCAGTTGACTAAGAATTCGGTGGCATTCGAAGGATGGCGCAACCGAGTGTTGCAGGCGGGGCAAGCTGGGTACACAGAAAACCAAGTGATGGCCGCTATCTCATGTTCATGTAGAGAGGATGCTTTGGTTGTGCTGACCCAGTTGCAGACGGGTACTGTTCCCATTATGGTGAAACAGGTCTTGTCCGAGTTTGGCTCATTGTTCTTGAGATCAGCTGAATATGACTCACTGGTGAAGCAGCTTTTCAACATCGAGCAAGGGGAGTCCAAACTGGTCAATTCGTACTACTTGCATCTTAGTGCCCTATTGAATGACGTAGTTGTCAATTGCCCAGATTACCCTTGGATCGGGACTTCATGCAGAGGCCACGTTTTTTTCATGGGTTGTGCATTGAGATCCGGGGATCCCTGAGGTATTTGTACGAAGACAGTAAAGTGACAGCGGCGGAATTGCTGCAAAAAGCATGAGCAGTGGAAGCTGAATTCGCTAGAGGCGATCAGCAGCTTCGCGGTCAAACTGCAAAGGCTCAGGAAGCAGCCAATCAACCTGGCAAAGCCACCTCAGTAGTGGTGCAACAGTCTAAAGTCTCGGCTGACGAGTGTAAGCCTTGGAGCACTGACATCCTGAAGATGACCACCATGATTAAGAGCTTGGCGACCAGTGTTGATAAGATTCATAAGAAGCTGGTGAAAAATGAGGAGCGAAAGGAGCGTGTGGTGAAACAGACTGCTGAGGTGGTGCCACCACCACTAGTTATGGATGGCGATTCACAGAATCCTGGTCCATGACAGAGGCAGCAGCAACCACCATGGTGGAAGCGCAAAACGGAAGGCTTTAAGCCACGGGAATTCAAGCCCCGGTTTCCGAGACGAGTGAATACCACTCCCACAGGGTGTTACCGCTGTGGGGAGGAGGGTCACTTCGCGCGGGAATGTATGTCCGAGCGACTTCCCACTGTGCCGAGGATGGACATGCCGGTGCAGCAGCAACAGCAGGTTGCGGCGCCGACTTCCCCAGAGTCGGGCAACGGTGGGGGGATGCTCAGGGGCCCCCCCTGGGTGAGCCCCCTCTCTGGACAGCGGTCCACACTTTTCCAAGACATCAAAGGGTCGTGTCACATACCTAATTTGGTTGAAGAAATGCTGCAAGATGTGCTTCAGAACTATGATGAGTATCAAGCGCGGATGCAGTTGGAGTTGTTTTCTCTCCTTGGTGCAAGGGGGGAGGTGGCTCCACTGTTGGCTGCAGGGACTATGACTAAACAGGGGATACCTATTCTCAATCCAGATCCATTGGCTAGGCTTATAGGATGGTGGAATGAGGCAGATATTTGCGTTAATGGCCTCAATGTCCGAGCTCTGTTGGATACAGGTGCCCAGGTAACAAGCATGTCTGATGTGTTGTGTGCACGGTTGGGTTTGCGAATCTATAAGCTGAAGGGCATAGCAATGGAAGGTACTGGGGGAATCTGTATCGAGTATGTGGGTTACACCAAGATCCACGTGGCACTGCCTGAGTGCTCTAAAAGACCTGATTCCAGCTTTACATTTTCCGTTCCTGCAATCGTGTTGAAGGAGTTGGAATATCAGAAGGAGGTGCCGGTGACACTGGGTGTCACGGCGCTGGAAGGTCTTTTGTCTCAGATGCTGCTGGAGGAAATCCAAGGCCTGGATGAGGCCTGGCGGTTGTGTCATGCGGCACAGGTGGTCACTGACAAATTGCATGCGAAGCAGGCCAGCATTGTCAATGATTTGACATGTGTGGTGCAGCGGGTTTCGGTGTTGAAACGGCAAGTTATTCCTCCGGGACAATCCAGAGCGATTTGGTGCTCTGCACATACTAACCAATTGACGCACAAAGTTAATGTTGTAGTTGACAGAGATGAGCTGTCAGTGTTGCCCGTTGGCATTCAAGTTGTTCCTACGTATACTATGGTTACACCTGGATCCATGAGAGTTCGTGTGATGGTGCATAATCATGCCAAGCATTCTGTGATATTGAAGAAACGCTTTCCTTTGGCAGCAATT